>PPYF01603318.1_pt1 | contig 19002 bp, 20 predicted proteins | sample 1559871 | NCBI WGS metagenome assembly PPYF01 (sample SAMN08240021, study PRJNA423297) | Human gut metagenome, whole genome shotgun sequencing project. | reverse complement strand
TCTATTATTGGCATTTGAGGATAAGTATCATCAACCATAGTATTCTCCCCTCACATACTGATTAATAAATTATATGATTAATCTATACTTATTGTTAACATAAAAATGTATAAATTATGATTAATTATTTATTTTGTAAATTATTATCAAAAAAAGAAGCTAAAAAAGCTTCTTTTTATAACATTTCATCTATAACTCGTTGTAACATTTTTAAATAACTTGCCTTTTGTATATCTTTTGTATTTACTAAATCAACTTTACCTACTAAAGTTTTTCCTTGATAAATTTCTACATATCCTAAATTTGTACCTTTTTTAATAGGTATTGTTGGATTTTCATTTACTTTTATCTTTCTAGTAAAATCTTTATTTCCACCTTTTTTAATAAGTACGCTTAAGTCTTCTTTTGCTACTAAATTTATCTTTTGCTCATCTGCCTTATCTAATGTAAGTGTAGCTATATTATCATTTTTAGAGCATAATTTTACACTTTCATAATTTGCAAATCCAAAGTTTAAAAGACTAGTTGCATCTTTAAATCTTTCAGGTGATGTCTCTGCGCCTAAAGTTACTGCAACTAAATGAGTCAACCATCATTAGCAGATGCTACTGCTATACCCTTTAATAAAGTATCTACTTTTTGAACTTCGCCTGCTTCTAGAAATATTTGACTTCCTCCCATACTTGCTGCATTATCACTTATTTGTACACTATCATCTAATGTTATTTTTCCAGAATCTAGTGCCTCACATATAAGTAACATTGTCATTACTTTAGTTACACTTGCAGGAGGTAATTTATCATGGGCATTTTTTTCGTAAAGTATTTGTCCACTTCCTACGTCCATTAATATAGCTGATTTAGAAGATACACTAAGTGGAGCATTATCTTCATTTGCAAAAGATAAATTCATAGGCATGATTGCAATTAGTATAGCCATTATAAGACTAGCTAGTTTTTTCATTAATGTCACCTCTTAATATTTATTTAAATTTATTTTCTCACTATTTATTGTTTTTATTCTAAATGACCAGTCTTAGAAAAACTAGTTCTTTCTTTACTTCTTTTTACTCTTAATTTAGAATTTTCTTTATTATAACCAAGTTCTATTAAATCGAAGACATCTTCAGGATACATTTCATATTCTGCAGCAATTTCCATTTTAACTTGTTTTAAAGCTTTTTTTGCGTTGCTATCCATTTTAATCCTCCTCTATTTTCATATTATAAATATATATTTTACCAACATCGTATAATTATAATTGTTATTTTCTGTATATTTATTTCTTAAATTAATATTTAAATCTATAATATATTAATTAAATATAATTCCTTTTTAATATAACTTAATATTTTATATCCATTACTAAGAATAATCTAGTCAATATATAATATAATTGTTAGTATATTTAATATTATAATTAAGAGGTGTTGTATGAATTTTTATGAGAATTTAGAGGATGCTATGAAAAATTTAACTACTAGAGGTGCATTTTTAACTGTTAAGAACAATCAAGGGATAAATACTATGACGATATCATGGGGATATATTGGCTTTAGTTGGAATAAACCTTACTTTGTAGCTATGGTCAGACCTCAAAGATACACATATGAATTTCTAAAGACTGCTAAAGATTATACTATAAGTATTCCTTATAGTGATGGTATGAAAAAAGCTCTTACTATATGTGGCACTAAATCTGGTAAAGATATTGATAAGGCAAAGGAAGCTAATATAAAGTTTTTAAATTCTAAAACTGTATCATCACCTATAGTAGATAATTGTAATATGTACTATGAATGTAAAATTACTTATGTTGATAGAATAAAAAAAGATAAATTTCCAGATGAATTAAAGAAAAACTACCCAATAGATGACTATCACTTCTTATATTATGGCGAGATAGTAGACTGTTATAACTAAAAAACTGAGTTAAGCTTAAAATTTTAAGCTTAACTCAGTTTTTATTAATATATATTCACTTCTTGTTCTATATTTATAATTTCTGCATCTGTAATTTCTTCGATATAGTTAATTATATTCTCAATTGTAGAATCACAAACCTTAGCATCTAAAGCTATACCTGCAATACCTATAGTTATCAAGTTATGTATATCTTGATTTTCTATTTCACCTACAGATATATTGAACTTATTTTGAAGTTTAGCAATTATACTTTTAACTACCATCCTCTTTTCCTTAAGAGAATGTGCCCAATCAGCTTTAAGGCTGACTTTCATTACTATAACTCTCATAATATATACCTCTTTTGTCTATTATTTTATATTAATTATATTATGCCTATTATAAACCTTAACTATTTATAATCATTTTCTACTGCCTGCGATAATATTTGATTTATATGAGCCATCATAGATGTAAATTGTTGTTCACTATTTAAATATCTAGAAAGTTTTTTATTGTTAAATACTTTCTTTTTTAATGATTCAAATTTAGCTAAATTTCTTTTCTGATCTTTTTGATCATTTACCGTAAAGTTTTGAACCTTAACTTGAGTCATCTTATATTCAGTTAATAGTTTTTCACTTTCTGGGTCTTTTTTTACTTCTTGCATGTATTTTTTAAACTGTGTATACTCTTTACTACTTTTAATTTCATTAGCTAACTTAGTAGCTGTTTCATATATTGCCATAACTTCCTCCCATAAAAAAAGATTGAATATAATAAATTATATTCAATCTTTTATAATTATACCTCCATTATTATAGGAAGTATCATAGGATTTCTCTTTGTCTTTTGATACAGATATTCTTTTAAACTTTCTTTTATATTATTCTTTAAGTAAGCCCATTCTTTTATATTTCTATCTTCGCAGTCTCTTAATACATCCTTTATTACATTTTTAGCTCCATCCATTAAATCTTCTGATTCCCTTACATATACAAATCCTCTTGATATTATATCTGGACCTGCTAGAACTTTTCCATCTTCTTTAGATATGGTAACAACAACTATCATAAGACCATCTTCTGATAAATGTTTTCTATCTCTTAATACTATATTCCCTACATCTCCAACACCTAATCCATCAACTAATACATTACCTGTTGGTATAGTGCCTGTAACTTTAGCAGAATTCCTATCTATTTCTAAAACATCTCCTGTTTTATTTACAAATATATTTTGACTTGGCATTCCTAATTCTTCTGCTAATTCTGCATGTATTTTAAGCATTCTATATTCACCATGAGCTGGCATAAAGAACTTAGGTCTTACTAATCTATGCATAAGTTTTAATTCTTCTTGCTTTGCATGTCCTGATACGTGTATATCAGATTCATCATACACTACTTCAGCACCTTTTTCAAATAAACTATTTATAACTTTTGATATTAGTTTCTCATTCCCTGGTATTGGATGAGCTGATATTATTATTAAATCGCCTCTTTTAATTTCTACCTTCTTATGTTCAGCACTTGCCATCCTAGCTAAAGCTGACATTGGTTCACCTTGCGAACCTGTAGTTATTAGTACTACTTCATTATCTTCATATTTAGATATATCATTTAAATCTATTAGCATATTATCAGGTATATTTAAATATCCTAATTCAGTAGCTACAGCAACTACATTTACCATCGATCTTCCAGATACAGCAACTTTTCTGTTAAATTTCTCCGCTGTGTTTATTATTTGTTGTAATCTGTGTATATTAGATGCAAATGTTGCAACTATTATTCTACTATTTGATGCTTTTCTAAATAAATCATCTAATCCAGCTCCTACTGTCTTTTCTGACATTGTAGAACCTGGTTGTTCAGCATTAGTACTCTCTGCTAATAATAAAAGAACTCCCTTTTTACTTAATTCACATATTCTGTGTATGTCCATAACTTCACCGTCAATAGGCGTTAAATCTATCTTAAAGTCTCCTGTATGATATATTATTCCTTGGTCTGTATGAACAGCTATAGAACAAGCATCTGGTATACTATGATTATTTTTTATAAATTCAACTTCCATATGTGAAAGTTTTATAATATCTCTTGGAGATACTACATTTAGTTTAGCATTATTTATTTTATGTTCTTTTAATTTAACTTGTATAAGACCTATACTAAGTTTAGCTCCATATATAGGAATATTTATCTTTTTTAATATATATGGAAGCGCTCCTATGTGGTCTTCATGACCATGTGTAATGAATATACCTTTTATTTTATCTTTATTTTTTATTAGGTAGCTTATATCAGGGATGACTACATCTACACCTAGCATTTCATCATCTGGGAAACTCATCCCTGCATCTATTACAATTATTTCGTCTTTATACTCAATAACAGTCATGTTTTTACCTATCTCGTTAAGCCCACCTAATGCCATGACTTTTATTTTATTCGTATTCTTTCTAAACAATCGCATCATCTCCTTCTGTCTATTTAGTTTTCAAACACGTTCTACAGTTTTTAAATAATATCAAATCACGCACTCTTTACCAGTTATTATAATTGTACCATAATTTCATATATAATTTAAGTAATATTTAAAATACATTTAATGTATTATTTTGACAAATTAAATTTATTTTGATATTCTCAAACTATATTATAATTTTAGGAGGATATATGCGCGGTAAAACCCATTGTACAATAGGTATTTTGAGTACTATCCAAGCTTGTATTTTATTTAAGATTCCTATTTCAATATTTAATCTTGTATTGGCTGCTATATTTTCAATACTTCCTGACTTAGATGAATCTAACTCTACAATTTCTAATGTATTTTTAAAACAAGATGCTTCAAAACTAATATTAAAAATAGTTATATATATAATTAATTTTGCTATATTTTTTATATCTCTTAAGATAAATAATAATAATTTTTTCTTAAGCTCTATTGTAACATTTATAGCAATAATGGTATTAGAATCTAAGATTAATCACATACTACTTAGAAAAATACTTTTATCTTTGACTCTTATACTTTTATCTCTATGCTTATTTTTTATAAAGGTTAAAATATATTTTGTTATTTTCTTCTTAATGTTAGCTTCATTTCCGTGGCTTAAGCATAGAAGCTTTTCACATAGTATATTTGCAATTATTGTAATATATTTTTTACTTAAGCAAATAGAGATAATATATAATATATCTAATTTATCATTTTTGGGAACTATAGGATATGCAAGTCATTTATTTTTAGGTGATTTATTTACAAAATCCGGTATTCCTTTGTTTTATCCTATTAGTAATAAGAAATATTCTTTAGGCTATTTTAGAGTTGGAAGTTTTTTTAATAATGCTTTAGAAATTTTAATAGTAGTTATATTAGTAGGATCTATTATTTTTTCTACAATAAAAATATAAGTCTCAAATGAGACTTATATTTTTATTATTATTTTTTACAATCTTCACATAATCCATAGAATTTTACATCATGATCTACTATATCAAATTTATATCTTTCTTGGATTTTACTTTCTATGCTCTCTAATAAATCTTCTTGAACTTCTATTATTTTTGAGCAATTTTTACATATTAAATGATGATGATTATGACATTCATTTTTATTTAAACTAATTTCATATCTTATACATCCGTCATCTAAATTAAGTTTTGATATTACTCCGATTTCATCTAATAATTGCATAGTTCTGTAAACTGTAGCTAGTCCTATTTCAGGACAATCAACTCTAACTAAATCATATATCTGTTCACTACTTAAATGCTCACTGTTATGTTTTAATAAAATGTCTATTACAGCTCTTCTTTGAGGAGTTATTTTAAATCCCGTTTCTCTTAATTTTTCTTTTAATATATCCATAGTATTCATACTAATCACCCTTATTTTCAACTGATAATCTTTATTAAATATTGTAATTGATAATGAACTTATTGTCAATTACAATATTTTGATTATACCCACTAATTGCCATATATAAACTGATGTAATAACTCTATATTTTTATTTTTATCCCACTTAACTACATAAGTTCCTTTTTCACCAATTCTACCTTCTTCTCTATACTCTGATATAGGAAATTCTAATTGACTTATATCATAACTTGCTAGCTCATGAGCTATAAATGCTAAATCTATTATCTTATTAAATGCTATATTAACTTTTATATGTCTTAATATACTTTTTGCAATTTGCGGATATTTGCTTATAGAAACATCAGATAATTTGTGCGCTATATTAGTTAGTATTAACCTTTGTCTTTCGTCTCTTTTATATATTGTATCTAATTTTCTTATTCTAGCATAAGCAAGGGCTTGGTATCCATTTAAATTATGATTTCCACTACTTGTTATATACTCTATATTTTTAGTATCCTCATGATTTACCCCATAGCACTCTTTTATTACTTCATTTAAGTGATGTATTTCTTTTTCATTTACATTAATATCAACTCCACCTATTATATCTACTATATCAATAAATGATTTAAAGTTTACTACTGCATAGTCTTTTATATCTAAATCAAAGTTCTCATTTATAGTTTGCATCAATAGTTCCTCTTGTCCATATGCATAGGCATGAGTTAATTTTTCTTCTCCTCTTCCTGGAATTTTAACTAAAGTATCTCTTGCTAAAGATGTAAGTTTTAAAGATTTATTTAACTTATCTATAGTTAATATTATCATCGTATCAGATCTTTTAGGAAATTTATCATTAGTTCCATCTAACCCTATTAAAAGAATATTTTCTATCATTTTATATTCTTTAATATCTCTTTCACTAAAGCTATATACATTAAAAGTAGATACAAAACTAATTAATAGCAATAATAATAAAATTAATCCCTTTTTTTTCACTTTTTTAACTCCTTCCTAATCAATTTTTAAATATTTTTCCCTGATTATAATAAATTTACACACAAAAAAAGACTTCCCAAAATTTAATTTGAAAAGTCTTTTTTACTAATTATTCTTCATCAAAGTTTAATCCTTCTTCTTCCATTAATGTATTGTATACATCTACAACTATTTCATATTCTTTATCATCTTCTAGTGGAACTAATATCTCACCTTGTTCATCTTGGTCTATTCTAAATACTAATGCTTCTTCAGCTTCTTCTTCCTCAACTGGCATTAATATAGCATATTCTTTACCTTCAGCTTCTAGTGTTAATATTATTTCAAATTGACTTTCTACACCATTTTCATCTATTAAGTTTATTATGTTTTCTTGCATGCCTTTTCACCTCTGTTTTATTTATTAATTATATTATATATCATAAAACTATAATTTTATATATTTTTTAAAAATTTCTTTGTCTATCTAAGTAACCTTGTAATATTATTACTGCTGCAACCATGTCTATTACACCTTTTCTATTTTCTCTCCTTACATTACCTTGTATAAGGGTTCTTTCAGCAGCCACTGTAGATAATCTTTCATCCCAATATTCTATCTTTATACCTGTTTCTTCCTCTAATAGTTCACAAAATTTTATAACCTTTTCACCTTGAGGTCCTAATGTTCCATTCATATTTTTAGGAAGTCCTGAAACTATTTTATTAACTTGTCTTTCTTTTATTATTTCTTTCAATGCTTCGATATCTTTTTTCTTTCCTACTCTTTTTATAGTCTTAACGCCTTGAGCTGTAAGTCCCATTAAATCACTTACAGCAACTCCAATAGTTTTATCTCCTACATCAAGTCCCATTATTCTTCCGTCTAACATACTATTTCTCCTTATTCAATTTTACAAATTTAATATAAAACTATTTTCTTATTTAATTTGTCCATAAAGTATTTATTAATACATTTGTTATCTATACCATTATATACTATAAATAAAAAATTCGCTTCGCTTGAGCGACGTGTCGGCGAAGTATTTCATGTCGCCAACGACTTTGTCCGTTGCTAAAAATATTTTTACGCTAAAAATTAATATATTTATATAAATATGTTTACTAAGTTATCCGATATTATCAATATAATATAATCTTATTAAGCGTAAAAATTAGTCAGGATATTTAACCTGACTAATTTCCTTAATCATTCTCTTTATTTTCAAGTACTAACATATTAATACTTATTATTATAAGAGGTATTAATATATAAATAGATGCTGTAGATGCTGCAACTATTCCTGAATCATTTACTAAAAGTGTTACTATACATCCCACCATAGAAGCTATAAATCCTTTAAATATCATAGGATATCTTTTAGCTATCAGATTCGCTTCCTGATACTATATCGAAAAATGCAAATGCTCCAACCACTGCAACTACTGAAATTCCTATTAATATTACTTTCTTTAAATCTAATTTAACATCAAATATAAGCATTATAAATAATAAATATGCAGCAGTTTGAGATATAGCTCCACCAACATTAGCACCCATAGTAGGATATGCACTAGTTATTAATATTACTATTGAAGCTATTATTATCGACCATTTTGGAAGCTTTTTATTATAATTTAATAGTATTGCAAATGCAAATATAGGACTTGCTATAGATACACCCTCATACTCATTACCTACACCATAATATCGAGCTCCAATAATTGCATCATAACTCATTATATTATTTTTCATAAGGTACGTTCCAAATATACAATCTATTACAATTACTAAAATAGTTATTAATGCAAAGAATCCCATCTGTTTTAAATCATCTTTAAATAAAACTCTACCTAATAAGTATAAAGCAAGTGTTGTTATAATTATACCAATAGTCATAGATACAGGTGTTTTAAAGTTAAATATAGGAGCTAATAAAAATACTAATGGCATTATTATTCCTAACTTTATAAACTCTTTTATTACATTAAATACTTTATCTTTGTTAGGTATACGATTTCTAAATAATATAGCTACCATACCTATAACCCAAGATACAGATACAACTCCTACAAAAGTATTTACAACTGTTGATCTTATATTAGATATAGTTGCCATTTTTTCAAGTTCATATGATAAGAAATCTACATTATCATCTTTTTGTATTAAACTATAAGCTCTACCTACCATAGACTTATTTTCTAATCCAAATTCATTAAGTATATCTACTCCTACATCTATATTGGCTACAATACCATCTCTTCTTGTTGTAGATGAAGATAATAAACCTTTTTCATTACCTTTAAACTTTATAATTGGAGATAATCTTTCTTTATTTTTATAAGCTAATTTACTTGGGAAAGAGCTAGCTATATAAACAACATCACTATCTCCTACCATATTAAATACTGATTCTAAATATTTACTTATGTTATTATGTATAGTTTTTTTCATTTTAGAATAAGTATGCTCATTTAAAAAACCTTTATATTGATCTAATCTATATGTATCTCCTAAATCTACAAATAAAGCATCATTATTTTCATATAATGATTTAGTTTCTTTAGTTAATTTATCATAATCAGCTCTTATTCCAAATGGCATGGTATCGTCTTCGATATTAATATCTTCGATATTTCCATCCGCTACTCTACCATAGTTATCCATAGCTATTAAGCATATATTTCTATTTTCTTTTAATTCGCCATTTTCTACTGTATCGCTATTTCCTAAAACAGCAACCTTAAAATTATTATCTGATAAAGTTTGTCCAAGTGAACCTAATGTAGATCCATATTGACCATTTGCTTCATTTTCATTTAATGATTGATTTATTGATAAATCATTTATTTTTTTAGGAGTTTTTCCTGTTGATGACTTATAAATAGTTGCATTTTCCTTAGTTGCTTCTTTAAAGTTTATATATGAGTCAGATGCTAAGTTTGCTCGTCCTCCAGCACCCATACTTGCAAGGGATCTTTTATCATCAGTGCCTTTGTCACCTCTTATATTCATTAGACCCATATATCCTCGTTTTTCTAGTTCAGCCTTTAAACTAGGTATGTCTTGCATTGATTTTATAGTAGTTCTATTCATATTTATAAATATAACTTTGCCACTTTCAGCAGCAAAGCTATATTTAGGAATAGAAACTATAAGTACCATCACTGCAAACAGTACTGATACAAGTTTCTTTTTCATAAGTTTTAACCTACTTTCTATTTAAGTAATATTGTATTACTTCTTCAAGTATCTCATCTCTTTCAAATTTTTTGATTATAGATCTTGCATTTTTATATCCAGTTATATAACTAGAATCTCCTGAAAGAAGGTATCCTATAATTTGATTTATAGGATTGTATCCTTTTTCTAATAGTGCTTCATTTACAAAATCTAGAGCTTGTGAAACACTCATTTTATCGTCTGATATCCCTTCAAACTTCATAGTATAATCTAAATCTTTATTCATTTTTAAAGCCCCCTTAAAATAGGATTACTTAACTTGTGATTTTAAAACTTCACTTGCATGATTTAAGGCTTCATCAACTTTAGAAACATCTGGTGCACCAGCTTGAGCCATATTAGGTCTTCCTCCACCTTTTCCACCAGCAATTTGTGCAATAGATTTAACTATATTTCCACAGTGAACACCTTTATCCACTGCATCTTTAGTTGCTGTAGCTACAAGATTTAATTTATCATCTGTTGTATTAGCAAGTACTACAACTCCACTTACTAATTTATCTCTTAAATTATCTGCAACTTCTTTTAAAGTATTCATATCCATACCTTCAAATTTAGTAGTTACTAAATTAACTCCATTTACATCTAATTTAGAGTCAAGTACTGAGTCTACCGCTTGTAAGCTCATCTTAGTTTTCATATCATGTAATTCTTTTGATAATGATTTATTTTCTTCTATTAAAGAAGTTACTTTTTGAGATAAACTATCTTCTTTAGTTTTTAAGTTTAAGCATACATTAGATATTATTTCTTCTTTTTCTTTTAAGTAGTTGTAAACTGCTCTACCTGTTATAGCTTCTATTCTTCTAACACCTGCAGCTACTCCACCTTCAGATAATATTTTAAACATACCTATTTGAGAAGTATTAGTTAAGTGAGTACCACCACAAAGTTCTATTGAATAATCTCCCATAGAAACAACTCTTACTTCATCACCATATTTTTCACCGAATAAAGCCATAGCTCCTTTATTTTTTGCATCATTTATACTCATATTTTCACAAGTTATATTTAAAGATTCAAGTATTACATCATTTACTTTTTCTTCTATAACTTTTAATTCTTCCTTAGTTATAGCTTCAAAATGAGTTACGTCAAATCTTAATCTTTCTGAAGTAACAAGCGATCCTGCTTGGTTAACGTGTTCTCCTAAAACTTCTTTTAATGCTTTATGAAGTAAGTGAGTAGCACTGTGGTTTCTAGCAGATGCCATTCTTATTTCTTTATCTACTATTGTAGATAATTTTTCTCCAGTATTTATCATACCGCTTTTTACTATACCTATATGCTTTATAGTGTTGTTAGCACCTTTTTTAGTATCTATTACTTCAACTACTATGTCTTCATTTTTATTTACTAAAAGTCCAGCATCCCCAGCTTGTCCCCCACCTTCTGGGTAGAATGTAGTTTTATCAAGTACAACAATAACTTTGTCTCCTGCTACAGCTGAATCTACTAATTCATTATCTTTAACTATAGCTTTTATTATTCCTGAATTTTCTAATTCAAAATATCCTTCAAAAGTACTAGCTACTGAAGAATCTAATTTTGATAATGGATCTTCCTTCCAACTTTCTCCATCCATATTTCCTCTAGCACTTCTAGCTCTTTCTCTTTGCTTGTTCATTTCCTCATTGAATGCTTCTTCATCTATAGATAAATGTTCTTCTTCTAATATTTCTTGAGTTAAATCTATTGGAAATCCATAAGTGTCATATAATTTAAATGCATTTTCTCCACTTAAAGTAGTTTCTCCATTTTTCTTTAAATCTGCTATATAAGAAGCTAGTATTTCCATACCTTGTTCTATAGTTTCATTGAATTTTTCTTCTTCAATTCTTATAACTTTTTTGATGTAGCTTTCTTTTTCTACTAATTCTGGGTAAGCTTCTCCACTTACTTTTATATCTACATCAAATATAGTATCTACACCTTGCATTATACAAGCCATTCTTTCTAGACCCATTCCAGTATCTATATTTTTATGTTCTAATTGTCCATAGTTACCTTCTTCATCTCTATTGAATTGAGTGAAAACATGGTTCCAGAATTCTAAATATCTATCACAATCACATCCTGGTTTACAATCCGGATTATCACATCCATATTCTTCTCCTCTATCGAAGTATAATTCTGAACATGGTCCACAAGGTCCTATACCTATTTCCCAGAAGTTATCATCTTTTCCTAGTCTAACTATTCTTTCTTTAGGTATTTTTATTTGATTTTCCCATATACCAAAAGCTTCATCATCTTCTTCATATACAGTTACCCATACTTTCTCTTCAGGTATATTTAAATGTTGTGTAACAAACTCCCATCCCCAAGATATAGACTGCTCTTTAAAGTAATCTCCAAATGAGAAGTTCCCTAACATTTCAAAGAAAGTACCATGTCTAGCAGTCTTTCCTACATTTTCTATATCTCCTGTTCTTATACACTTTTGGCAAGTAGTCATTCTAACACTTGGTGGAACTTCTACACCAGCAAAATAATTTTTAAGCGGAGCCATACCTGAGTTTATAAGTAATAAACTTTTATCATTTTGTGGCACTAAAGAAGCACTTTCCTTTAAGTAGTGATCTTTAGATTCAAAGAACTTTAAAAATTTACTTCTAATTTCATTTAATCCCATTTGTTGCATCTTAAATTTCCTCCTATTTTATATATCTTTTATTTTTAAATTCTAAATTTGATTTTACTTTAACTATTTAGCAAACAAAACTACTTATATCACCAAATATCTAAGGCATATTATTCAAATTTAACGCTTGGAACTTATAAATAAATCCCTTATAATTAAAAAACCCCGCGCCTATAAAAACTTATAGGGGCGAGGATTACATTCGCGGTACCACCCTAATTATCATAATAAATCATGACATCTTCGGAAAACCTTAGTTATAACGGAACTACCGTCAATCCATACTATTATTTCAGGACTGATACTCAAAGACTGCTTCAACTATTCTATCCTAAGGGCTTCCACCAATTCCCTCTCTCTGTAAGGCATCAAATAATTTACTATTTCTTATCTCTGTATCTAATAAATTTAATTTTATAGTTAGAATTAATATGTTAAACTCTATTCTAACTACTATATATGTTATATTACTAAATTTTGTGTAATTAATCAATACTATAAATTATATTGATTTTAGTTTTATTAGCAGATTATTCCTCCACCAACTACAACATCACCATTGTACATTACAACAGATTGCCCTTTAGTTATAGCCCTTTGAGGTTCATCAAATACTATTTTTATTTTATTATTATCTATTTTGTATACTGTAGCTGGAGATGGCTTAGCAGAATATCTTATCTTAGCTTCTACTCTAACTGGTTCTGTTATTTCATCAAATGCTATAAGATTAACATCTTTTGCTATGACAACTTTATTAAATAAATCTTCATTATCACCTAACACTACAGTGTTTTTCTTAGCATTTATATCAATAACAAACATAGGCTTTCCAAAAGCTATGCCTAATCCTTTTCTTTGACCAATAGTATAGTTTACTATACCTTTATGCTTTCCTAAAACATTACCTTTAGTATCTACAAAATAACCTTCTTCAATTCTTTTTTTAGAATGTTTTTTTACATATCCAGCATAGTCATTATCTTTTACAAAGCATATTTCTTGGCTATCTGGCTTATTATGAACATCTATTCCTATTTCTTTTGCAATTTCTCTAACTCTTTCCTTTTCATAATCACCTATAGGAAGTAATGTGTGTTCTAACTGTTCTTGAGTTAAATTATATAGTGCATAAGTTTGATCTTTTTTATCTGTAACAGACTTTTTAAGTAGATATCTTCCTGTTTTTTCATCTTTTTCTATTTTAGCATAATGCCCTGTAGCTACATAATCACATCCTATTTGACGTGCTTTATTAAAGAAATCATCAAATTTTATATGCTTATTACAAGCTATACAAGGATTTGGAGTTCTACCATTTAAATATTCATCTATAAAAGGCTCTATTACCTTTTGTTTAAATACATCACTAAAATTTAATACATAAAAAGGTATACCTATTCTATCTGCAACTCTTCTAGCATCTTCAACAGCTGCTAATGAACAACATCCACCTTCATTTTCTATAAGTTCATCATCATCATCTTGCCATAGCTTCATAGTAACTCCTATAACATCATATCCTTGTTCTTTTAAAAGATATGCTGCAACAGAACTATCAACTCCACCACTCATACCGATCATTACTCTTTTTTTCATTTTGTCACCTTCTTTTACGAATTTGCTTATATCTTTTTATTATATATATTTTATCTTACTTTTTAAAGACTAAACTTATTTATATCTAATATCTATCTACTAATTTAAATTTTATCATATCTTTTAAATCACAATATCCCTTTTAAGTAATTACCTAAAAGGGATATTTATATACTAATTATTGAATTTTATATTTAAAATTACATTTCCTCTTCTTCTATATCATGATGATGGTCATGATCATCATCTATAACAACACCATCTAACTCTGGTATGTGTATATTATGCTTTTTAGAATAATCTATTAAAGCAGCTTTTATTGCTTGTTCTGCTAAAACTGAACAGTGCATTTTTACTGGTGGTAAACCATCTAAAGCTTCTGCAACTGCTTTATTAGTTACAGCTAATGCTTCATGTATAGTTTTTCCTTTTACCATTTCAGTAGCCATTGATGAGCTTGCTATAGCAGATCCACATCCAAAAGTTTTAAATTTAACATCATTTATAACTTGAGTTTCTGGGTCTATATCAAGATATATTCTCATTATATCTCCACACTTAGCATTTCCAACTTCACCTATACCACTTGCATTTTCTATTTCTCCAACATTTTTTGGATTCATGAAATGTTCCATTACTTTATCACTGTATTGCATATTCTTATCCTCCTTAAGTCTTAATTATATTATTAGCTCCGTGCTATTATTTTTGTTTTGTTACAGCATCATATAAAGGAGACATCATTCTTAATCTCTCTATAACTGCTGGTAATTTTTCTATTATATAATCTATATCTTCTTCTGTTGTAAAATCACCTATTGAAAGTCTTAATGACCCATGTGCTATCTCATGTGGTAATCCTATAGCCATTAAAACATGTGATGGATCAAGTGATCCTGATGTACAAGCTGATCCACTTGATGCAGCTATACCTAACATGTCTAACATTAATAATATTCCTTCTCCTTCTATAAATTCAAACGAGAAGTTAACATTACCCGGTAATCTATTTTCTAAACTACCATTTACTCTTGTGTAAGGTATTTTTTCAAGTATTCCATCTATTAATTTTGTTCTTAAAGATGTAAGTCTTTCTATATGCTCGTCCATATTAGTTTTAGCAAGTTCTGCTGCTTTTCCATATCCAACTATAGATGGCATATTCTCAGTACCAGCTCTTCTTCTTCTTTCTTGTGCACCACCATGAACGAAAGAGTGAAGTTTTGTACCAGTTTTTATATATAAAGCGCCTATTCCTTTAGGACCATATATCTTATGTGAAGACATACTCATTAAATCTACATTTAATTCTTTAACATCTATTGGTACATTACCAGCTGCTTGAACAGCATCTGTATGGAATAATACATTGTGCTTTTTAGCTATTTCACCAATTTCTTTTATTGGTTGTATTGTTCCTATTTCATTATTTGCAAACATTATACTTATTAATATAGTAGTATCTTTTATTGCTTTTTCAAGTTCATCTAATTTAACTCTACCTTCAGCATCAACATCTAAATAAGTTACTTCAAATCCATGATGCTTTTCTAAATATTCACATATGTGAAGTATTCCATGGTGTTCTATTTTAGATGTTATTATATGATTTCCTTTACTTCTATGAGCAAAAGCAACACCTTCTATCGCCCAGTTGTCACTTTCCGTTCCACCAGCTGTAAAGTATATTTCATTAGGCTTTGCATTTATAAGATTAGCAACTTGCCCTCTAGCTTTATCTAAAGCAGTTTTTGCTTCTCTTCCGAATGTATGAAAACTAGATGCGTTTCCAAAGTTTTCTGTAAAATATGGCATCATTTCATCTAGAACTTCTTTTTTTACAGGAGTTGTCGCAGAATAATCCATATATAATCTTCTTTTTTCCATTTTCTTCGTCTCCCTATCTATTTTATAATTAAGTTTGTTATATCATTATCTAATATGTTTTTATTATGATCATCTATCATATCTTGAAGAGTTATAGAATTTATTACATCTTCTATACCCTTTTTCATTTTTTCCCATACAATTTTCGTTACACATTTACCAGAATTTTCACATATATCTTCATCCATTACACAATCTGATAGTGAAACAGGCCCCTCTAGTACCACTAGTATATCACCTACAGTTATATCTTTAGGTTCTTTTGATAATAAATATCCGCCTTGAGCTCCTCTAACACTTTGAACTAATCCAGATTTTTTTAGAGATGAAAATATTTGCTCTAAATATTGTTCTGATATATTTTGCTTACTAGCTATATTTTTTAAGGGAATAGGACCATTGCTCTGATTTAATGATAATTGAAACATTGCTTTAAGTCCATATCTACCCTTAGTGGATAATTTCATATTTATCACCCTTTACAACGAATTGTAATCCATACTATTTTACTAGGTATTACCTTCAATATAATTTTATTATACCCTAGTAATTTTGTCAAGATTAAATTCATACCACTTTACTAGGAATTAAATATATTATATATATACCACTATAGATTCTTTTTAATCTTAATTTTTATATTTTCTATTATTTTATACTAAACCTATTTTTAAACATGTATAAGTATTCCCTTTCTCCAAGCAATAAATACAATAATTTTCTATTTTTATAAATTTAATAATATTTATCCTAACAAATGTTATTAGTGATGTGTTTCATTACTAAATAAATTTATCAATAAAATTTAATTGTTCAATAAAAAATTCGCTTCGCTTGAGCGACGTGTCGGCGAAACACTTCATTTCGCCAATGATATATCCTTGTTACCGCTACGGATACATCCGCTGCTTGAGCCACTGCGTGGGCGAAGCATTTCAAAATGTAATTTATTACGTTTATAAAGTTATTGATATCGCTTATATTCATAGGTTATCCAGAAATATATTTATGATATAATTTTCTTATACGCAAAAAAATAAGTAGTAGTATCTTCAAAACATACTACTACTTATTTTGTCTGTTGTATTAGTTATTTTACTAAACATATTGAATTTACATATAAAGTTTTTTTAATTCCAAAATGTATATTTTTAGACTTTAGTATTTTTAATAATAATATTTAACTAATACAATGAGTTATTTTTATAAATTTATTAATATGTAAATTTCTCTATTATAATATTTTAGTCCTTTACAGAGCCGACGCACCTATTATTCCTGCATCATTTTTAAATTTAGCTATAACAATATCCCCAATTTTTGCCTTTTTAAAAGGAAGGTGTTTTTTTACTTGTTCTGATAAACCATCTAAAAGTATATCACTAGCATTAGAAACTCCTCCACCTATTGATATAACTGCTGGATCTATAAAATTAACTATATTTCCTATTCCCATAGCTAAATATTTTTTAAATCTATTTATAATTTCAACTGCTACTTGATCTCCTTCTTTATATGCATCAAATACCATCTTAGCAGTTATATTTTCTAAGTTATTGTTACACATATCTCTTATTATAGTTTCTCTACCTTCTTTTAATAATTTCTGTGTATATTTTATTATAGCCGTAGCTGAGCAGAAAGTTTCAAAACATCCATTGTTTCCACAATTGCAGTCATAGTAATTAGTAGCAACCATAGTATGACCAATTTCAGCACCTACTCCATTTGAGCCAGTTATTAACTTATCATCTATAACTATACCTCCACCTATTCCAGTTCCTAGTGTTATCATAACTCCACTATTATAGCCTTTCATACTACCGTAAAAATACTCAGCAAGTGCTGCTACATTCGCATCATTACCTGCACGTACAATAGTTCCTTTTAGGCGTTCTTCTAACTTAGGTATTATTAAAGCATTTTCAAGACCTATATTCACACAAGTTACTCTACCTTCACTTGTAACAACTCCTGGAAATCCTATTCCTATTGAATCTATATTATTTATTTCTAATTCACTTTTATCTAATAAATCATTAACTAATTCAGTTATATCTTCTATAATATTTTCTAAACCACCAGATTGATTAGTCTCTTTAACTGACCTTTGAATAATTTCCCCATTAACTACAAGGCCAGCTTTTATACTCATTCCACCTACATCAATTCCTATTTTATACATATTTCCCTCCCAAAGTATTATATCTGTATATATTATATAATATTGCTATGGTTTTATCTATAGTATATGCCCCAATATCCCTTTTCTTTAAAACCTAGTTTATTATATATCTTTCCTGCTTCTATATTATCATAAAATAAGCATGGAATTTTATTTTCATTTATAATTTCACTACATATCTTTACTATACACTTTGTAGCTAAGCCTTTATTTCTAAAATTTGGATGCGTTCCAACTCCTACTATCATTGCATGAGTTCTAGTTTCTAATGTACTTTTTGCCATAGCCACCACTTTTTTATTTACTTCTATGCAATATCCTCTACCTGTTCTAAGTCCATTTTTTATATTTTCTACAGTAGTATTTTCAAATTCATCAATCTCTTCGTATAATTTCGCTACCTTATTTATATTTCCAAATCTTATTTTCTTAGGTCTTAATCCTATTTCTATATCATTTAATTTACTTGAATCATCAAGAACACAAAACTTGACTATTCGTTTGCGATTTACACATATTTTTCTCTCTAATTTCTGTAAAACATCTAGTTTACCACTTATCTCTATATAATTTAGGTTATTTATAAGATTAGCAAATTCATCTATATTAAAATTTCCTTGCGAATAAAATATAAGGTATTCAAAGTATCTCAACAATACACCTTCTATATGTCCTTTTTTATCTAT
>PPYF01612322.1_pt1 | contig 19003 bp, 17 predicted proteins | sample 1559871 | NCBI WGS metagenome assembly PPYF01 (sample SAMN08240021, study PRJNA423297) | Human gut metagenome, whole genome shotgun sequencing project. | reverse complement strand
TTCGTATCCATAGTAAAACCTGGTATCTAATTAATAATTGGCCGAAGCCGCGTGGGTTTGATCTTGTGTTTGAGGAGGTAAATTGACTGCTATGTTGGAGGGATCTTGCCAGAGAATTACGCGCGTAAAGTAAGGTAAATAAGTGAGCGGTTGTATGTCAGCTTAAGCGGTCTCAAGTGTCAGTGAGCGGTTAGCAATGAGGGTGAATGGGGGAGTTTATGTGATTGAGATCACGGCATTATAGTGTTCGCTTGCCTAAATGCCGTGTTTCCCCACTGACACAGTATCTGACTGAGATACTTAGATGACGATATAACAGTAAGGCGTTTGTTCGATGTCTCTTAACAACACATGTTTCTTACGTGATTTAGTCAGGTAATATTTTTCATCCAGATAGTGGTCAATAAGTTCATCGAGGCGCTCTTTGTCTATGCGGGGTGTTACCCCGAGCGTCCAGAAGCTACGCAGCTCTAATTCTGAACGTTTGATTTTGGCGCTTTTAACCAAATCCGCAATCATATTTCTGACGCAACTTGTCGGATCCTGGTTCTGCTTGAGTTCAAGTGCAATGTAGCTGTCCTGAGTCCAGCCTTTTTTCCGCAACAAGAAATCTGCACGTACAGACAAACGCTGTGGATTTTTCCGCAGATCGCAGGCGAGAGTTTGTTCACGCCACCATTCATGACCCGTCGAAGCCAAAAGATTGGCAAATTCTATCTGCATCCAGACTTCCCAACCGGAGATGTTGTACTGATCGATGATATTAAGTTTTTGGCGAATATCTTCACGTTCAAAAAAGTGGTGCGCGAGGGTGGATAGGTGATCAAAATCGCGATTCAACATACAAGCATCCTTTCCTTAAAAACGGGAATCCTACACCTAAGACGCAATGGAACGAGTAATTTTTTGCGTAATTTGTCATAGGGAACGAAATTTAATGCGGAAACGATAATTATGTAGCAATTGCTGGCACCATAAAGTTTTCTCTTTCCAGGCCGAAAACCAGAGTATCTGTCTAGCGGAAAGAGAAAACATGTTAAAACGAATGAAGATTGTTACCAGCTTACTGCTGGTATTGGCGCTATTTGGCCTTTTACAGCTCGCCTCAGGCGGCTTGTTTTTTAACTCACTGAAGAATGACAAAGAGAACTTTACCGTTCTGCAAACCATTCGCCAGCAGCAGTCTGCGCTGAACGCTACCTGGGTTGAGCTACTGCAAACGCGTAATACCCTGAACCGGGCGGGGATTCGCTACATGAAGCCGCGTTCCAGGAGATCAACCGCACCTATGACATCTATCACGGCGCGCTGGCGGAGCTGATCCAGTTACTGGGTGAAGGCAAGATCAACGCGTTTTTTGATCAACCGACTCAGAGCTATCAGGACGGTTTTGAGAAGCAGTACATGAGTTACATGCAGCAGAACGATCGCCTGTATGACATCGCGGTTGAAGACAATAACGCTTCCTATAGCCAGGCGATGTGGGTGCTGGTGTGTGTACTGATTACCGTGCTGGCCGCTATCGTTGCGGTGTGGTTTGGTATCAAACTGACGCTGATCTCTCCGATGAACCGCCTGATTGAAAGCATTCGTCATATCGCCAGCGGCGATTTGGTGAAGCGTATTGAGGTGGAAGGTTCCAACGAGATTGGACAACTGGCGGAAAGCCTGCGCCACATGCAGGGTGAACTGATGAACACCGTGGGTGACGTGCGTAACGGCGCTAACGCGATTTACAGCGGCGCCAGCGAGATTGCGATGGGCAACAACGATCTCTCCTCACGTACCGAGCAGCAGGCAGCTTCTCTGGAAGAAACGGCGGCCAGCATGGAACAGCTGACGGCGACCGTGAAGCAGAACGCCGAAAACGCGCGTCAGGCCAGCCATCTGGCGCTGAGCGCTTCGGAAACCGCGCAGAAAGGCGGTAAAGTGGTCGATAACGTGGTGCAAACCATGCGCGATATCGCTTCCAGTTCGCAGAAAATCGCCGATATTATTAGCGTTATCGACGGTATTGCCTTCCAGACCAATATTCTGGCGCTCAACGCCGCGGTAGAAGCCGCACGTGCGGGCGAGCAGGGGCGTGGTTTTGCAGTGGTTGCGGGTGAAGTGCGTAACCTGGCCCAGCGTAGTGCGCAGGCCGCGCGCGAGATCAAGAGCCTGATTGAAGACTCGGTCAGCCGTGTGGATGTGGGGTCAACGCTGGTGGAAAGCGCCGGTGAAACCATGGATGAGATCGTCAATGCGGTAACCCGCGTGACCGATATCATGGGTGAAATTGCCTCCGCCTCTGATGAGCAGAGCCGCGGCATCGACCAGGTGGGTCTGGCCGTTGCAGAGATGGATCGCGTGACGCAGCAGAACGCCTCGCTGGTGGAAGAATCCGCCGCTGCCGCCGCGGCACTGGAAGAGCAGGCCAGCCGTCTGACCCAGGCCGTAGCCGTGTTCCGTATTCAGCATGACCAGCAGCGCGCGCGCGACGTTGCCGCCGCTAAACCAGTTTCAACGGTCCAGCCGCGTAAAGCAGCGGTAACTGATGCCGGGGATAACTGGGAAACGTTCTAAGCCTGTGATGCCCGATAAGGCGTAGCCGCCATCGGGCAATCAACGCAGCATCAGGCGCATGGCGCAGCGTCGTTCGTACGTCTGCCCGTGCGCCACCTCTTCAGCTCTTTTTTCGCGCAATTCCGGCGAAAGCGTCTCGTCAGCCAGCATTTCAAAACCCAGTCGCGCATACAATGGCGCATTCCACGGCACATCGCGGAAAGTGGTCAGCGTCAATGACGTATAACCTTTCTCGCGAGCCTGCTCGGCAACATAGCCAATCAATCTGCGGCCAATTCCTTTTCCCTGCCACTCCAGATGCAGCGACAGTTCAGCAATAAACAGCGATGACCCCAGCGTTTCGGCTACCAAAAAACCGACCGGACGCTCATCGACCTGCGCCAGCCAGCTCATGCCTGCGGCGGCAAATGCCCGATGCTGAGCAGCCGATAAAATCTGGTCGTCAGCAATCCACGCCAGGTCGGGGATGAGTAAAAAACGTTGCCCCGCAGATCGTTCGATGGCGGGAAGAGCGGCAGTTTCTGCCAGAGTCGTGGCGCGCAAGATAATGTTCATACGTGGAGCATAACATGCCCGATAAGCGCGGTGTTATCGGGCATCTGGAGGATTAATCTTTACGCGGATCGCTAATGGGCTGGCGCACCAGGATGATGTAGGCGAGGGCGCCCACCATGGTGACGCAACCGCAGATAATCAGCGCCAGGCGGAAAGAGTTAGTGGTATCCACAATAAAGCCGGTAACGATCGGCGCGAAGGACGCGCAGATAAAACTGGCAAAGTTCTGGATACTGCCTACGGAGGCGGTCATACGTGAGGCGACGGCGACGTGGATTAAGCCCCAGCAGGAGGTTCCGGCGAAGTGGATACAGAACAGCGCCATACCGATCAGTAACACCGCGGTCATTGACGTTGTCGCCTGCGGTACCACGAAGGTGAAGGCTGCAGAGCAGAACATCCCGGCGATAATACAAATCTTCCGGCTCTTAATCGGTGCCATACCGCCTTTCACCAGCCAGTCGGTGACAAAACCGTTAATCAGCATGCCAGCTGCGCCAAACAGGAACGGAATGGCCGCCATTAAGCCGGTGCTTTTTAAATCCAGATTGTAGGAGGTCTGCAGGTAGCCCGGCAGCCAGGCCAGGTATAACCATGCGGTGTAGTTGATGCCGCTAAAGCCCAGCATCATGCCCCACATGGTACGGTTGCGGAACAGGCTGCGCCATTCGGCAAAGCTCAGCGGATCGCGGCGGGCATTGACGCTGCCGGCGTTCAGGTAAGCCTGTTCTGTGGCGCTCAGATCAATCTGCTCGCGGTTGCGATACAACATGTACCAGCCGATGGCGAGGAAAATGCCCAGCACGCCGATGGTAATAAACATCCAGCGCCAGCCCATAACCAGCATCATTGCAGCCAGAATCGGTGGACTAATGGCGACGCCGATGGTGGAGGCGGCGTTAAATAAACCCATGGGGCGGCCGCGCTCTTTGATGTTAAACCAGTCGTTGATGACTTTTACGCCGCACGGGTTCATGGGCGCTTCGCCGATCCCCATGCCAATACGCACCAGCACAAACTGAGTGAAGCTGTGTACCATCCCGGACAGCGCCTGAAACAGCGACCAGAAGAACATCCCGAGTCCTAACATAATGCGCGGACCCTTGCGATCCAGCAGCGGGCCGCAGGGCAGTTGTGCAATACCGTAAGCGAGAGAGAAGACCGACAGCAGGACGCCGATTTGCGTGGCGCTCAGCCCCAGTTCTTCCCGAATTGTTAAGTTGGCGACTGATAATGAACTACGGTCGAGGTAATTAATCACCGCAGCAAAAAATAATAAAATCATAGCTGTGGTCTGAATACGTTTAATTCGGCTACTGCGTTGTACCATGCCCTCAGGCGGAACATTAATATCCGCTGATGACGACGTGTCAAACGAAGAACTCGGGTCGAGGGTAATATTATTTTTTTCCACGCCGGACTCCTGAACCTCAATAATTTATTTTCACACAGCAGTGGGCTGTGCAGTATTGAAAAAATACCAGTGATGAATCAATTTACTCATCACCACTCACAAAAGTTTTTAATGCAGTCGACTTAGCGTGAGCATAGGCAAGAGGTATTTTTCAGGGGTTTATATTTTTATAAAATCGTGCTCCCGGTAATGGTTTGCTGTTTTTTATCGGTACTTAATGCGCGGTAGCGCTACTTTGATTGATGGAGCGGATCATCGATTGTTTGGCTGTATTCAAATGGTTACATAGCGCCAGGGTGGCATCCAGGTCGCTGCGGCAGATCAGCGCGCTGAGGATGGTCATATGCTCATCGATGGCAATGATATTGCGCTGTTTAAGATCGCTTTCATCCCACTGATAGTGGAAGTGGAAAATCACGGAGATGATTTCAAGTGATTGATTAAAAAATATATTGTCGGCAGCAGAGAGCAGTAAAGCATGAAACTCACGGTCTAACTGCGAGAACATACGAAAGCTGCTGCCGATGCTGTCGCGCAGGATGCGATGGCGCTCCAACAGCGTTTTGGCCTGCAGCCAGCGCGGGTCATCATCGGGCAGATTGAGGAAATGCTGCAAAGAATGGGTCTCAAGCATTTCTCTGAGTTCAAACAGCTGTTCCGCATAGGCCTGATCGAACTGCTTCATGCTCCACTGACCGCGTTTTTCGTTTTTAATCAGGTTGTAACGTTCGAATTTTAAAAGATATTCCCGCACAACGACCGGACTGACGCCTGCGGCTCTGGCAAGCTGCAGTTCGGAGAAACTCTCGCCTGCGCGCAACTGGCGCTGGTTGATCATGGTGAAAAAAGCCTGCTCGAAGATCCGGTTTTGCTCGGTCATGGAGGCGGTGGTGCAGGCAAAACCGTCGTCATGGTCAGGTTTACGCACGATGACATAGTGGCTGCCGACCTGCGTCAGTACGCCGCATTCGCTTAAATGGCTCAGCATATGGCGCACGGTGGTGCGACTGATGTTGTACATCTCGGCCAGCGCGCTTTGCGACGGAAGTGGGGAAGGGATATGACCACGCGCCATATCATCGATTATTTGGTTAATCACATTGTGGCGTAAGTTCTGTGAACGGCTCATGGCGTCTCCTTTTTCGCTATTAAAACCCGATTTAAAACATTTTTATGCGCTGAGATTCACAGATTACGTTTCCGCTTTCTGCGGTTTTTTTATTTTCGTCGATATCTGAGGCAACAAAAAAACAGGAGAGCAGAATCATGTCTACGATGAATACGTTGATTTGCCAGGAACCTAAAAAATTAGTCTGGAAAGAGCGTGAAATACCTGTTCCGGGTGAGGGTGAGGCATTAATAAAAATTAAGTCGGTGGGGATTTGTGGCACCGATATTCATGCCTGGGGCGGCAATCAACCTTTTTTCAGCTATCCACGTGTATTAGGCCATGAAATATGTGGGGAAATTGTCGGGCTGGGCAAAAATATACAAAATCTGAAAAATGGCCAGCAGGTGGCGGTTATTCCTTACGTGGCCTGTCAGCAGTGTCCGGCATGCCAGAGCGGGCGCACCAACTGCTGCGAGAATATTTCAGTGATTGGCGTGCACCAGGATGGCGGCTTCAGCGAATACTTGTCCGTGCCGGTGACCAACCTGCTGGATGCGCAGGGCATTGACCCGCAGGCGGCGGCGTTGATTGAGCCTTATGCCATCAGCGCACATGCGGTACGTCGGGCGGCGGTAGCGCCGGGTGAGCAGGTGCTGGTGGTCGGTGCCGGTCCGATTGGTCTGGGCGCGGCGGCGATTGCCAAAGCCGATGGCGCGCAAGTGGTGGTGGCGGATACCAGCCCCGCGCGCCGGGAGCATGTGGTTTCCCGACTGGATCTTCCGGTTATCGATCCGTCTGCTGAAGATTTTGATGCGCAATTGCGCGCTCAGTTTGGCGGCTCGCTGGCGCAAAAGGTCATTGATGCCACGGGGAATCAGCATGCGATGAACAACACGGTGAATTTGATTCGCCATGGCGGCAGCATCGTTTTCGTTGGGCTGTTTAAAGGCGATTTACAGTTCTCCGATCCTGAGTTCCACAAGAAAGAGACCACCATGATGGGCAGTCGCAACGCGACCCCGGAAGATTTTGCCAAGGTGGGCCGCCTGATGTCGGCAGGCAAACTGACCGCCGACATGATGCTCACGCACCGTTACGCGTTTGCCCAACTTGCAGAGATCTACGAGCGGGACGTGATTAACAACCGGGAACTGATTAAAGGCGTGATCACGTTCTGAGAGGATAAGTGTGATGAAAACATTGAATCGACGTGATTTTCCGGGTGTCAGCTACCCTACGCGCGTGATCCAGTTTGGTGAAGGTAATTTTCTGCGGGCGTTTGTCGACTGGCAACTGGATATCCTTAATGAGAAAACGGATCTCAATGCTGGCGTGACCATCGTTCGCCCGATTAATACCGATTTTCCGCCGTCGCTGAATGCTCAGGATGGGTTATATACCACGCTTATTCGTGGGTTGAACGAGCAGGGCGAGGCGGTAAGCGAGGCGCGGCTGATTCGTTCGGTAAATAACGAAATCAACCCGTACAAGGATTTCGCGGCGTATCTGACGCTGGCGCACAATGCGGACATCCGCTTTGTGTTTTCGAACACCACTGAAGCCGGGATTAGCTATCACGCGGCGGACCGTGTGGATGATGCCCCGCCGGTGAGTTTTCCGGCCAAACTGACGCGACTGCTGCTGGAGCGCTTTAACCATTTTGCGGGGGCGGTGGATAAGGGCTGGGTGATTATTCCTTGCGAACTGATCGACTATAACGGCGATGCGCTTAAAACGCTGGTGCTGCAGTATGCGCAGGACTGGCAGCTTCCTGCGGCGTTTGCCGATTGGGTGGAAACGGCGAATACCTTCTGTTCCACGCTGGTTGACCGCATTGTTACCGGCTACCCGCGCGAAGAAGCCGCCGCGCTGGAAGCTACGCTTGGCTATCACGATGCATTTCTCGATACCGCGGAACACTTTTATCTGTTCGTGATTCAGGGACCTGTATGGCTGGCTGAAGAGTTAAAGCTGGCGCAATGCCCTCTGAATATCCGAGTAGTAAACGATATTAAGCCGTACAAGGAACGTAAGGTCGCGATTCTGAACGGCGCGCATACGGCGCTGGTGCCGGTTGCCTGGCTGTGCGGGCTGGATACCGTTGGCGAAGCGATGCAGGATGCCGATGTCCGCCGTTTTGTCGAGCGGGCGATTAGCGAGGAAATTATACCGGTATTGGATCTCGACGCCGATGAACTGCGAGAATTTGCCGGTGCGGTGAGCGGGCGTTTTCAGAACCCCTACATTCGCCATCAGTTACTTTCCATCGCGCTTAACGGCATGACCAAATTCCGCACCCGTATATTGCCGCAGCTGCTGGCGGGCCAGCAAAATGGATGTTGGCCTGTGCGCTTAACCTTCGCTCTGGCCGCGCTGTTGGCGTTTTATCGCGGTGAACGGGCCGGGGAAGGCTATCCATTGCAGGATGACGAGCAGTGGATAAATCTGTATGCCAGCCTGTGGCCGCAAGTTGGCAATGATTTAACGCTGCGGGAACTGGTGAATGCCGTGCTCGGCGAGGCCGCGCACTGGGGTGAAGATTTAACGTTATTGCCAGGTCTTGCTGAGCAGGTGACAGCCAATCTGGAAATGATTCTGGTGCAGGGTATGCGTCAGGCGGTGAACTGTCTGGAATAAGGTTGCCATGCAGCGCCCGGAGTGGTGTTGGGCGCTGTTTTTTTATCAGGCAAGATCACAAAACAGGAATAAAGCGGCATCTGGCGCGTCAATGAGGGATTGTTTAGCGGCATCATTATTGCCACGGTAACAATCATGAGAGAGTACGATGCGCAAAGATGCCCTGCTGGCTTTTCTGACTAATCAGACCGATTTTTTCGATCCTGAGCATATCAGCGAAGTCTTTACCGCGCGCTATCTGGCGCAGCGTTTCAACATGCAGCGCAATACCGCCAGCCATTATCTGAACCAGCTGGTTGCACAGGGGACTCTGGTTAAAATCAACACCCGTCCCGTTTATTTCTTGCATAAACAAGCATTTGCTCAGCAATTTTTTGCCCTGTCGTGTAATGAATATGCCAGCGTGGCGGAGCTGTTGGCGCAAGGGGAGGAGGAGGACCAGTCGGGGGATCACTTTTCTCTGCTGATTGGCCACAACGAAAGCCTGAAAAAACCAATAGAGCAACTGAAGACCGCGTTGTTCTACCCTGAGGGCGGGCTGCCGCTGTTGATTACCGGGGAGAGCGGCACGGGGAAGAGCTATCTCGCGCAGTTGATGCATGAGTACGCCATCGCGCAGGAACTGATCGCCCCGGATGCCCCTTTTATCACTTTTAACTGTGCGCAATATGCCAGCAATCCGGAACTGCTCGCCGCGAACCTGTTCGGCTATGTGAAGGGAGCCTTCACCGGAGCGCTGACCGACAAAGCCGGCGCATTTGAGGCGGCGCACGGGGGGATGCTATTTCTCGATGAGGTGCACCGGCTGAACACCGACGGTCAGGAAAAACTGTTCACCTGGCTCGATCGCGGCGAGATCTACCGGGTGGGCGAGACGGCGCAAGGGCATCCGGTGTCCGTCCGGCTGGTGTTTGCCACCACCGAAGAGCTGCATAGTACGTTTCTGACCACTTTCTTACGCAGGATCCCGATCCAGGTCAGTCTGCCGGATCTTCAGCAGCGCAGCCGTCAGGAAAAAGAAGCGTTGATCCTGCTGTTCTTCTGGTCAGAGGCGAAGACTTTATCAGCCACGTTGACGCTTAAGCCTCGCCTGTTGCAAATCCTCAATCAGTATGTCTATCGCGGTAACGTCGGCGAACTGAAAAATGCGGTGAAGTATGCGGTGGCGACCGCATGGGCGAAAAATCCGGGGCGGGAGTCGGTCACCGTGTCGTTGCACGATCTGCCCGATGCCATGCTGACTGCGCTGCCGTCGCTGAATGAGCCGATTACAGAGGAAGAACCGGTCACCGTTACACCGCAGAGCAACCTGCTCTGGCTGCTGCGCGCACGTGATGAAACACAGGGCATGATCCACGACACTCAGTGTCTGGTGCTGGCGCTGTACGAGTCCGTTCGCTGTGCAAAGGAGAGCTGGGCGACGGTACAAAAGCGCATGGGGGATGAGATCGAAACGCTGTTTGATCGGCTAATCTTCAGCGGCGACGATCGTTCCCACTCCCAGCGGTTGTTGCTGATCACCAGTCAGGTAAGAGAGGAGTTCTGGCGGCTGGAAAAACGCTTCAATATGCAGCTCAATGGCAACTGCATTTACGCGCTCAGCCACTATTTGATCCACCGCGCCACGCTGGCTCCCTCGCGTCTGAACAGCGAACAGGTTCGCCAGTTGGATGGCTTTCTCGCCCAAAAATTTCCGCTACTGTATAGCTTCTGCCAGCAGATTCTGGACACGCTCACTCAGAAGCTGGATCTGGAGCCGCGGCGGATCGATGTTTTGCTACTGGTGCTCTGGCTGCATAAGCAAGGGGTAACCAGCCAAAAACAGGTCACTCATGCCGTGATCCTCGCACATGGTTACGCCACTGCCAGCAGTATTGCCAACGTGGCGAACCGGCTGTTAAAAAATAATATTTTTGAGTCGTTCGATATGCCGCTGGATGTCACGCCAGAAGCGATTGCTCAGCAGGTGATGCGTTATCTGGAAAGTCACCCGCTGGCATCAGGATTAATGATCCTCGTGGATATGGGCTCGCTGAAGGCCATACATCAACACTTCGACAAAGCAATCTCAACGCCGGTGACCATCGTCAATAACGTCTCAACCAGCATGGCGCTGTATGTGGGCGAGCGCATTTTACAGGGACATTTTATTGAGGACATTGCCCGCGATATTGCTCAGGATTTACCGGTGGAGCATCAGCTTTATTGGCCGAAAAGCAGCAAACCTAAAGCTATTCTGACTACCTGCGCCACCGGAATTGGCGTGGCGACCAACCTTTGTTCACTGCTGCAGGCCAGTATCCCGGAGGCTCTGGAAATTGAAGTGGTGGCCTGCGACTATGCCATGCTGGCGCACAATAAACAGCAGGAACCGGTGTTTAGCCGTTATGACGTGTTGGCGATAGTCGGCACGTTAGATCCGCAAATCCGCAGCCTTCCCTGGATCTCGCTGGATTCCCTGATTTCAGGGGAGGGGAATCAGCAGTTGAGGACGCTATTTGGCGCGTTAACCACGCCTGAGCAGGTGACGGAAATTAATAATCGCATCCTGAAAAACTTCTCGCTCAGAAGGGTGATCGAGTCAGTCACCATTCTGGATACCGGAAAAGTGATTAATCACGTTGAACAGTTTCTGCTGCGCTATGAGCAACTGGCGGGGCAGATTGTTTCTAACGAGCGCAAGGTTGCGCTGTACGTGCACATCAGTTGTCTGATTGAGCGTTTGATCCGCAATGCGGGGATTACCGCCCACAGCGGGCACCAGTGTCCGGAACACGAGCTGAATATGCTGCGCGAGGCGTTTAGTGTCATTGAGAGTAACTACAGTGTCAAAATCCCCGGCGCAGAGCTTTGCTATATCCATAATATTCTGACCTTCGACACAGAATATATCGAGCAAGATCAACAGTTTTAATCTCTTTATCCCACTCTCATTCTTTTCCCGGCGGCGGGCCACTGTTTCTGGCACGCCGCTTGCTCTGTTAACAGCAGTGGAATCTGTTTTCAGAGGTAAGGATGAAGAGACAGTATATTTTTGCCAGTCACGGCACGCTTGCCAGCGGCGTTTTAAATTCCGTTGAACTGATTTTAGGTAAACGCAATAACGTGCTAACGCTGTGCGCTTATGTTGAAGAAGGTGTGGATTTAAGCCAACAGGTTGATGCGCTGATGGCGCAGATTCCGCAGGACGCTGAGGTGATCGCTCTGACCGATATCTTCGCGGGAAGCGTCAACAATGAGTTCGTGCGCTATTTATCACGCGATCATTTTCACCTGCTGGCCGGAATAAATCTGCCATTGGTGATTGACCTGTTTATGTCGGAAGAGGAGGGCAATGCCGCACAGGTCATTTCCGCCGCGCTGATGAACTCAAAAGAAAATATTCAGTATTGCAATCAGACCATCACCAGCGCCATGCACGGCGATAAAGACTTTTAAGGGGAGGGAGAATCATGATTGTATTTCTTCGCGTGGATCATCGCTTATTACACGGTCAGGTGGCGTTTTCATGGACGCAATATGTTGACGCTGATTGCATCCTTATTGCTAATGACAGCGTACCCAACGATGAATTACGTAAAACGACCATAAAAATGGCTAAGCCACCGGCGGTTAAATTAGTCATTAAAAATATTAACGATGCGATTGAAGCTATTAAGAGCGGCGTTACTGATAAATATAAGCTGTTTATTGTCGTGGAGTCGGTCACCGACGCCTGGCGTCTGGCACGTGAGTTGCCCGAAATAAAAAGCATCAATCTCGGCGGCACCAAAGTCCGTGAGGGAAGCCAGAATATTTCCAAAGCGATCAATCTATTACCGGAAGAAGTGGCCCAACTTCAGGAGCTGGTGGCTGTCGGCGTTGAGGTTGAGATTCGGCTGGTGCCCAACGATCGCAAACAACGCTTTGCCTGAACGGATAACTTCCTGAGGATACATTATGGTAGAGGCACTTTTACTCGGTCTGGTGGCGTTTATCGCGCAGTCTGAATATGCGCTGGGAACCTCGTTGATCTCCAGACCTATCGTGACGGGACTACTGACGGGACTGGTATTGGGGGATATGGAAACTGGTATTGTGATGGGGGCGACGCTTGAACTGGCGTTTATTGGTTCGTTCTCGGTGGGAGCATCGCTGCCGCCGGACGTGGTAACCGGCGGTATTTTGGGCGTTGCTTTTGCGATTAACTCAGGAGCGGGCGCAGAGACCGCGTTGTTGCTGGGTCTGCCCATCGCCACGTTGGCGCTTATCGTAAAAAATATCTATAACGGGATGTTCATCCCGCTGCTTTGTCATAAAGCCGATGCGTACGCTGAAGTGGGAAATACCCGCGGTATTGAACGGATGCACTTAATTTCCGGAATTGGGCTTTCGCTGACGTTGGGAATTATTGTCACCGTCTCTTATCTCGCCGGTGTGAATGTGGTGAAAGGTTTTCTCGATGCCATTCCGGAATTTATTAAGCATGGTTTAAGCGTTGCCACCGGGATTATTCCGGCGCTTGGTTTCGCCATGCTGGCACGTTTGTTAATTAACAAAAAAGTAGCCCCTTATTTTTTTCTCGGTTTTGTATTAATGGCGTATTTGAAAATACCGGTCACGGGTATCGCGATTCTCGGCGCGATTGTCGCCGTGGTGATGGTGAATATGCCGAAAATAAATCAATCTCAGACTGCACCCGCACAAGGAGCGCCTCATGACGATGAAGATGATTTCTGAAGACGATCGCCAGCAGGTGGACACCGCAGGAGAAGTGACCGCACGCGATCTCCGCCGTGTTTTCTGGCGCTCCTTCATGATGGAGTTTTCCTGGAACTATGAACGACAGATGAACCTGGCGTTTGCGTATACGCTTATTCCGGTACTGAAAAAGCTCTATACCCGCAAAGAGGATTTGGCGCAGGCGCTGAAACGCCACCTCGCTTTCTTTAATACCACGCCGCATATCGTCACTCTGATCCTTGGGATCACCGTGGCTATGGAGGAGAAAAACAGTCAGCAGAAAGGTATGGATGCGACATCCATTGATAACGTTAAGGCATCGCTGATGGGGCCGTTGGCAGGAATTGGCGACTCCTTTTTCTGGGGAACGCTGCGCCTGATTGCCACCGGTATCGGCACCAGCCTGGCGCTAAAAGGCAATATCCTGGGCCCTATTCTGTTCCTGCTGGTCTTCAATGTGCCGCATATTCTGGTGCGCTGGCTGTTTACACGCTGGGGATATGTGCTGGGCACCGGCGTGCTGCAGAGAATACAGCAAAGCGGCATGATGGAGAGCCTGACTTACGGTGCTTCGATTATTGGCCTGATGGTAGTGGGTGCCATGACGGCGTCGATGATTGATATCACGATCCCCATCACCTTTGGTACGGGTGAGGCGAAAACCCATGTGCAGGACATTATCAACGACATTATGCCCTGCCTGTTACCACTGGTGAGCTTTGCCATCGTTTACTGGCTACTTGGCAAGAAGGTTAAGCCATTAACTATTATTGGCGGTATCGCATTGGTCGGTATTTTGGGTTCCTGGATTGGTCTTTTTTAAGAGGGAAAAATGATGTCACCAACCATGCTGACGTATATCAATGAAGAGTCTGCAACGCTGGTCCGCATCCTGCGCGAATATCGTCAAACGCTGGCCGATATTTCCGACTTTGCGCACCACCGCAAAATAGAACGAATCACGATACTGGCTACCGGTTCGTCATTAAATGCGGCATATTGCGCCCGTTATTTTTTCGAAAAGTTCGCGATAAATATCGATATTAAAGAGCCGTACACCTTTACCCATTATGAGAATCTCGACCCGCAGGCTGACATGGTGATTGCGATTTCACAAAGCGGTAAAAGCGCCTCCACGCTGGATGCCATGCGGAAGGTGCAAGCGCAGGGGATTCCGGTTTTTGCACTGACCTCCGATCGGCAGAGCCCTGTTGGGCTGGCCTGTGACTATCCGCTGGATATTCTTACCGGCATTGAGAAGGTCGGATTTGTGACCCGCGGATTCAGCGCCACCGTGCTTAATTTGCTGCTGGTGGCACTACTGCTGGCCCGCCAGCAACAGCGCCTGGATGAGCGCGAAATGGTGGATTATCTGGCGCAGCTTGAGCGCATCGCGGTGGAGATTCCTGACGCGATCGCGCGCACTGAAGCATTTATTCATACGCATCAAACCATATTGCAACAGGGAAAACGGTTTGTCGCCATCGGCTATGGCGCGCTGGTGGGGGTGGCAAAAGAGTTTGAAACCAAGTTCACCGAGACGGTGCGTGTGCCGTCTGCCGGATTTGAGCTTGAGGCATACATGCATGGGCCTTATCTGGAGGCCAATGCGGAGCACGTGATGTTCTTCTTTGACGACGCTAGCGACGAGCGCTCCCGGGCGCTGCGTGGCTATATGTCGCCGGCGGTGGAGCGAGCCTTTAGGGTGACTCTGGCGGCACAGGCGCAGGATGACGAGACATTGGCTCTTGGTGTGGATGTGGATCATTTTTTATCGCCGCTGTTACTCATTGTGCCGGTACAACTGCTGGCTTTCTATATTGCATCGCTGAAAGGCATCGACCTTTCTGTGCGTATTTTTGACGATTTCGATCGCGTATTAAAAAGTAAAATCTAATTTATCAGGAGAGAAAATATGTTGGGTTTTAATCAGGACGAGTACCTGACGAGTGCTCGTGAGATAATTGCTGCGCGCAAAAAAACAGAACAGGTGGCGGATGATATTCATCAGTCGGGCTTCAGTTCTTTATTTTTTGCCTCCGTAGGGGGCTCATTAGCGCCCATGATGGCCATAAATGAATTCGCCAAAGAATTAACCGGTCTGCCGGTTTATATCGAACAGGCGGCAGAATTAATTCATAAAGGTAATAAACGGCTAAATAAAGATTCGGTGGTAGTGACGCTATCGAAATCAGGCGATACCAAAGAATCGGTCGCTATCGCTGAGTGGTGTAAAGCGCAGGGCATTCGCGTGGTGGCAATTACCAAAAACGCCGACTCACCGCTGGCGCAGGCGGCAACATGGCATATTCCGATGCGCCACAAAAATGGCGTGGAATATGAGTATATGCTGCTGTATTGGCTGTTCTTCCGCGTTCTCTCTCATCATGGTGACTTTGCGGATTACGATCGGTTTGCCAGCCAGCTGGAGACATTGCCTGAGCACCTGCTGCAGGCGAAGCAGATCTTTGATCCGCAGGCGGACCAGATCGCCAGTCGTTACCATCGCAGTGACTATATGATGTGGGTCGGCGGAGCAGAGATGTGGGGTGAGGTCTATCTGTTCTCGATGTGTATTCTGGAAGAGATGCAGTGGAAACGCACCCGGCCAGTGACCTCAGCGGAGTTCTTTCACGGCGCGCTGGAACTGCTGGAGAAAGATGTACCGCTGCTGCTGGTGAAAGGGGAGGGGAAATGTCGGGCGCTTGATGAACGCGTGGAGCGTTTTGCCGCGCAGATCACCGATAATCTGGTGGTGATCGATCCGGCACATTACCCGATGCCGGGCATCGACGACGCTTTCCGCTGGATAATGGCGCCTTGCCTGGTCTCGACGCTGCTGGTTGATCGCCTCGCGGCGCACTTTGAGCACTATACGGGCCACAGCCTGGACATCCGCCGTTACTACCGCCAGTTTGAGTACTAACAGAAAAGGGAGCAATGCTCCCTTTTTTTACCCCTGAGCTGCCACCACTTTGATTTCCACCATCCCGATCCCCAGCTTGCGCGGCGAGTGGCCGAGAATATTGCCCTCGTTGGTGGCGACCGGATCGGGTGGGATAATCACCAGCGTATCGGCATCCGCCGGGTTTTCAAAATGTAAGGTAGTGGTGCTGATATCATGGCTTAACACCAGCGTCTGTTCCTCATTGCCAACGCGCACGGGTATCGGGCGATTGGCGTTATCGCCATAGGCTTTGGCGGTGATGACCAGATCGAATTTTTTCGGCAATGGCGCTTTGTATTCGATTTTTACCTCTTCACTGAGCTGCGCATTGGACCAGCGTCCCCAGGATTCGGGGCGTGAAATACCACTAAATTGTTTCACCTCTTCCGGCGCACCCGCCACGTTAAAGACGAAGCTGTCGGCTTTGTAGCGAATATCGTTATCGACAATTTTCAGCGTATCGACGTTTCCTTTGTAGCGCTCCATGTCGATCACCGTGTCTTTAAAGACGGTTTTGCTTTTCCATTTGGCTTTGTCAACGTGCTGCACAATTTGTTGCCCGCCCAGTTGCCCCTGAGAGACGCACCAGTCGGTGGAAAGCGCCAACTCCGGCGCCCACAGCTGCGCCATTTTGTAGCAGCGATCGACCCAGACAAAGTTATCGCGCGGCGCGAAATCCGCCAACTGGAAGCGCAACGGCGCCGAGTATTCGCTTTCTGGTAGTGGTTCGACGCGTTTATCCGATACGCGCAGCAGCAGTGGCAGGCGGAAATGACTGCCGGAGAACGCGATCATGTTCTTGTCCTGGTCAATGGTGAACTCTTTCATCTCTTTCGGGAAATTCCACAGGCGGATGATATCGGGCTTCCACGCCAGCATTTTTTCTTTGATGTTGAGGAATACTTCCGATACGGATTCGCCCGACAAACTGCTGCGGCCAAGGCCGATAAAGTTATCGCCGCCCAGAATATCCAGCACCGTTGCGCCGTTATCCATCGTGTTACGTTTCACCGCCAGCGTATCCTGTTGCGGTTGGTCGCCGCGTAACACGAAGAACAGGTTGTTGCGATCCTGCTTGTTCAGATACTTCCAGGCGGTGTTGTTCATTGCCAGATGATCGGACGAAACCACGATCACGGTATCTTTAAACCACGGGGATGCTTTGATTTTATTAATAAATTCAGCGATGTTTTCCTGACTGCAGCTCACCGCGCTGAAAGATTGATTGGCCTTACCGTCGATGTCATAACGTTTACGGTTACAGCTACGAGAGATAAATCCATCCGGATGATGGGTATCCACGGTCAGGGTAAACAGTGAAAAACGTTGTCCTGAACGCGATAGTTCTTCAAATTTTTTCCATGCTTCGTCCAGCACGGTGTCATCGTAAAAGCCCCAGTCGTTACGATATGCGGGATCCGCCACCACGCTTTTTAACTCTTCTGCGCCGTACAGATGATCAAACCCGTGAGATTTCAGGAACACATCCTTCCCGGCAAAGCGCAGGTTGGCCCCCTGCACAAAGTAGTTTTGGTAGCCGGAGTTTTTCAGGATATCGCCGAGACAGATATTGTTGGGGAAAAAGCTGGAAACCGATGCCGAGGCGTTGCCTTCAAATGGCGCAAATAACGGGATGCCACATTGCGAAGCGACCATGCCAGCGATGGTGTAATCCGTCCCTGGTAGCTGCATGGTGTTGCTGAAATCCATGCCTTCGTTTTTCAACGCGCCGAGCTCCGGGGTCAGATCCGGGAACGCCTCGTTATTAAAGTAGGTGCGTTCGAGACTTTCGCCGTAGATATAAACCAGGTTCAGCTTCGGATGAGGGATGGTTTTCGACGGCTCTTTATAATAGGTCAGGAAATCCGGATCGCCATCGCGCGACTGAGATTTCACCAGTTCAGTTATCTGGTGAAACGCCGGGCTGGCGTCAACGGAGGCCAGCGCCAGCAGCAGGGCCAACAGGCTGTAACCCACGTGATGCGGGTGATGGCGACGGCGGCGAAGGATCCAGCCGAGGGCGACGAAGACGGTCGTCAGCGCCAGCGCAATGCCGACGCCAGGCAGAATATATTTCCCGATACCTGCGCCGGTCAGGCTGTTGGTCAGAGTATAAAGCACCGCGTCGTTGATTCCGTCGCCGGTGAAATAGTCACTGGCATACAGTGTGATATTTAAGACAATAAAAATCCCCAGCACCGTTAACGTGGCGGCAAACCACCAGGTATTGCGACCCGCTTTCCAGGCATAAATCAGCACTGAAGCGAGAAACAGAGTGATGGAGATTAATTCTGACACGGTCGATCCTCAGTAAACCGGGCACATGCCTGGCAGGCTAATCATTTGGTGAGAGAACAATGTAATAGCGTTGTTATATTGCTGCAATTGTAGTGACATTAAATTACGTTGTTATTCAGAATTGGTTTAGATATGCGCGTTTTTGGCGGGTAATTACGGCTTTCGTGATGGCGGTCTGTATCGGCAGGAATAGGGGGATGCCGCGCAGGGGATACGCGGCATTTAATGCCTCAGGAAATGAAGTTCATACCCTGTTTTAACACCAGATCGCAGGCCTTGGTTTTTACCTGCTTCGCCAGCGAGCTATTACCAATCGTGTTCAGGTCCAGCTGTTGGCCATCTTTGGCGTTGAGCAGGCCCTGAATGCCGTCCATGTAATTGGTGTCTTGTTTCTGCTCTGGGGCACTGAGGCCGAGTTTATCCAGCACCTGGTTTTTGACATTTTGCGCGTCGGTGACCGAGGCCAGTTTCTGTTTGGCGCAATATTCCAGGATCCCGGCGGCGTTATTCATGCTGCTTGAGGTCAGTGACTGATTGCTGCCATTCAGCAGACTGGTCAGGGAGGAGAGCGACGAGCTGCCCTGCGAGCCGGAGCTTTGTTTGCTCAGTTCGCTGGCCGCGCTGGAGAGCGAGTCCTGCCAGGAGGCGGCAAAAACGCTGGTGGAGATGAGCGTACTGGCGGCAAGCGCACAGCACAGCAGACGTTTGGTTGTTTTCATCATTATATGCAACTCGTGTTATGCCTTTTCAGCGC
>PPYF01027728.1_pt1 | contig 19011 bp, 16 predicted proteins | sample 1559871 | NCBI WGS metagenome assembly PPYF01 (sample SAMN08240021, study PRJNA423297) | Human gut metagenome, whole genome shotgun sequencing project. | reverse complement strand
AGAATTCGTTCCCTTGCATCCCTGTCGGGAAACTCATAGAATTTGGGGATCGGATAGTTTTCATAGTCAGCCTCCTCCGACTGGATTTCAGCCATGTCGAAATCGGTCTTGCAGTAGAATTTGGATGTCTTGAATTCCTCGGCCTCCTGAATATCCATCTTGTCGCCATGCCCGGTCTTTGTCTTCACAAAGTCTCGCGCCACCTGACCGCAGACCCAGCCGGTAGGCAGGTCGGATATTTTCGATGCTGGGACAAGATTGTCCATATTCTCATTGAGATTGATGGAGGTCTTGTCGCGGTCGATGGTCACACCTTTCTTCATCTGGACCACCTTTCCGAATATGTCGTTGGACAGCCACTCCAATGTTTCCTTAGAACGAGCTGAACCGGAAACGACATTGCCGACGGTGGTTATGATTTTCTGTGAACCGACCTTGCCATAATCAGCCTCCAGCTGAGGCAGTTCTTGAAAGCCGAGCGCAACGGACACCTTGTTGCTTCGCGCTGTGCCGATAAGTCGGTCGATCTTGTGGAAGTACAGCGTGGGCAATTCATCGACGATTATGCTCACAGGGATGTTCTTGCCCTGGCCGGTATTCACGCGGGTCACAAGTCGGTTCAGGATAAGGGCATTCAATGCACCGATAATTGATTCCATTTCCGGGTCATTGGCAATCAGCAAGTAACTTGGATTCTTAGGGTCAGACACCTTCAAGTCGAAGTCGTCACCGTCCTTATGGAATATCCAATAGGACTCCTTGGTCGCTAATCGGCTGGTGTACACGCGCAGAGTGCCGATCATGCCTTCCAACTGCTCCATCGCTTTGTTCTTCAAAGCCGTCTGGAACGGGCCGAGCAAAGGCGCCACCTCATTGTCAGTTTCAAGCACTTCAAAGATGGTCTGATAGCTCTCGTTGAGAAAAGAAAGGATATGGGGCATGTCTGAGTATTGGCCAAGCCAGTAGGCCGGTGTGGTGACGATGGTGTGAGCAGGGTCAGCGAAGACTTTTCCTGTCGGTTTCCAGCGTTTGGTCTGCCTGTCCTGCACCATCTCCGGATAAAGCTGCTTGCCTTCAGCCGTGTATGGCATACGGTTGTAGTTCACAAAGAAGTATATGCAGGCGGCGAGGAAGTTGACGGCCGATGTCTGGAAGAACTGGTCGGAGCCGCCACCGCCTTCCTTCTTGCCTTTCTGCAAGGATTCGAGAAGAGTTTCCGCAGTCTCGGACGCAGCCGCAAGGTTGGGTATGTACTTCGCCTGAATCGGGTTGACACGTCGGCTGTACTCTACATCCACGAAGTTGATGATGTTGAACTGGCAGTTCCTCGGCGTCTTGCCAAGCTGCTGATTCTTGCGATAGTGGTAGTACAGTTTCTGTGCCAAAGTCGGAAACTTGTAGTCATAAACTACCATAGCGAAGCCCTTTGCAGAGTGCTGACGGATGTACGGCTCAATCACTGAAAAGGTCTTGCCCGAACCGGGAGTGCCGACCACCCAGCACCCTCGGAACGGATTGACAATGTTGAGCCAGCCTTTACGGAATTTCCCCTTGTAGTAGAATCGCATGGGGATGTTGACGCTGTACTTGTTCTCAACCAGCTCCTGGCACTGCTCAAACGACTCGTTCTCCAAGTTGAAGCGGTCTTTGAGCAAGCCCTCCTGAATAAACTTTGAGATATTGTCGAGGGCTATGTGCATTAACACCACTCCTACAATAGAGGCCACGAAGTAGAGCCATATATGCAGCTTGAACCAGAAGATTTTCGGTCCGAAGTGGCAGTTGAAGAGCCATACGGCGAGGATAAGTATGCCTATGCCGGCAACGAGGGGATAAAGCACCTGTGTACGCGCGTTCATCTCCAGATGCTTTTTGTTGCGTGTGCCTATGCAGGTGATGCATACAAGCAGCACGGTGGCCAGCTTGCAGTAGACGATATGGCCGTCATGGTAGATGAACCATGTCTTGATTCGGTCGTGGATGTCGCAGAGCACTCCGTTCCAGAAATCCAGCATGGCCGGGTCTATCGCATACTCAAAGAACTCTATGAGTATCGATAGATAAATCGTCCACCTGAAAATCTTGTAGAGGCCCTGCAGCTCTTTGGATTCTTCCATTGACATAGGCTCAGTCGTTTATTGTGATGATTGGACGCACTTTGTGCGCTTGAAACTTCGGGGTTTCCTGTATCGCTCCTGAGCCGAGCGAGTAAAGCCATGCTTTGGCGGTCTCCTGGCCCTCAACCTCAGTGGAGGTCCAGTACCAGCACTCGTCTGACTCGTCCGGCAACGGCTGACCGCCGCAACGCTCTATTACGGCGTTGACAACAGCCTTGTTCTGATACGCCAATCTCATTTGCGCCACTGAAGGAATATATGCCGATTGGCCATAGTGCCACATATCAAAGACATAGTCTGCTATGGGCGAACCGCAAGCGGTATTGGCATACATTGCGTAAGTATTGGCATTGCCGTCATGGGCATAAAGATCAGCTGATGTGCCTTGCTTCACTCCAATACTGTCGGCAAACGCACAGTCTGGTGTGTCATTGAGATAGACGGCATAACCTCGTCCTTCAACGTTTTCGTCACGATTTATGTGGAACACCACGGCAATAGGTGACTTGCCAAGAAAGTCGGCAGTTTCGATTGGAAGCACTTTGCCGTCGGTGCATACCACATGGCCCACCTTCATAGCGGTGTCGGGAAAATCCTTGTGGGCATCGCAGGCGGTCATGGCTATCGCCACTACCCCTGCAAGTATTGCTTTGAACAGTTTCATTTCGTCAGATTGTTAAAGTGGAATCTTTACTCCTATGCCTACGCCTGTGCGGAACAAGTCCTCTCCCTTGATTACGAGGTCGGACTTGACATTCCAGAAAAGTTCCCAGCCGCCACGGAGAGAGTAAGTATGCTCATAGCCGAGGGTGAAGCCTCCGATAAAGCGGTCGGTGTCAGAACCGAGCATGAATCCGGCGCGGACGTTTCCGTGGTTGTTGCGGTTGCGGACCACACAAGGCTTATACGCTATGCCGAGCGACCATGAGCGGTAGTTCTTCCAGAAAGAATCCGGGCAAACATGGCCGCAGCTCTCGCAGTCATCCCATTTAAGATAGACGTTGCCGAAAAACTCCCATGCGTTGTGATAGCTTGTCGAGTATTCGTATGAAAGAGTTGCATCCCATCCGCGCTCATAGAGAATGTTGGTGCCGAGCGACAAGTGACTTCTGTGGTCGTTGGCCGAAGCCATGTTGACGGCGGCTATGAGCGCCACCAGTGCAAAAAGTATCTTTTTCATGGCTTATTCCTCCTTCAAAAGAATATGGTTGAACGAATCGGCTGAAAGCACATCCTCATAGTCGATATTGAGGCAGATGGTTCGCCCGGAAATCTGTTTCTCAGTCATCTCGATAGTCAGCACCTTGTCGTTTGGGAAGGTCAGCTTCTTCACTACTATCACGTTGCGGAAGCCGTGCAGGAAAGATTTGCTGTCCTCCAAACTCAGCTCCGGGTAAATTTCGATAATCTGTGAGTTAGTCGCCTTCGACACTTTCTTGTCGGCGAGTTTTACGCGGATTTCGTCAATGTCGAATCGTATGTTGGTATTGTTCTCGACCGAATAGTCTATGAAGAAATAGTCGCCGACTGCATAGATGTTGTTCAGGCGCATCTTCATTCGGTGAGCCTTATTGCTGACGTTGTGGTATCGCGCAGGCGAGTTCCATATCTTTCGGGCAAAAATATACATATCCTCGGTGGATAGAGATACTGCGGGATTGTGGTAGGCGTTCTTTTCCTCCGGCTCCACCACCTTGTCGGTGACGGCCTCGGTCATTCGAGTGGTGTAGACAAGTCCGTACTGCACACGGTATCTTTCCGTTACAATAGTCACGATTGCGAGTACGTCGCCGTCGGCGTGGCCGGCCTCTTTAGGCTTGAGGCGCACGGTGTTCTCTATGGGCTGGTCGCCCGCCACCTTGTCGGTGGAGATGTCAACGAAGCGCACAGGCTCTGTCGCTGTGATGACTGTAGTGACCTGCTCGTTGACGGTGATCAGCTCCAGTTCCTCGTATGTGTTGGGATTGGTTGCGTTGGCTGATAGAGCTGCAAGTCCCACAGCCATAGCGAAAATAGACTTCTTGAAATTCATTGTGATGGTTGGTTTGTTCTTATTGACGTAAAGTTATCGGCGGCTTTTGTAGTCTGGCCGTTGACCAGATACACGAATGTGCCGTATTTGAGTTTCGCTCGGTTCTTTCGTATAGCCTTGGATATGGCGTTGGTTGTCTTGCTCACTGCATTCTGGAGCGACTGCATTCCCCATTGGCTAAGGCTGTTTTCATACGAGCCTTGGTTTATGGTCATTGAATTGCTCAACGCGCCTCCGGCTATATCCTTGGTCGTTTCTCGGAATGATGACGAAGGCACATATAGGCCTTCAAGCCCGTCCGTATCGTAGAGCGTGAGGTTGACTTTGATAAGCTCGTCCTTTACAAGCATGGAGGTCACGGCTCCCTTGACGCGCTGCTGTCCGAAGCCGCTCATGGTGGCGTAGATGTATGAGCCTTTCTTCACGACTGTGCCGTCAATCTCCACGTCATCCAAAAGGCGGAGGCGAACTCGGGATCCGTCAACGGCCTTGATGTTCTCATCTATAATTGCCTTTATGAGATTAGGCTCAGGCTCGTTCTCTGCTATGGTGTTGAAGTAGTCGGATGTATCGCGGTGCTTCTTGACCATCGTGCCTGCCTCGGAATCCTCCGAGGGGGCTGTCACGGCATTGGATTTTTCTGACTTTTCTTCGATTGTTCCTGTCATGGCAATCTCAGATGCTGTGTCTTCAATGCCTTCGCGTGCGTCAACTGTTGCCTCCCGGCCTTTGAGTCGGGCTTCCGCGAGAGCCTTGTTCAGCTCGTCAAGCGCTTCCTGTTGCCTTTGGTTTGCCGCCATGAGGCGTTCCTCTTCGGTGAGCGCCGGCATCTCTTCATCGCCTTGCATCGCCTCTCCCTGAGCTGCGCTGCGTTGCAGGCTCTCCTGCATACGGCGAAGATGCTCCTGCTCCGCTCTCCGAGAGGCTTCGCTCTCACCGAGCCATTCAAGATCTTCGTCCGAATATTTGGAGTCATAGTCCTCCTTTTGTTCTTCTTCATTCTGGTCGATTGATTCTACAGCCGAGTAGTCCTGGATCTTGCCCCACGACTTGGCCATGTTGTCATACTTGCCGCCAATTCCGTCATCACGAAGCTTAGCCTCTGGCAAGGTCGGATTGAGATACTCCGTGGTCTGCATATCGGTGGGCACCTCGGCCTTGTCAGTATGGAATATGTCGATGACGAGCCATCCCAGACCTAACAGAGGCAGATAGAGTATCGCCGGAAGTATGTACTTGGGTTGTTTGAAGTTAATTCCTTTCAGATTCATTGTCTCTCTGTTTTATGTTGTTTATCAAGTAGTTCAACTCCTTGACCCTCACTGTGGTGTCCTTCGGCACGGATTTGGCCTCGCGTATTCGCTGCTCCTGCACCTGCGTCGCCGTTGGCAGCTCCTTTCCGGAGCTGTTGACCACTCGGCAGATGGTCCAGATGTTGTAGGAGAAGCAGAATATGACAACCGAGAACACCAGCGTCAGAAAGAACTTCGGGTTGCCGGTGGCGAACCGCTGTATCGCAGCGGCAGCCTTGTCGAGCCGGAGGTAGCGGCAGGTCTTGCGTCCCGCCTCAACCTCCTTTTCGTATCTTTCCTTGTATTTCGGGTCATCCTTGTCGGGCATCTTCTCACCGAAAATCAGCTTTTTCCATCCCATGTCAGTAAGCGATTTTAGTGCGCTGTTCGATGTCCTTGTTCAGGAGCGTGCGCCAGTTGGTGATTAGCAGGCCGTGGGGATTGTTGTCGGTGCGAGGCACTCGGGTCAGTTGTCCGGCTGTGACTAACTCTCGTGTTAGGATGGAGGTGCGTCGTTCGATGCGCTGACGACCATAGAATGTGAACTCCATTTTCTCCTTGTTAAAGTTGATGCTGTCGCAGAATATCGAGAAGACTGCCGAGGTTCCCATGATGTTGTTGTAGAATCCTTTCTCCTTCAATGCGTTGTACTGCGCAAGTCCGGATTCATCCACAAGATACATGGCTTTTTCCATTGTGTATTTGATGTACTTGTCATCGGGAGCGAGCGTAAAGAAAAGCCGATGGAAGTTCTCGACATGGCTCTTGGCCTCCACGTCAAGCGTTTCCTCCATGTTGGTGCGGGACACAAGAATGGGCACGTTGGAGTCGAGCACATAGATCTTGCTCTGCGCATCGTTGACCATCGTCCTCGCTGTCCATATGGATGAGAGGCTTATCACCACGCATCCCACAAGGAAAAGGGAGCAGACGATGATGACCAGCTTGATTTTGTTTTCTAAGTTCTTGATTACCATTTTAGAAATTGATATTCATTGATTATTGGATAAGTTTCATCGCATGAGTCCTCCCATTGCGCCTGTCGCAGACATCTTAGCTTGCTGCGCCACACCCTCGCCGAAGTTGCGGGTAGAGAATGCGGTGTCGCCTTCGGGGATCATCCATGCCGCAAGGTCGGGAACAAGATTCAGACATTTCAATGCCACTATGGAGGCAGCCATCAAATAGCCTGCGGAGAAGAACGAGTTTTGGAGGTATGCAGCCATGGTAGTTTCGCTCGCTGTGATTGCCGTTAGGTTGTCAACCTGTATGCAAAGCACTATGTCAAAGAGCAACAGCACATAAAATCCGACGAAGTAAAGCATGGCTCCGTAGAAATGCACAGTCAGGTAGCGTGTCAGCCACTTGGCCCATGCGCCTTCCCATTTCGGCAAGAGCGAGAAAGCCCATTGTATAGGACCGAAGATCGTGAGCATTCCGAGCAAAATCTGCTGGCAATAGATCGTGGCCCACCAGCCGATTCGGAAGACTATGAGGGCTATGACCATCACAATCTTGTCAATGCAGACTATGGCTCCGGAGGTCAGAGACGTGAACCATAGCCGGCTTGCGTCCTGCTCCATGCTGGTGACTTCGTCCACGCCGGTCTGTTCCATAGTTGCCTCAATGAGGTTAGGATCCATTGTGCCGCTTCTTGCTATGTCGGCCTTGGCCTGCAAGTCATTATATAAGGTGTCGCGCACATGGATTAGTTGCTGAACTTCCTCAAATTTGTCTGTTATCTGCAACGCCTCGGCCTGATATAGGTCGTGGGTATAGGAGCCGATGCAGTTGGGGATGTAGGAGAGGAAGTCGAGGACGCTCCATGAGCTTCCGCTGTTTCCGATTCCGGTGTCGGCGGGAGGGTACCACCAACAGAGGATGATAGAGATGCCCAATGGACGAAGCAGTTTCATGGCGTCCAGCGGCTCTTTCTTCACCATCATCTTGTAGGCCATGCCGCCCGCGACGATGAGCGAGAAGAGAGCGGCCAGTGCCATGCACATCTGTAGAATCCACCAGAACGGGCCTTGCGATCCCGTGAAAGTGGCGTCGCAAAGGAACTCGTTTGTCTGGAAGATAACGTCATCAATCTCCTCTTCAAGGATATTGATTCCGAAATCGCTGAGAATGCCGTCTGCCATCAGTATTTGCTTTTACGGTTAAGATTCTTGGAGGAGGCTTTCTCTGCATTATCTTCCTCAGAAACGAGGAAGACCAGTGTGTCGTTGATTTGATATTCTTTTTCCATTGTATTTTGGTTTTGCTGTTATTTTCCCTTACTGAGTTTGGTATGTTCGACGAGCCATTTGTCTCGTTCAATCCGCGACCACTCTACCCATCCATCCGGAAAGACTAAATTGAAGTCTCCACCTCCGTTTCCCTTATTTTTCACTGTGGTGCGCCAGCCCACCTCTCGCCAACGTCCAATGGCCTCGGCCACGCGTTGTGCCCGGGTGTCGCCTTTGTTGTAGGTAGCGGCGAGAAGGTCACTTGTGGATTTCGCCTTCGAGAGCTTCACCAGATAGTTGAGCAGCGTTTCATTCTTCCGGAGAAGGTCGGCGTATATTCTCAGATACTCCTTCTTTCTCTGGGAATTGGGCATATAAGCCTGCTGGGTGGATTTCAGTCCGGTAACTATCACATTGTAGTATTCTCTCCACTGATTCCGTGCGGTCGCCGTGCCTCCTGTGGGAACGATTTGCTCTATGTTTCGTTGAAAGGCGCTGAGCTTGTCGTTGATTTTTTCGCTCTCAGCCATCCATGCTATGTCGGCTGCACCTCCTGTGCGATCGGCCACGTTCAACGCCTCGATTTCGGCACGCTTTATCATCGCTGAGTCAAGTTTTTCGGCATCGTCCACCTGCCAGTACCCGGCGAGGCTTGCGGTGGTGCGGTAGCCCATCTTGTTAGTGGGCGCCGCTTCATTTCGATACTTGTTGTGTAGCAGCTGATAGTATAGGCTCGGCGTCAACGACCCGGAGCCGATTTCCTGAACAGTCACCTGATTCATCTTCGATGCGTCATGGGCGAATGACTGTGCCATCACCGCTTGTGAAGCCATGAGACTTATTGCTGATATGATGAGTATTCGTTTCATTATTACTTATTTTTAGGATTGCCAGGTTTATAACTCGACTCTCTCCAGCGCCCGAAGGCTCCGTCGACTATTTCACGCTTCGACCTGATGCGGTAGACCTCCGATTTCCAGTAGCCGATTCTCACCTGTATGTACCTCCATGTGTCGAAGTATGCGGTATTGAGGTGATATTCTATGAAATCGAGCGACTGGTTGATGCTTTCGAGCACCATTAGCAGGTCGGAAGTGGAGCAAGCCGCCGCGCCGGTGGCATAGAGGATAAGGTCGCTAAGCGAGCGGTGGAGATGCTTCCCTTCGTTGGCAATATTCTCAATCGCGTGCTGGTTGACGCGGATTATCAGCGTGTCGGTAATCTCGAAACGCCCCCTTTTCAGGACCTTTTCGTGATAGTCAGTCAGCATGTTCTTGTATCCCTCGATTCTGTCCTTGACCGTATTGTAGGTGCCATAGGCGTTCATGCTCGTCCTCAGCGAGTGATAAAGCACATCGATAACATCGAAAGCCCTTGTGTACTTGTCAAGGTCGAAGTTCAACTCCTTGTAGTCCTTGGCGGCATCGGCCGAGTATTCGTGAAGGAGGTTGTTGCTCTGCTCCAATGTCGCACGTGCCAGAAGCAGCGACCTCTGTGTCTTGTGGTCGTTGATGTACGCCTCCACGCTCGGAAAATCGAAGCTCCATTGAGCCTTGGCGAAACAAGGGAACAGAAGCACGGCCATGATTATGTATGCCAGTCTTTTCATTGCTCAGTGTTGTTTAGTTTGGCACTTTGCCTCCATCGCTCATAGCTTTCCTGTATGGCTGTCTGCTTGCGTCCGGCATTGTCATTGATATGGGGAGCAACGCCTTTCAGAACATCTATGATTGACAGCTTGTAGTTCATCATCTTTTCAAGCGATACGAGATTTGAGAAGATGTGGGTCAGTCTGACTTCCACATTTCTTGCAATCTCCAGCCGGTCAGATGCCCAGAGTAGATGATACACGTCATCTGTGGTGTCGGCCTCCATAGGGTCGCTCTTGATGTACTCGGTTGTCACTTCACAACCGGGATAGTCGCGAGCCGTCTGCGAGATATGCTCATTGACCAGTTTCTGCTTGTCTGCCTCGCTCATGTTGGGGTCGAGCGTCAGAATCTCGACCACCTGCGAGTCGCTGAACTCCCCGGTCAGCTTCCATGATATTTCCATTATGGCGCGGTGTATCTTTATGCCGAGGAAATATTTTGGCTTGCGGGCAATTCTCAAAGATGCTGTGAATGCCACAGTACCTTTCAAGCCGCTAGAAGTGGCATGCCGGGTGAAGGTGTATCCGTTCCAATTCCCTGCGTCTGTCCAAGTCAGAGAGTAAGACGATTCCAAATCTCGCATGATGGCCGGGATTCGGTAGTGGTCATCGGTCTGCACGGCATCGTCGGCAGCCGCTTCCTCCTTGGCTTGAAGCACATTGTCAAGGTCGGTTTGGTACTGGCTGAGCTGCTTTTTCAATTTGGCGATTTTGTCCTTGTTGGCATTGTATCTCTGGCGCAGTATGTTAGCCTGTTCTACTGTGGCGTTGGCAATATCTTTTATAAGCCGGTCGTTCTCCCTTTCAAGTCCGTCAATTTGTGCCTGAATGTCGGCCATGCTTGTACGCAGCTCGCTCTCTTTGGCATCGAGCGCGGAGGTGTCGAGATTGTCTGACGCTGAAACAGAGGTCTTCATGGCGCATTCTCTTGAATGGGCGTTGAGAGAACCGCCGCACTGCTTGCACTTGTACTGTGTGGTGCCGCTTCCGAGTTCTGCGCCGTCATGGCAGGTAACAGAGATTATCACGCTTTCGCATCCTGCCAGTTTTGCCTCGTCTGTTGCGCGGTAGTAGTTCTTGGCATCTGAGCCGAGATAGTAAACGCGGCCTTCCTCGTTGCTGTTGAACTCTCTTAGCCTCACATTCATCTGCTTCTTGAAGGTGTTCAGATCCATTGTGTATGAATCGAACACGTCCTCATAGACCTCTTCGGTATTGTTCCATGATTTTGTCACATTGATTGAATATGCGTAAGCCTTGGCATACTGCTTGTTCTTTTTGCTGAGAATGTAGGCCTGGCGATAGTAGGTGATATTGTAGTGGTAGCCGTCATTGGCGGCATTGAGCTGATTGACTCTCGCCCTCGACCATCCGGCCTGCGCCTCCGAGTTGCGGAGAATAGCCTCGGTCTGTGATGAGTTGGGATAGAAATCGGAGTCGGCAGTGTTGAATCTTGTCCACGCCGAGCCATATAGAATGGAGTTGTTATCCGTGGGTGGGGCATAGTCGCAAAGCACCTCGCTTCCGGCATCCTTCCAATAGATGTACCAACGCTGGGTATAATAGGTATTCGGCTCTGAACCGGCATAGTCGGTTAGCCATGAGGTCATGTCGTAATTAGAGAGGTTGAAAAGCTGGCCTACATTCTCCGGGCCTCCGATGAGTCCGAGCAAGGTGTTGCCGACGGACGCATCGAGGCTGCGGTATATCGATTCGTAGTGGTCCATGATGTCAACCACTCTCAGTAGTTCGCCCTTGAAGAGCGTATCGAAGTCCGATTTGTTGAGTATCTGGTCAACAGCGTTTCCTGCGCCTTGCGCCACAATCTGCGCTGCCATGGAATAAAGGTTGTCAAGATCTTTGATAAGGTTTTCCTTGGTGAAGTGTTCCGAGATATTGGAGAAGTCGTTGAGCATGAGATTCCAGTCAACGCCTCCCAAATGGGTGATGTCGAGCAGCCGCGCAATCTCGGGATTGAACTCCAGAAACGCGACAGTGTCGAATTTGAGTGTTGAGTTAGTGACAACCGCCTCGAACTGGTAGCACAGAGCCTTGGTCTCCGCGCATATCTTCATGAGATAACTGCCCCAGTACAGGGCGGTCTGCGGTGACTTTAGCATCATGCCGGCCACAGTCCATATCTTCGGCATTATCTTGGCTGACACCATGTTGTATATGCGCCGGTAATAGTAGTTCTCTGTTCCGCCACCCCAAATTCCAAGCGTGGTCAATGCCTTTCGGTCAAGATACTTTGACGCGAAGATGCCTGCTGCTGCCACCTCTGCGGTGGTATAGCGTTCGAGGATATGGTTGAGCTGCTCGTTGTAGTATTTTTCGGTGAAGGTCTCAGCCCCGTATGCGCTGACCATTGCGGCCACTGTCTTGCGGTCGATGTTTACCCGCACATACTGAGCCTTCGCACTGCCAGGGAAGAGCATGGCAAAGAGCATGGCTGTGGCAAAGAGGAGCGTGATTCGCTTCATCGTAGGTGGTTGTTTAAGTATTGTTTTATTGACATTTAGGTTTTGTCGGCAGATTAAGCACTCTCTTTTCAGCGTTCACCCGATTGGAGAACTGGAGAGTGCCCATGCCGGAGTTGGCGAGATCGCGGCAGAAGGCTTCGATGGCCTCCTGATGTGTGCAATGCAGCTCTCGCTTGTATAGCTTGAGCGCTTCTTTTTCGGCTCGCTCGGTAGTATAGGTCATGTAGCACTCCTTGGATTCCTCCACGCCATACACGCCGGATGTTGAGCCACGTCGTATGAAAACCTCGCGGAAAAATGATCGACCGGATTTGTTGTCAAGTCGGTTTATGGTGAATATCTTTTTGCAGTCAACATCGGTCAGACCCAAGACGGCTTTGATTTCGCCGAATCGTTCCTTGAACTTGGACTGGTCGAGAAGCATCACTACATCGGAGTTGTTGATGATGGCCTCCTTGACAATCTCGGAGCCTATGATGTCCTGAAGTTCCTGGGTGACAACGCCAACAGATGCCCAGAATTTGCGGGCCGTCTTGTAGAGGTATTTGATGTATTCTGCCATCATCGGTGTTGCAATGGCTTTCCATGCCTCCTCAATCACAAGGACTTTGCGGTTCTTTTTCAGACGCATCTTCTGAAGGAACACGTCCATGATGATGAGCGTGACGATGGGGAAAAGTTTCTTGTTTTCCTTTATGGCATCCACCTCGAAGACGATGAACGTTTCTCCGAAGAGGGTCGTGTCGACATTTTCATTGAGGATCTTGTCATACTTGCCTCCCTTGTAGAAGAATTTCATCATGTAGCCGAAATTGTCATAGTCTATGTCAACTATGTTGTTTTCCTGACAGATGATTTCAAGGCACTCCACAGCAAACTCATAGAAGGAGTTGAAGGAGAGAGATGGCACGGCCAACGCTTTTCGCCTTGATTCAAGAGTGCCGAGCAGTTTGTCGATCCTTGATTGGACTTCTTCTAAAGAAGCAGATTTGTCGCGGCGTTTCTCTGCGGCAATTAGTGTTCGCTTTACATTCTCGCGTTTCTCGAAGTCATACCCGCATGAGGCGCCGAAATAGACATCGTAGTATTCGGTCACCATCTGCTCTACAACCGCAAGTTCCAGCTCTGTGGGCATTCCGTTTGAGCCTTTCCAAATCAGCAGGATGAGATTTTTCAGAAAGTCTATCTTTTCGATATTCAGTTCCTCCTTCGTTATGTTGAAGGGATTCATGGTGATAGGCTTTTCCTCAGTATAGGAGATATACTTGCCGCCAAGGTACTCGCAGAGTCCTTCGTAGGAGTTGCCGGTATCGACCATCACAACGTCTGTTCCCTGCTCATGCAGCTGGCGCACGACGCTGTTCATGTGGAATGATTTGCCGGAGCCGGATGGTCCCAAACAGAAGAAGTTGGAGTTGTCGGTCAGTTTTTGCTTTCCCTCCTTGCCAGTTATGTCGATTGCCACCGGCACTCCCTGACGGTCTGTGTAGTAGATCTTCAGCGGAGTTTCCTCTGAATGCTGGATGCGCTCCTTGTACATCATGCAGATGGCAGCGTCTGATATTGTGAGGAAGCGGTCGTAGTCCTGGCTCATGCCGTAGCAGTTGCCGGGGAATGAGTTGACGAACAGCTCCAATTGGTTGTAGGCTCTCTTTGAGATGTGGATGCCGAGCTTGCCAAAGGCGTTTTCGAGATGGTTGGTGGGCTTCGACATATCCACAGACTTGTCGCACACCACTATAAGATTGTAGTGAGTGTACACAAGCTGCTTCGACTCTCTTGCTATTATTTCCTGAACTGCCTTGATGTCTTCGACGGCTATCTGGTTGCTGGGATTGGGCATAGAAGCATGACGGTTTTTCTTTTTCTCCAGCATGGAAAGCTCACGTTTTTGATTGGGCAGGAAGATGATCTGGTTGAAGATGACGGTGTCTGCGCCGGGTATGGAGTCGATATGGTGCATGAAATCAACCGGCATGGAGGTGTTGTTGACCTCGATGTTGGTAAAGGGGCGCAGCTGACCCGGAAGATTAATTGAATCGACATCTACCAAAGAGAAAACCTTGGCGTGGCGGTCGCCTATGCCTATCTCTTCCTCTCCGACATTGAAGTTGTTGAAACTTGGATATTTGGATGTGAAATCCAATGCAAAGTAGCGGTCCACATATTCGCGGAGAGCCGAGCCGTCGAGATAGGCGGCGTTGACTCCTGCATCCTTCAACTGGTCTCGCACTTTCTGGATCTTGACGATGAAGTCCTTCCACTTGCGGGCATCGTAGGAGAAGAGTTTGCTTTTCTTGTTCTCCTGCGTGATTACAAGATAGGTGCGGGCATCGGTGTACTCGCGGTTGCGGAAGTAGTCGAAGTAGCTCTTTGATAAAAACTTCTTAGTACCGGCATCCTCACAGTCGAACTTGCGTCGGGTGAACACATCCTGCTTATGAATAGCATAGCCCTCGCCGAGAGTCTGGGCAATGGCTGTGAACAGGCGGTTGTACTTATAATATGAGTCAGTGTCGGCTGAGTGCTGCTCTACCGGATTTTCCATCGAGAGTACTGCCGAGTAGTTGCCGTCCTTGGTGTAGGCAACGCCTATGCCGTCTACGTCCTCGACCGAGAAGTAGATGTCCTGGAAGATGCGCTTTCGCTTGCCTCCGGTGCCAAAAGCGGCCACCGAGATTGCCATGCCTATAAGCAAAGCCACGAATATGAGGATTACTATGATTATCATTTATTTAGAATAGATAGAATAACCTGAGCTTGGATTTAGCATAGAGTTTCGATGCGGTGCCGTTGATGACTCCGTTGGGGAAGCCTATGCTGTAAAATGATTTGGTTGCTGACTCGCTGCATGTAAGATAGTCGCCATCCAGAGGAATGAAGAAATCCGGGAAGTCTGCCTCGCCTTTGAGCGGGTTGCACATATTGTAGAGCATTGCCATCTCTCCGAGCGACGGAACGTATGAGCCGTAATTGGCCAACACCTCGGTCAGCATCGGCTTTATGCTTCCATTTGATTTCTCGATACCGGCCTCAAATCGTTTCAGCAACTCGTCATTGATTGACGGGCCGTCCATAAAACCGATTGCGCAGTCATCGGGATAGTCCAGACGATTGGTCAGCACGATGGTCGAGTAATCGTCCATCCCGTCAATCTTTCTCGGATTGATCATCCCTTCCTTGCGCTCTCCGTCTACAGTGGCGAATATGCGTCCGGATGACAATGGATTGTCGCAGAAGGCAAAGTCTCCATCGGAGTCTTCCAGTGCCACAGCCTTGCCGTGCTTGCCGTCGGTCTGAATAACCATGGCCACGCATAGGCTGTCGTGCCTTTCGACAATGTATCCGTCTTTTCTGAGGAAATGTCCGACCTTGACGGTGTCGGGATTGGCGTTTGTGCGGATCTGCAAGGGTCTCTTTGTAGCTACCCAGCTTCCGTTGATACGAAGCGACTTTCCTTCCTTGCGGATATTGAGTCGAGTGAGCGAGCCTGCGCTCATAGGAGGCAGCGTGGTTTTGACGAATAATTCCTGACCGCTTATCCTGCACATTATCCTTACAGGCGCGCCTTCATCTGTGGGAATAAGGTGAATGTCGTGTTCCCGACCGTTTGCCATGAGGCAATCTGCATCGGTTGCACTTATGTAGTTATTATAGGAGAGGTCTGTCCATTCTCCCTTGTATGGATTGTAGTCTCCGGCAGTCGCTATCTTGTCGCCTTGCACCCTGACTTCCTGAAGGATGTCAGCGAGCCTGTCGGACTCGAAAACGAGCTGGAGAACTGCCATTGAGGATTTCATCTCCATTTCGGAGACGAAAAGGATAGTAGTGTCTTTATGCCGCGCGGTCTCGATGCCGTAAAGGTTTTCGCCGAATGGGGCTTCAACCCTTACTGACGCATCGGGAGCGGCATTTTTGCGTAGAGGCCAGCAACAGTTTACCGAGGCGGCGCTGTCGCACGTCACGGCCCGCTTGTTGCCGGAAAGGAACCGGTTACCATGTCGGACGAACTCCACGCCATTGAAAGCGCGAAGCTCATCCTCAGTGGCATCCTTGACAGAGGCGTACACGCCCAGCGAGGAAAGCCCTTCGGGACATTCCTTCACCTCTATGGCTATCGGTTTCAGGGACTTCTCCCACGCCGTGCGCACATCCTCCGCAGCCGACTGTGCGGCCAGCGGCATTTCCTCCTTTTGCCCTCCGTTGCAGGAAGACAAGAGGATGATGGGCGCGAGTATCATAAGCAGGTATGCCATTTTATCAGAGGTTGGTTGAGCGTGAATAGATGAATACTCCTTTATCGGTTTTCTTGGAGTGCAGTCCGTTTCTCTGCTTGACCATGACCAATGCCGCCCCGATGCCGAGACTTGACACCAAAATGATCAGCCCGGCAAGGAATCCAAGGACACAGTAGCCGACAATGAAGCCAAGAATGGCTGAGCCGACAGTTGTGGCAGCCCAATAGATGTATCTGCCCTGTATGCCCATGAACTCCAGCGGTCGCTGAAGGCCCCTGAACAAGGGATAGTTTGTGTATTTGTCTTCGGTCATCGTTGCGGTTGCTTGGTCAGTCGGTTAGAGGCCGAAGAAAAGTGGCAGGCACTGCGCGGCGGCGATGAGGAAGATGCATGCGCCAACGACCATCATGATCTTCTTCTTCACATCCTGCTCGTCGTTGTTCATCGCGATGTAGACGCTGATTGCGCCCACGATGGCAACAACGCCGGCAATGGCGTAGCAGAGCTTCACGACGATAGGCACGTACTTGGCGATTTCCGTTGCCACGGTGGTTAGGGCGGTGGTGCCCGCCTCATAGTTGCCTGCGGCATTCTGGGCGAAAGCGCCCATCGAACAGAGTGCCATGCACATTGCCATGACCGCACGGCTGGTGAGCAGCGCACGTCCGGCGCCCTTCACCTTGTTGATAAGAACCTTGAACATCTTTTTTACTTAGATTTTTGTGATGAATGGTTAGTTTGAATTATTGTTGTTTATCTCGTTGTCATATCTGGTAGCCGAAGAATGCAGGGAAAGCAATGGACGCTCCAATCATGAAGAGGCAGGCTCCCACGACCATCATTATGTCCTTGACCACGCCTTCTTCGCCGATATTCATCTTTATGTATATCTGAAGGCTCGCATAGATTACGAAGATGGCCGACACCGCGTAGATGATGTAAAGCACATAGAGCATCATCGTCACCACATAGTCGTGCATCATCGCAAGCCCGTCAGCGCCCCATGAGTAGTCGACGCTTCCGCATTTGGCGGCCGCGTCCTGAATAACAAGAAGGCTTAGTGCGAACGCCACGCATCTTGCCCGGTTACAGGCGGATCTCTTCTTCGCTATCATTATGCTCTGCGTTTTCATCGGATGTTTCGGAAACAGGCTGCCCGTGGGTCTCGTCGATAACCTCGCAGACTATCTTCGGACCGGTTCCCATGGCATCCGCCAGAGAATTTTTGATGAGCGAGTCCATGTCCGCAGGAGTGAATCCGGGTTCACTCGCCTCATCCATTGGCTCCATCTCATCGCTCACGGAAGCAACAATAGTCTGCGCCTTGGTCTCGCCGCTTTCATCAGAGGTGTCAATCTCAGTCTCCTCACACGGAAGAGGAAGGTCAAACGCGACATTCTCTTCCTCGATGACTTTAGGAGCGATGGCAAAGCCTACTGCGGTCTCGCATACCGCAGTAGGCTGTGGTTGTTCTACAGGCTCGACCTCGAATGTCTCCACCTCCGACTTCTCGGCTTTTTTGTTTGCGATGATGTCGCGGCTTATTATGAAGCCGAAATAGATTATGTATCCTATGGTAAGGACTGTTGCAAAGATCGCGAATGCGCTCATTTTATCTGTTTTTTAGAGTTGTCTTGTCTGATTTCACGCCACCAAATTAGGGCACATTTTCCACTCCACAAAATAATTGCCCGATACGCCACCGTCTTTTAATCTTCTTTTTCTTAAACCCCATTTTCATACCTAACAATCATACCTAACCCACCAATCCCAACCACCCCCGAAACCCACAATTATCTGTCCGCACATACAAAAATAGCCCTCCCGTCCATAACAGACGAAAGGGCTGACTTTGGGAAAATTTCCATCACAAGAACTTCACCACCCAATCCGCTAATGGAATCGGGCAACTCAATAGATTGTCGTTTGCCTGAAGGTTAAGCATTGAGAAGCGGACTCGGCATTTGGGCTTGTGCTTATCGTTGTATACAGCAAGGCTTCGTCCAGAAACACAGTTTTCCGCTTTCACCTCGATCGGAACAATGTCCGAACCGAAATCCGCTATGAATTCAACCTCAGCTCTATTGCCGGAAGTCCAATAAAATGGCATATCTCCTCCTCGCAAATTCACAAGACTCTGCAACACGGCGTTTTCGGCAATGGCTCCTTTGAACTCAATATATCCGGCGGTTGGATTCGCTATTATGTCGGCACTCAAACGTGCAAGCCTACGCAACAATCCGGTATCACAAGCATAAACCTTGAAGGCATTTGAATCGGCATAGGCTGAAAGCGGCAACCCCGGTTTTGTAACATTGTATACCTTATATATTACGCCTGCATCTTCAAGCCACATTAGAGCGTCTTCGTAGTCCTTTGATCGTGCGCCTGACTTGATGACATTGTATATGAATTTTCGGTTTTCTTTTGACAACTGAGCAGGAAGCGAGTGCCATAACGCATGAATTCGAGCCACTTGCAATGGTGTCGCATACTTGGCGAAATCGATTTCATACATCGCCAATATGTCGCTTAGAATCTTGTCAACAACCTTCACGCCCATTTCATCAAGCATAGCCGATGTCGCTTCCGGCATTCCACCGCATACCATATATCGGCGATACTCTGTTTTAAGCCTGTTCATTACTGTTTCAGGAAGATGTGTGGCACCTTCAAAATCTTCGACATAATCAAATATTTGCTTATCTGCGGCTCTGAGAAATTCCTTGAAAGTGATCGGATACATATTGATTACGTCAACTTGCCCGACAGGCACCTTCATATTCTTTTTCTTTACAGCAACACCGAGAAGGGAACCGGCTGCAATAACGTGCTGTTCCGGCATCTTCTCATGAAAATACTTCAAAGAGTTCAATGCTTCTTCACATTCCTGTATCTCATCAAATATTATTAGGGTCTTGCCCGCAATAATAGGAACATCTGTGAAAAGGGAAAGCTCTTTTAAGA
>PPYF01526292.1_pt1 | contig 19013 bp, 15 predicted proteins | sample 1559871 | NCBI WGS metagenome assembly PPYF01 (sample SAMN08240021, study PRJNA423297) | Human gut metagenome, whole genome shotgun sequencing project. | reverse complement strand
TTCCTTTTTAGGCTAGCAAAGGTATATGCATGAAGGGAATTGACTAAACTTAATCCCCCAAGAATTACAACTGAGCCCTCACCACCCCTCACCTTTGACCCGTTCATTAGCGCACCGTTTAACTCGTTTCTATGCTGTTCTTAATTAAATGGGAATTTTGCAGTTAAATGGGAATTTTGCAGTTAAATGGGAATTTTGCAGTTAGGCTGAAAGCCTTACAATTATATATTTATTGGAGTGCCCTGAAAGGGCTTAATTATATAGCGTAGGGCGTTGCCCTACGCTATATAATTAAGCCCTTTCAGGGCACTCCAATAAATTATCATTTAGCTCATTTCCGTACCGAAATGAACTATAATGGATTACCGGCTTATGTAGTTAATCAAAACAAAAGAAGTAAACGTTAAGCAATTTTAAAAAGACCACTTCTTTTTAGGAAAGACCTTCTAATGGCCTGTCTTTTATATGTATTTGTCGATACACAAGACTATACAAAATCAGGTAGAAAAAGTTTGAATCATTTTCTACCTCATAATAGAAGTTTATGATGAAAATATCAGTTATAAATATAAATAGTTGGCTAATTAATTACTATTTTTGACACGTAAATGAAAAACAGCGAATAACCCCTATTAAAAACTTAAAATATGATGAAGAAACTACTCACAGCCACTGCTATCGGCTTGGCTTTGTTAACTTGGCACACCAGTTGTACTCAACAACCAAAGGCTCCGGAAGCCTTTACTCCTATCAAAGTAGAAACTCCTGCCCGCCCTGCCGGACAAGAAGATGTAATCCAACTCGTTACTCCTAAAATTGATACCGTACGTGTCGGTTTCATCGGCTTAGGAATGCGTGGTCCCGGCGCCGTAGCACGCTGGACTCATATTCCGGGAACTAAGATTGTAGCGTTATGCGACCTGCTTCCCGAACGTGTTGAAAAATCACAAGAAATTTTGAAGAATGCCGGACTCCCTGCAGCTGCTTCTTACAGCGGAGAGGAAGATGCATGGAAAAAACTTTGCGAGCGGGATGATATTGATCTTGTATACATAGCTACAGACTGGAAGCATCATGCTGCAATGGGTGTCTATGCCATGGAACATGGCAAGCATGTAGCCATCGAAGTTCCTGCCGCTATGACATTGGATGAAATCTGGCAGTTAATCAACACTTCTGAAAAGACCCGCAAGCATTGTATGCAGCTCGAAAACTGTGTATATGACTTCTTTGAACTGACTTCTTTAAATATGGCACAACAGGGCGTATTCGGAGAAGTGCTTCATGTAGAAGGTTCATATATCCACAACCTGGAAGATTTCTGGCCTGAATACTGGAACAACTGGCGAATGGATTATAATCACCTGCATCGCGGTGACGTATATGCGACTCACGGTATGGGTCCCGCTTGTCAGGTACTTAACATCCACCGTGGCGACCGTATGAAAACATTGGTATCTATGGATACGAAAGCTGTCAACGGACCGGCTTACATTAAGAAACAAACAGGAGAAGAAGTGACCGACTTCCAGAATGGTGACCAGACTTCGACCTTGATTCGCACAGAAAATGGCAAAACGATGCTGATCCAGCACAATGTAATGACACCCCGCCCATACAGCCGTATGTACCAGATAGTGGGAGCCGATGGCTATGCAAGCAAATATCCGATTGAAGAATATTGCCTGCGACCTACACAAGTTGATTCTAAAGATGTGCCTAATCATGAAAATCTGAATGCACATGGCTCTGTACCCGAAAATGTAAAGAAAGCCTTGATGGACAAATATAAAGATCCGATTCACATAGAGTTGGAAGAAACTGCCAAGAAAGTAGGCGGCCACGGTGGTATGGACTTTATCATGGACTACCGTCTGGCATATTGCCTGCAAAATGGATTACCATTAGATATGGACGTTTATGACCTGGCAGAGTGGTGTTGCATGGCCGAACTTACCAGACTTTCCATCGAAAACAATTCTGCTCCGGTAGAAGTCCCCGATTTCACTCGCGGCGGATGGAATAAAGTACAAGGCTATCGTCACGCTTTTGCAAAATAAAACTGAATATATCCTTTTAGCACGAACATAATGAACCAATCCGGCTTCTCCCCCAAAGCCGGATTATTCATGGGTTCGTGTTTGAACATTTTATAGATTATCATAATCACTTTTATGAAAACAGCTATTCCAAAACCTTCTAAGCAAAGCATTATCCGTGAAGCCAGAGATTATGTAATGATTGCCATCGGCATGATTTTGTATGGCATCGGTTGGACCGTTTTTCTACTTCCGAACGATATCACTACCGGGGGAGTACCGGGTATTGCTTCTATTGTATATTGGGCTACGGGGTTTCCCGTACAGTATACGTACTTCAGCATCAACTTCTTTTTATTGCTACTGGCCCTCAAATTGCTGGGGATAAAGTTTTGCATTAAAACTATTTTTGGAGTATTTACCCTCACCTTCTTTCTGTCCGTCATTCAAAAGCTGACAGCAGGTTTCGGACTCCTTCACGACCAGCCCTTTATGGCATGTGTCATTGGAGCATCCTTCTGTGGAGGTGGTATAGGGGTTGCTTTTTCGGCAAACGGAAGCACAGGAGGCACGGATATTATCGCAGCCATCATCAACAAATACCGGGACATCACATTAGGAAGAGTCGTACTCATCTGCGATATGATTATTATTTCTTCCAGTTATTTTGTCTTAAAAGACTGGGAAAAAGTGGTGTATGGGTTTGTAACTCTTTATATTTGTAGCTTCGTTCTCGACCAGGTAGTGAATAGTGCCCGTCAATCCGTACAGTTCTTTATCATATCCAATAAATATGAAGAAATAGGACGGCATATCAACGAATATCCACACCGGGGAGTTACGATTATCAATGCAACCGGCTTTTATACAGGACGAGAAGTAAAGATGCTGTTCGTATTAGCCAAGAAGAGGGAATCACCTATCATCTTCCGGTTGATTAAAGATATAGACCCGAATGCATTTGTGTCACAAAGTGCTGTCATCGGAGTTTATGGAGAAGGATTCGATCATATCAAAGTAAAATAAAAAAGAAATGAAAAACCAATATTGAGAAACATGAAATTTCGACCAACCCCCAATTTATTAACAAGCATTTTCATGGGAATATTTTCCCTGACAACATTTAATGTAATGGCTGAAAAAGCCGTGAAACCCTATTGGCAGGATGTGCAGGTAGTTGAAGTCAACAAAGAGTATCCACGCACTTCTTTTATGACATACAACAATCGCGCTGATGCCTTGAGTGGCAAGTTCGAACGAAGCAAGTATTACCGCTTGCTGAACGGAACCTGGAAATTCTACTTTGTAGACTCTTACAAAAAGCTTCCCGACAACATTACTGACCCGAATACGAATACAGATTCGTGGAATGATATTCAGGTACCCGGTAACTGGGAAGTACAAGGACACGGAATAGCCATCTACACCAATCATGGTTATGAATTCAAGCCACGCAATCCGCAACCTCCGACTCTTCCCGAAGCGAATCCGGTGGGAGTTTACCGTCGGGATATCGATATTCCGACAGATTGGGACGGACGGGATATCTACCTGCATCTGGCAGGAGCCAAGTCCGGCGTATATGTATATATCAACGGGCAAGAAGTTGGATATAGCGAAGACTCCAAAAATCCGGCAGAGTTTCTTATTAACAACTATGTGAAGCCCGGCAAGAACGTGCTTACCGTTAAAATCTTCCGCTGGAGCACTGGTTCCTATCTGGAATGTCAGGACTTCTGGCGCATGAGCGGTATTGAACGCGATGTTTATCTATATTCACAACCTAAAGCAGCCCTCAAAGATTTCCGGGTGAAGTCTACCCTGGATGACAGCTACAAGAATGGAATCTTCAGCTTGAATGTCGATTTGAGAAATCACGAGAAGGCAGCAACTAATCTTACATTAGTTTATGAGCTATTGGATGCACAGGGAAAAGTAATCTCTACTGAAGAGAAGACCGCCTATATCCCATCGGACGAAGTACGTACACTTTCTTTCGATAAGAAGCTGGCAGATGTCAATACATGGACATCCGAACATCCGAATCTGTACAAACTGCTGATGACCGTCAAAGAGAATGGCAAAATAAATGAGATTATTCCTTTTAATGTAGGATTCCGCCGTATTGAAATCAAACCTATCGAACAAAAAGCTGCTAACGGAAAACCATACGTTTGCCTGTTCATCAATGGTCAGCCACTAAAACTGAAAGGGGTAAATATCCACGAGCACAACCCGTCAACAGGTCATTATGTAACAGAAGAGTTAATGCGTCGTGACTTCGAGCTTATGAAGCAACATAACCTGAACAGCGTACGCCTTTGCCACTATCCGCAAGACCGCCGTTTCTACGAACTTTGCGATGAATACGGTCTTTATGTGTACGATGAAGCCAATGTCGAAAGCCACGGAATGTATTACGATCTTCGGAAGGGCGGGTCATTGGGTAACAATCCCGAATGGCTGAAACCACACATGGACCGTACCATCAATATGTTCGAACGCAACAAGAACTATCCGAGCGTCACCTTCTGGTCGTTGGGAAATGAAGCCGGAAACGGATATAATTTCTATCAGACTTACTTGTGGCTGAAAGAGGCTGACAAAGAGCTGATGAATCGTCCGGTCAACTATGAGCGTGCTCAATGGGAATGGAACTCCGATATGTATGTTCCGCAATATCCAGGTGCCGACTGGCTGGAAAATACAGGAAAGAACGGCAGCGACCGTCCTGTAGCTCCTTCCGAATATGCGCACGCAATGGGAAACTCCACCGGAAACCTGTGGGGACAATGGCAGGCGATTTACAAATACCCGAACCTACAGGGTGGATATATCTGGGACTGGGTAGACCAAGGTCTTCTCCAGAAAGATGAGAATGGAAGAGAATACTGGGCTTACGGAGGTGACTTCGGTGTAGACGCGCCGAGCGATGGCAACTTCCTCTGCAACGGTCTTGTCAATCCGGATCGTGGTCCGCATCCGGCAATGGCTGAAGTGAAATATGTACATCAGAATGTAGGCTTTGAGGCAGTAGATGCCGCTGCCGGTATATTCAAAATCACCAACCGTTTCTATTTCACCAATCTGAAAAAGTATCAGATTCACTATAACATACTCGCTAACGGAAAGACTATAAAAGGTGGAAAAGTATCTTTGGACATTGCTCCGCAGGCATCCAAAGAATTCACCGTACCGGTAAACGGCTTGAAAGCCCAACCGGGAGTGGAATATTTTGTAAACTTCAGCGTGACAACCACAGAACCTGAACCGTTGATTCCAACAGGATATGAAATAGCATACGACCAGTTCCAGCTTCCTATCCAGGCAGAGAAAGCTATTTATAAAGCAAACGGTCCGGCACTGAAAACAACGACTCAAGGAGATGAGCTAATCGTTTCTTCTTCCAAAGTGAATTTTGTATTCAACAAGAATAGCGGATTAGTTACCTCGTATAAAGTGGACGGCACAGAATATTTCAAAGACGGATTTGGTATTCAGCCTAACTTCTGGCGTGCTCCTAATGATAATGATTATGGTAATGGCGCTCCTAAACGTTTACAGGTATGGAAGCAATCAAGCAAAAACTTCCACGTAACGGATGCAACCATGACAACAGAGAATAAGGTAGTTTCCTTAAATGTGACCTACTTATTGGCTGCCGGCAACTTGTATGTTGTCACATACAAAATCTATCCAAACGGAGTAGTCAATGTAAATGCCAAATTCACGTCAACAGATATGCAGGCAACAGAAACTGAAGTTTCCGAAGCTACCCGCATGGCTACATTTACTCCCGGAAGTGACGCTGCCCGCAAGGCCGCTTCCAAACTGGAAGTCCCCCGTATCGGTGTTCGTTTCCGCTTGCCGGCACAGATGAACAACGTACAATACTTTGGCCGTGGTCCGGAAGAGAACTATATCGACCGTAATCATGGAACCCTCGTTGGCGTATATAAGACAACAGCAGATAAAATGTACTTCAACTATGTACGTCCACAGGAAAACGGGCATCACACCGGTACCCGTTGGATCGCTTTATCTCCCGCCAAAGGAAACGGCCTGGTTTTGGTAGCCGACAGTACGATCGGTTTCAATGCCTTGCGCAACTCTATCGAAGACTTTGACTCTGAAGAGGCACTGCCCCACCCTTACCAATGGAATAACTTTAGTCCGAAAGAAGTAGCCAATCATGATAAGAATGCCGCCCGTAATGTATTGCGGAGAATGCATCATGTTAATGACATCGTTCCGAGAGATTTCGTAGAGGTTTGTGTGGACATGAAGCAACAAGGTGTAGGCGGATATGACAGTTGGGGTGCACGCCCGGAACCTTTCCACCAAATCCCGGCTAATCGTGATTACCATTGGGGCTTCACATTAGTACCTGTTCGCTCGGCTAATCAGGCCAACGAAGCGGCTAAATACGATTATCGATAACCTTAGTATAAATTTTTAAAGAAAAAACCCATGAAAGATTTATCTAGCATTGTAGCTAAATTTAAAGTCCAAGGTACGATAGAAGAAATCAAACCTTTGGGTACAGGACTTATTAACGACACTTACAAAGTAAACACCAAAGAAGCAGATGCTCCCGACTACGTTTTGCAACGCATCAATCATGCCATTTTTCAGAATGTAGAGATGCTTCAATCCAACATTACCGCTGTCACCAATCATATTCGCAAGAAACTAACGGAGGCAGGAGAATCGGATATAGAACGCAAGGTTTTGAGTTTCCTCGAAACAGAAGAGGGGAAAGCATATTGGTTCGACGGTGATAGCTACTGGCGTGTGATGGTATTCATCCCACGCGCCAAAACGTATGAGACGGTGAATCCCGAATATTCAAATTATGCTGGAGAAGCTTTTGGTAACTTCCAAGCTATGTTGGCCGATATTCCGGAAACATTGGGTGAAACCATACCTGACTTCCACAATATGGAGTTCCGCCTCAAACAACTACGTGAAGCCGTTGCGAAAGATGCTGCCGGACGGGTATCGGAAGTGAAATACTATCTGGACGAAATAGAGAAGCGTGCAGATGAAATGTGTAAAGCCGAACGTTTATATCGTGAAGGAAAACTCCCCAAACGTGTTTGCCACTGCGATACGAAAGTGAATAACATGATGTTCGACGAGGATGGCAAAGTGCTTTGTGTCATCGACCTGGATACGGTAATGCCCAGCTTTGTCTTCTCCGATTATGGCGATTTCCTTCGTACAGGCGCCAACACGGGTGATGAGGACGATAAAGACCTTGATCGTGTAAACTTCAATATGGAAATATTCAAAGCGTTTACCAAAGGCTATCTGAAAGGAGCTAAATCATTCCTGACTCCAATTGAGATAGAGAATCTCCCTTATGCAGCCGCTTTATTCCCATACATGCAGTGTGTACGGTTCTTGGCAGACTATATCAATGGAGACACTTATTATAAAATCAAATATCCGGAGCATAATTTAGTTCGTACTAAAGCACAATTCAAACTGCTTCAAAGTGTGGAAGCCAACACACCGGAAATGATCGCATTCATCAACGATTGCTTAAAGAGTTGAGAATAGAGGAAAAAAGAGAATGGAGAATTATCTATTTGGTAAAGGCTCCATTCTTCCAATGATAAACAATCGGACGGCGGAGAAACGGTTTCAGTTTCTCTGCCGTTTCTGTTGACATATAATCAGGAGTAGCCAATGTAACAGTCAATTCTGTATTTTCTTTATTAAAATCGGCTTTCATCAATAATATATCTGCCGAACGGCGTGCCTCGTCAAACTCATAAACACCTGCTGAATCCGGCGTATTCAGAAAGTCGCCCATCACAGGAAGGGTAATAAAGAGAGATGCTGTAAGCGGTTTCCAGTCATCTGTATAGAAACGGATGCTGCTGTCGCAGGCAGGTGCACAAGCTGTAGAGACTGTACAGATCACATTCGTCGAGTCATTCAAAGCCAACACTTTCATCTGCCAGGTAGATTGAGAAGACATCTGCATACGGATATAATCTTTACTTAGATCAGTCATCTCCGACTTCTTGCCGAAACGATTCTCTACTTGCGCTTTCATCTTACTTTCCAGAAAGTCAATACAATCTTCCCGGTTTACTTTGGTTAGTAACGGGCTTAGAGAATCCGGCCCAAATATAAGAATATCATTCCGATTAACACCAGTATAAGGTCAATCGCTTTGCTTTTTAAATTCTTTTCACGGAAGAGAAGCGCACCGAAAGTGAAAGAGACTACTACACTTCCCCGACGGACCATCGAAACAATGGAAATCATGGAATCGTCATAGCTCAATGCGTAAAAGTAAACGAAATCGGCAGCCGAAAGGAAGATAGAAATCAGGATAATCGTCCAGTCCCAGCGAAACGGGGTGGTAGACTTTCTTTTAGGCCACCAAAGCAATAACAGAATAGGACACATAATAAACACCTGATAAACATTATACCAGGATTGTACCAGCATCGGATTCAGAGACTTCATCAGATACTTGTCATATAATCCGCTGATAGCACCTGTAATGGCAGCCAACACAATAAAGAATATCCATTTGTTATGTTTAAAATCAATTCCTTCTTTCTTCCCCGAACGACTTAACATAAAGAAAGAGACAATGGCCAGCATTACCCCAATCCATTGATAGAGATTCAACCGTTCGCCAAATACCAGCATCGCTCCCACAAGCACCATCACCGGACGAGTGGCGTTGATAGGTCCTACTATGGTTAAAGGCAGATGTTTCATTCCGAAATATCCGAATATCCACGAAGACAACACGATGAACGACTTGATGATGATATATTTATGCTGTTCCCAACCAACAACGGGAACATTAAATATCGTTCCTCCCAACAGGTCCGGTTTATATACGGATATCAGGATAAACGGCAGAAAGATGAGACTGGAAAAAAATGTATTTAGAAACAAAACGGGAAGTACCGCATTATCTTTCAACGATTTCTTCTTGAATACATCATAAAAGCCCAGCAAAGTAGCCGAGAGAAATGCTAATAATAACCACATGAGAATATTTATTATTTATTATTCAAATATACTTTCGGGATATTCCACATTTACCAGAAACAGGGCTTGCCCCGGAGCAGATGTCCCGGCTTTGCAACGGTCTTGTTGTTCGATAACCCGCCGGAAGCCTTCAACAGTAAGTTTCCCTCGTCCCACTTCAATCAGCGTACCTACGATAGCTCGCACCATATTTCGCAGGAAACGGTCGGCACGGATGGTAAACACCCAAGTAGCATCATCTTCCTGCGTCCATTCGGCATGAGTGATATGACAGATATTGGTCTTTACATCCGTATGAAGTTTGCTGAAGCTCGTAAAGTCAGTGTACTCGAAAAGGGTACGTGCAGCTTCGTTCATGAGTGCATAATCCAACTGATTATAAACTCGCCAACGATATTGCCGGTTAAAAGGATATTTCGATGTCGTTACATAATACTTGTAAGTTCGCGCAGTCGCATCAAAGCGGGCATGCGCATCCGGCCGGACCCGGCAAACACGATAAATGGAAATATCGGGAGGTAACAAACGGTTTAATTTATCGGCAACTGATATTTCATCCAACGGCTCATCGAAGTCAAAATGAGCAACCATCAGGGAAGCATGTACCCCGGCATCTGTCCGACCTGCCCCTATTACTTCAATTTCGCGACGCAGAAAGGTAGACAATGCTTTCATCAGACATTCCTGCACACTAATCCCATTCGGTTGAATTTGCCAACCATGATAGTTGGTCCCGTCGTAAGCCAAATAAATAAAATACCTTTGCACGCTAATTCCTCATTTTAGGGTTTTCGCGCGCAAAATTAATCATTTTATCTCATTTATCTTTGTATAATTCACATAAACCTGTATATTTACAGAACAAAATAATCATGATTTACTAATACCCCACAATTATGAGTAGTACCATTTTCCTCATCATCGCCCTCGTCACGACAGGCATCTTTCTTATTCAATTCGTATTATCCATCTTTTTCGGAGATATAGATGCAGATGTAGACGTGGATGCTGATATCAGTAGCGTAGTTTCTTTTAAAGGACTTACCCATTTCGGAATTGGATTCGGATGGTACATGTATCTGGCGGGAAACACGGAAATTCAAAGTTACATAATCGGTATTCTAGTGGGTCTTTTCTTTGTTTTTGCCGTCTGGTTCCTCTATAAGAAAGCTTATCAACTGCAACAAGTGAACCACAACGAGCAGACCGATCAGCTTGTGGGACGGGAATGTGTGATCTATTTCAAACAAAGCGACAGCAAATATACTGTACAGACCACCCGGGACGGAGCCATGCGCGAAGTAGACGTCATCTCCGAATCCGGAAAAGCATATCAGACTGGCGACAGAACAATGATTACCAGCTACAAAGACGGAACGCTATTCATTCAATAATTATTCAAATACACAATTTTATGACACAAGAAATGTTAATCATGGCTGCTATACTAGTGGCAGTCATCCTACTCACTTTTATTGGTATCCTTTCGCGTTACCGCAAATGTAAGAGTGATGAAGTCCTCGTTGTATATGGTAAAACGGGAGGAGATAAGAAGTCGGCAAAGCTATATCATGGTGGTGCGGCTTTTGTATGGCCGATTATTCAGGGATATGAATTCCTGTCCATGAAACCAATGCAGATCGAATGTAAACTGACCGGTGCATTATCCGCTCAAAACATTCGTGTAGACGTGCCGACTACAATCACTGTAGCTATCAGCACCGATCCTGAAGTGATGCAAAACGCTGCTGAACGTATGCTGGGATTAACAATGGATGACAAGCAGAACTTAATTACTGATGTTGTATATGGTCAGATGCGTATGGTGATCGCCGATATGACTATCGAAGAATTAAATTCAGACCGAGATAAGTTCCTGGCTAAAGTGAAAGATAACATCGATACCGAACTTCGCAAATTCGGTTTGTATCTGATGAACATTAACATCAGTGACATTCGCGACGCTGCCAACTACATTGTCAACTTAGGTAAGGAAGCTGAAAGTAAAGCACTGAACGAAGCACAGGCTAACATCGAAGAACAGGAAAAGCTGGGTGCTATCAAAATTGCCAATCAGATAAAGGAACGTGAAACGAAAGTAGCAGAAACCCGCAAAGATCAGGATATTGCTATTGCAGAAACAAAGAAACAACAGGAAATCTCTGTTGCAAATGCGGATAAGGACAGAATCTCGCAAGTAGCCATCGCCAACGCGGAAAAAGAATCGCAAGTAGCAAAGGCTGAAGCTGAAAAGAATATCCGAATCGAGCAGGCAAATACCGAAAAGGAAAGCCGCGTTGCCGAACTGAATTCCGACATGGAAATCAAACAGGCGGAAGCTGCAAAGAAAGCTGCCATCGGACGAAATGACGCACAGAAAGAGGTAGCACTTTCCAATGCAGAACTAGCTGTAACACAAGCCAATGCCGACAAGCAAGCCGGTGAAGCTGCCGCGAAATCGGAAGCTGCCGTACAGACTGCACGCGAAATTGCGCAAAAGGAAGTGGAAGAAGCTAAGGCACGGAAAGTGGAATCTTCATTGAAGGCTGAAAAGATTGTTCCTGCGGAAATCGCCAGACAGGAAGCTATTCTTCAGGCAAATGCCATCGCTGAAAAGATTACCCGCGAAGCGGAAGCACGCGCAAAGGCTACTTTAGCACAAGCCGAAGCGGAAGCAAAAGCTATCCAAATGAAACTGGAAGCAGAAGCGGAAGGTAAGAAACGGTCATTACTTGCGGAAGCGGAAGGTTTCGAAGCAATGGTAAGAGCGGCCGAATCGAATCCGGCTATCGCTATCCAATATAAGATGGTAGACCAGTGGAAGGAAATCGCCGGCGAACAGGTGAAGGCATTCGAACACATGAACTTAGGAAATATCACCGTATTCGACGGAGGAAATGGTGGAACTAGTAATTTCCTGAATACATTAGTAAAGACAGTAGCTCCGAGCCTTGGCGTATTAGACAAACTTCCTATCGGTGAAACAGTGAAAGGTATTATCAATCCGGAAAGCAAAACGGAGGAAAAGCCTGCAACCAAAGCTGATGGAGAAAAAAGATAAGAAATAGTTGTAATCCGACATAATATACGCTGATGAGAAAAGAATGATCGCTTGTTCTCATCAGCGTTTGTTTTTTTATATAATTCAAATAAATCTTTGAATATTCCAGATTTATTACGTTCTTTGTGTTACATAAAATATGTAACGTAAAATATGTAATAAGTCATGAAGCCATACAATCCATTCCTTGTATACGGTTACAACAGTCCCGAATACTTTTGCGATCGGGAGAAAGAAACTGATAAAATGATTTCAGCTTTACTAAATGAACGTAACCTGACCTTAATATCCCCCCGACGCATGGGAAAGACGGGACTTATCAAAAATGTATTCTATCGAATGAAGCGGGAAAATAATCCGAATGCTGCCTATTTTTATATGGACATTTACTCCACACGTGATTTAAAAGCATTCATCCAGTTACTTGCTCAAAATGTACTTGGAGAATTAGATACTCTGTCCCAAAACATACTCCGGCAAATGACTGCTTTCTTCAAATCTTGCCGTCCTATTATCAGCGCTGACGAAAGAAGTGGTATGCCTACCGTAACATTAGACTTTGCTCCTACCCACGCTGAACAAACATTGAAAGAAATACTCAATTATATGGTAGCCTCAAAGAAACAGTGTTATCTTGCCATTGATGAATTCCAACAAATTACAGAATATCCGGAAAAAGGTGTAGAAGCATTGCTCCGCTCTCATATCCAATTCATGCCCAATGTACATTTTATCTTTTCCGGAAGTAAAAAGCATGTAATGGAAGAAATGTTTACTTCTGCAAAACGTCCTTTTTATCAAAGTACCCAAATCATTGTATTAACGGAAATCCCACTGGAGAATTATTATTCGTTCGCACACTCATTCTTTGCTAAGGAAAAAAGAGAGTTGACACTAGAAACATTTTCTTATTTGTACCAACTTGAAAACGGACACACATGGTACGTCCAAAGTATACTCAACCGATTGTATGAAAAGAAAATCAACCCCATTGATAACCGACTGGTAGATAGATGTATAAACGACATTTTAGATGAACAGGAAACCATATATCAAAGTAACCTGACTCTACTAACCAACAATCAAGTAGATTTATTGAAAGCTATTGCCACAGAAGGCTGTATAAAAAGCATAAATGCCAATGACTTCATCAAAAAGCATCATTTAAAAACGCCCAGCAGCGTTAACGTGGCACTAAAATCCTTACTGAATAAAGAACTGATATATAATACACCAGATGGGTATATTGTCTATGACCGTTTTTTCGGAAAATGGCTGAAAGATGCAGTAATCTAATACGCACTAGAAATGATTTCGTGAAATCATTTCTCATGTTCTCATACTTCACATGATAATTATCTGTAATTCAAAGCAATAGCACTATGAGAAATACTTTTTAAAAAGGTGTTTCTCATAGTATTTTGCCTGAAATGTCATAAAAAACCGGTATTTCTCATACTTTCATCATGCATTTCTCATACCGGAACTGCTATATAATACCTACATAATAAATGTCAACCCAACCCGAAGATAAAAAAAAGGCAGCCAACTATTATCAGGGTATTACAGCCCCCGGTAGTCCCACATATTGTGAGAAAAGATTCCCTAGCTGGAGAGAATTTATTCCCTCATTTTGAGGGAATAAATTCCCATAATATAAGAGAATACTTTCCCACAATATATGGGATTACCGGAACTAACGGATATACTTACCCAAGATCATAGTATTCGATATATTCATCATATTGAGGCGTTTCTGTAACTCCCCTCTTTCGAAAAAGTTCTTGTATATACTTTTGTTCCTTTGGTTTAATCAACCGTTCTTTATTGCAACAACGATAATAGATCGTTTTGCCGAAGTAGGCTATCATCTGTCGCTTGATAACGGTGGCATCAGCAAGCGGCACCCGATCCAGCAAATGTTTCATTCCCCGTGCAAACAACACCGGCTTTTCATCAATAAAGTAAGTACAGTCTTCACCATCGGAGGTGACATGTTCGGGATTAATAACCATTACAGCAGCCCGCTCTTTCGGCATTCGGAGAGTTACTTGTCGTCGCAGACATTTGTCCGCACGCAAACAATGTCCATTCAAGCAATGAGCGAAGCTAACGGGCATAGAATTGTAATCGAAATCTGTTTTCATGTGTGTTATGTTTAGTGGAAAAGTGGCCTATTTTTATAAACCGCTACAAATGTATGAAAATAGCTGGAGGACAAGAAATAAATACACTATTTACTTCAACACATTGATAAAATCTTTATATTTGCCTCCAACATCAATACAGGAACTTATAAAACTATATCTCTCCTGCAAAACTATAAAACAGAATAATCATGAAGACAAAACATTTACCTGGAGCACTACTGTCATTTCTCTATACAATTATCTTTTTTAGCTGTGGAAATAACGATGAAAAAAAGATATATTCTTTATCCTTCGAAAAAGAGTATTACGAAAGACCTTTGTTAGGAACAACCAATATCACCATCACAGGTGGAAACAGGGACTACACCGTAACTGTAGAAAAAACTGACATTTTAAATATAGATGTAGATTTGTCCAGTTCGATAGGAATGGGAAGCTTAAGGGTCACCCCAAAAAAGAAAGGAGAAACAAAGGTGAAAGTAAAAGATAATATCACCAACGAAACAGTTGATTTAAGAATTAAAATAACAGACAGCTATTTGGCGTACGCTATAGAAAAAAGTAATCATCCGGCACTTTCCAATGGCACTGTAGTTTATCTGATTAACAATGAAGCTAAAGAATGCTATTTTTTCCGTTATATTGAGTTTAGAGACGAACTATCTCACACTCCAATAGCAAAAGGAACATACGACTTTTTCACCAAGTTAGAAAGCGGTTCCGGCAACTCGTCTCCTACATACGCCATACCTTATTTAACATTAAATTATACATCTGACGAACAAGAAAATTTCACGGATGCATCAGTTCCCCCCACCCCTCACAAATTAAGATTTGAGCTATACGATGGGGTTACGAGTGCAAATGCTGTCCTAAATCTTATATCAAGATTTCTAGGTGTAGATTGGAAAGAACTTGTAGAAAAAGCTCTTACCAGAAGCGAACATACAATAGTACCCACACTAAAAACAACAATTGACAATACAGATTATACCATAATAGGTATATTAAATACCTATCCTGAAATACCAGAGAATATTTTGGAATAACCTCAAAAGTATGGAATTGAAAATAATGCAAAGCATGGAACGTATGAAAAAATAGCGTATATTTGCGAGCAAAAAATATAAAATGACTATTTATAAGCTTCGCATATTACCGCTATTTTTACTAGTTATTGGGCTTACAACGCTTACTTCGGGCTGCAAAAAGAAAGACATGTCGCTGAAACTGAATGAGCCACGCAATATTCGTGGCGTCGTCAGCTATAAACGTTCTTTCCCTGATTTGAATGACGCACATCTGGAAGTAGCCAAAAAGATAGGTATCCGTCCATTGGCAGACCGGGAAGCAGCAGAAGATATGAAAGAAAAGCTAACTCATATTACCGACAATGAGTTTTATGTAGTAGATTCACTGACACACTCTATCCCCTATCTCGTACCGCGTGCCAGTGCACTGCTCGATACAATCGGTTCCAATTTCCTCGATTCATTGGCAGCCAAAGGTCTAAACCCCAACCAGGTAATTATTACTTCCGTACTGCGTACCGAAAACGATGTGAAACGCCTCCGCCGTCGCAACGGAAATGCTTCCGCCAACTCGGCACACTGCTTTGGAGCCACCTTTGATGTCAGTTGGAAACGTTTCAAAAAGGTAGAAGACAAGGATGGAAGACCGTTACAGGATGTAAGTGCCGATACACTGAAACTTGTCTTGTCCGAGGTTTTAAGAGACCTGCGACAAGCTGAAAAATGCTACATCAAATATGAATTGAAGCAAGGATGTTTCCATATCACCGCCCGATAAATACCTTTTTTCAAAATCTTTGACTAGCATATCATAAAACCTTCAAGGTAAATTTTGTGTTAAGATGGAAAACAGCTATCTTTGTATGAATCCAACGCTAAAAGAATCAGATTATGAGCAAGCTATATCCTATCGGCATACAGAATTTTGAAAGTCTCCGTAACGATGGTTATCTCTATGTAGATAAAACCAGACTCATTTACCAATTAGTAAAAACCGGCCGTTACTATTTTCTTAGCCGCCCGCGCCGCTTTGGGAAGAGCCTGTTGATATCCACCCTTGAAGCTTATTTTTCAGGGAAAAAGGAACTCTTTACGAATTTAGCCATAGAGGAACTGGAGAAAGAATGGATCAAATATCCCATTCTCCACATGGATCTTAATACCGAAAAATATGATACATTGGAAAGTCTGGAAAGTATCTTAAACTTCACATTGGGAAAGTGGGAACGATTGTATGGCACCGCTCCTTCAGAAACAACCTTTGCGTTGCGTTTCCGGGGCATCATCGAACGGGCCAACAAGCAAGCCGGACAACGCGTCGTTATCCTTATTGACGAATACGACAAACCGATGTTACAGGCAATAGGCAACGAACCACTTCAGCGAAAATTCCGCAATACGATGAAGGCTTTCTATAGTGTATTGAAAACTATGGACGGTCATATCAAATTTGCTTTCTTGACAGGTGTCACCAAGTTCGGTAAAGTCAGTGTATTCAGCGACCTGAACAACCTGATAGATATTTCTATGGACGAACAGTACGTGGAACTCTGCGGAATCACAGAAAAAGAAATCCACGATATCATGGAAGAAGACCTGCATATCTTGGCAGATAAACAGAAAATGACTTACAAAGAAGTCTGCTCCGAACTGAAAGAATGTTACGATGGTTATCATTTCGTAGAAAATTCCATAGGAATATACAACCCATTCAGTTTGCTCAACACATTCTATAAAATGAAATTCGGTAGTTACTGGTTTGAGACCGGTACCCCGACTTATTTGGTAGAATTACTAAAGAAATCCAATTATAATCTCCAACGTATCACTCATGAAGAAACGGATGCAGATGTACTGAACAGCATTGATTCGACGTCCCGAAATCCTATTCCGGTTATCTATCAAAGTGGATATCTTACGATCAAAGGATTCGACAATCGCTTTGGGATTTATCGACTGGGATTTCCCAATCGGGAAGTAGAAGAAGGTTTTGTAAAATACCTCCTTCCGTTCTATACCAATATAGATGTAATCGAATCTCCTTTCCAAATACGGCAGTTTGTCGATGAAGTGGAACAAGGTGATTATGATGCCTTTTTCCGCCGCCTACAAAGTTTCTTTGCCGATACACCTTACGAATTGGTACGCGATTTGGAACTACATTATCAAAATGTACTCTTCATCGTATTTAAACTCATTGGATTCTATGTAAAAGCAGAGTATCATACCTCACAAGGACGCATTGACCTCGTCCTGCAAACCGATCATTTCATCTATGTGATGGAATTCAAACTGGAGGGAACCGCCGAAGAGGCTCTGCAACAAATCAATGACAAACATTATGCACAAGCATTTGCTGCCGACAAGCGACAAATATTTAAAATAGGCATTAATTTCAGTAATGAAACAAGAAACATCGAAAAGTGGATAGTAGAAGATTTGCAGTAAAATTCACCTCCAAACAATCAGAGAATCCAAAACGTTTGATTAAATTTGCAGAAATTTTTCTTTAATACAACTTAATGATAGAGAAGCTGATTGTTCTTGAGGACATTGATCCGGTTATTTTTTACGGTGTAAACAACGCCAACATACAGTTAATTAAAGCTTTATATCCAAAGCTACGCATAGTTGCCCGAGGCAATGTCATCAAAGTGCTGGGCGACGAGGAGGAAATGTGTGCCTTCGAGGAAAATATCACCAAACTTGAAAAGTACTGCGCCGAATATAATTCACTGAAAGAAGAAGTCATCATTGACATTATAAAAGGAAATGCTCCGCAAGCGGAACAGACAGGAAACGTGATTGTGTTCAGCGTCACGGGCAAGCCTATCATCCCCCGAAGCGAAAACCAGTTGAAACTGGTAGAAGGATTCGCCAAGAATGATATGGTATTCGCCATCGGTCCGGCAGGTTCGGGAAAAACATACACCGCTATTGCCCTTGCCGTGCGTGCATTGAAAAACAAAGAAATCAAAAAAATCATTCTTAGCCGCCCCGCCGTAGAAGCCGGAGAAAAGCTCGGTTTCCTGCCCGGCGACATGAAAGATAAGATCGATCCATACCTGCAACCTTTATATGACGCCTTGCAGGATATGATACCTGCCGCCAAGTTAAAGGAATACATGGAATTGAACATTATCCAGATTGCCCCGTTAGCCTTTATGCGCGGACGTACGCTGAATGATGCAGTCGTCATATTGGACGAAGCCCAGAATACTACCGCACAACAAATCAAAATGTTCCTCACCCGTATGGGTATGAACACCAAGATGATTGTGACGGGAGACATGACACAGATTGACCTTCCCGCTTCACAAACATCGGGATTGGTGCAAGCCCTCCGCATCTTGAAGGGAGTGAAAGGGATCAGTTTTGTTGAACTGAATAAGAAAGATATCGTACGCCATAAACTGGTGGAACGTATCGTGGATGCTTACGAAAAGTTCGATAAAGAAGCATAATTTTAATATATATATCATTATGAAAGCATTAACAAAAACAGATTTCAACTTTCCGGGACAAAAAAGTGTGTACCACGGAAAAGTGCGCGATGTGTACAACATCAACGGCGAAAAACTCGTCATGGTAGCAACCGACCGTATTTCGGCCTTTGACGTAGTACTACCTGAAGGTATTCCTTACAAAGGACAAATGCTGAACCAGATTGCAGCTAAATTCCTCGATGCCACTACTGACATCTGTC
>PPYF01370584.1_pt1 | contig 19013 bp, 17 predicted proteins | sample 1559871 | NCBI WGS metagenome assembly PPYF01 (sample SAMN08240021, study PRJNA423297) | Human gut metagenome, whole genome shotgun sequencing project. | reverse complement strand
GAAAATGCCTGCAACAGATCATGGCTTGCGCCACGCGGCGGCTCTTCCAGAATCGCCGCCAAACGCGCCGCCGTCGCCACTTCATCCTCGCTTTGCGCGGCAACCAGCATGGCTGCAAGACGCGGATCGTTACCCAGCGCCGCCATTTTTTGCCCCTTCGCCGTTAAACGCTCATCGGCCAGCGCAGCAAGCTGCTTGAGCAAACGGCGCGCGGCAGCAAGATTCGCCGCGGGCGGCTGATCCAGCCAGCTAAGCTGCGCCGGATCGGTACATCCCCACTGCAGCAACTCCAGCAGCAGCGACGACAGATCGCTTTGTAAGATCTCCGCATCGCTTTGCGCTGCCGCGCGTTCGGCCTGTTCTTTTGCCAGCAGATGCACGCAAACGCCCGATTCCAGTCGCCCGGCACGCCCGGCGCGCTGGGTCATCGACGCCTGACTGACGCGCTGGGTTAATAAACGCGTCAGCCCAGTGCGGACATCAAAGCGCGCCACGCGCTCCTGCGCGCTATCGACCACCAGCCGAATCCCTTCAATCGTCAGGCTGGTTTCCGCAATATTGGTCGCCAGCACCACCTTGCGTTTGCCCGCTGGGGCGGGAAGAATCGCCTGCCGCTGTTCGCTCAGCGGCAGCGCACCATATAAAGGACAAAGCAGCACGTCGTCAGCCACGCGCTCAGCAAGCAAATTCTGCACCCGCTGGATTTCGCCAACGCCGGGTAAAAATAACAACAGTGAACCTGGCTCATTGCGCAACAACTCAGCGGTGGCAATCGCCACCGCTTCATCAAAGCGCTGATGCGATGGCAATGACTGATAGCGGCGTTCCACCGGGAAGGCACGGCCCTCGGAAATGAGGATCGGAGCCTGCGGCAGCAGGCGTTGGAGTTTGTCGCTATCCAGCGTCGCCGACATGATCAGCAGCTTCAGGTCATCGCGCAGCCCCTGCTGCACGTCCAGCAGTAACGCCAGCGCCAGATCCGCCTGCAGACTCCGTTCATGAAACTCATCGAGGATCACCAACCCCACGCCGGAGAGTTCCGGATCGTGTTGGATCATGCGAGTCAGGATCCCCTCCGTTACCACTTCCAGCCGCGTTGTCGCACCGACGCAGGTTTCGGCGCGCATGCGATAACCCACCGTTTCCCCGGGTTTCTCTCCCAACAGCTCAGCCAACCGTTGCGCAACGTTACGCGCCGCCAGCCGACGAGGCTCCAGCAGCAGGATGCGCCCCTCAATGCCGCCGTCGCGTAAAATTTGCAGCGGCAGCCAGGTCGATTTACCCGCCCCCGTCGGCGCATTCAGCAGCACCTGCGGGGATTGCCGTAAGGCGAGAAGAAGTTCAGGAAGGATGCTTGCGACCGGCAACAGGGACACGAATGGCTCCAGGGGTTAACATTAAACGGCGGACATTGTAGCATCGCGTCAATTCATAACCGAGTACCCACGATGTCTGAGTCAAAAAGACTGTTTTTCGCCATTGAGATCCCGGCGAAAATTCAGAAGCAGCTAGTGCAGTGGCGCGCGGATCATTTTCCCGCCGATGCCGGTGTACCGGTGGCAGCGGCCAACATGCATATGACGCTAGCGTTTCTCGGCGAGGTGAGCGCGGAGAAACAGCGCGCGCTGGCGACGCTGGCCGGGCGTATTCAACAGCCGGGTTTTACGCTGCACCTTGACGATGCCGGGCAGTGGCTCCGTTCTCGCGTGGTCTGGCTCGGTACGCGCCAGCCGCCGCGCGGGCTATTGCAGCTCGCCAATATGCTACGTGCACAGGCCGCCCGCAGCGGCTGTTACCAGAGTCCACAGCCGTTTCACCCACACCTGACGTTGCTGCGTCACGCAGGCCAGGCAGTGCCGATCCCGGCGCCGGGTTTTCATTGGGAGTTTCCGGTGACGGAGTTTGTTCTGTACGAATCGCGCTATGCCGGAGGGCGCACGCGATATACACCATTACAGCGCTGGACGCTCAGCGAATAAATAAGGAAACCCGATGCAGTTTACACCGCCGCTCCAGTCCGCCACGCTGATTAAGCGCTATAAACGTTTTCTGGCCGATGTGGTGACCTCCTCGGGTGACATTTTTACCCTGCATTGCCCAAACACCGGCGCGATGACCGGTTGCGCAACGCCGGGCGATACCGTGTGGTATTCCACGTCCGACAATACCAAGCGTAAGTACCCCCATACCTGGGAGCTGACCCAAACGCAAAATGGCGCCTTTATCTGCGTCAACACGCTACGGGCTAATACGTTAGCGATAGAAGCAATAAATACGGGAAGTATTCCAGAGCTTGTTGGTTACAACTCGCTGAAAAGCGAAGTGAAATACGGCGAGGAAAACAGTCGTATTGATATCATGTTACAGGCAGATGATCGTCCCAGATGCTATATTGAAGTGAAGTCGGTAACGCTGGCAGAAAATGAGTTTGGCTATTTCCCCGATGCCGTGACGCTACGGGGACAAAAACATTTACGCGAGCTTATGGGCGTTGTGGCGAACGGAGAGCGCGCCGTTTTGCTGTTTGCAATCTTGCACTCAGCCATTGAATATTTCTCTCCTGCACACCATATTGATGCTCAATACGCAAAGCTATTGAATGAGGCACACAAAAAGGGGGTGGAGATTTTGGCTTATAAAGCGGAACTTTCTGCCGATAATATGACTCTGATATCGCCGTTACCCGTTTCGTTAGTCTCGGGTGATATTGCATAGAAAGTGTTCGGGCTGCGGCGCAAATACGCTTTTCCTCACAGCATTGTCAAGTGTTACGTTTAGATAATTGCCAACCGGAAAAGCATCTGTTATTTATAGCGGCCTGATTTTTCCCCCGAACACGGGGATCGATAGTGCGTGTTAAGGAGAAACAACATGCAAGAAGGGCAAAACCGTAAAACATCGTCCCTGAGTATTCTGTCCATCGCAGGGGTGGAGCCGTACCAGGTGAAACCGGGCGAAGAGTATATGAACGAAGCCCAGCTAGCGCACTTCCGACGTATTCTTGAAGCATGGCGTAATCAACTTAGGGATGAAGTCGATCGCACCGTTACTCACATGCAGGACGAAGCTGCAAACTTCCCGGACCCGGTTGACCGTGCCGCACAGGAAGAAGAGTTCAGCCTCGAACTGCGTAACCGCGATCGTGAACGTAAGCTGATCAAAAAGATCGAGAAGACGTTGAAGAAAGTCGAAGATGAAGATTTCGGCTACTGCGAATCCTGTGGTGTTGAAATTGGTATTCGTCGTCTGGAAGCGCGCCCAACGGCCGACCTGTGTATTGACTGCAAAACGCTGGCAGAAATCCGCGAAAAGCAGATGGCAGGTTGATAGAACGCTAACACTCTATCTTCAAGGCGGGAGTCACTTCCCGCCTTGTTGTTTTTTATTGCTATAAACATGTCATCACAACCTTATATAGGGCGTTTCGCCCCCTCGCCTTCCGGTGAACTGCATTTTGGTTCGCTCATTGCTGCGCTTGGCAGCTATCTGCAGGCTCGTGCCCACCAGGGTATCTGGCGAGTTCGCATCGAAGATATCGATCCCCCGCGTGAAGTTCCCGGTGCTGCAACCACCATTTTGCATCAGCTGGAACATTACGGTCTGCACTGGGACGGAGAGGTCCTGTGGCAGTCTCAGCGTCATGACGCTTATCGCGAGGCGCTGGCCTGGTTAAAAAATCAGGACCTCTGCTATTTCTGTACCTGCACGCGTGCGCGTATTCAGAGCATTGGCGGAACCTACGATGGCCACTGCCGTTCGCTGAATCACGGCCCTGAAAACGCCGCGTTACGTCTGCGCCAACGGCATCCGGTGCTCGAATTCAACGATCGGCTGCGCGGTACGCTTCAGGCTGATGAACGCCTGGCGCGCGAAGACTTTATTATTCACCGTCGTGATGGGCTTTTTGCCTATAACCTGGTGGTGGTGGTTGATGACCATTTTCAGGGGGTCAGCGAAATTGTCCGCGGCGCGGATTTAATTGAACCCACGGTACGACAAATTTCGCTCTACCAGCAGTTTGGCTGGCAGGCGCCTGACTATATTCATCTGCCGCTGGCATTGACGGCAGAAGGTGCTAAACTTTCCAAGCAAAATCATGCACCTGCTTTGCCTCACGGCGATCCCCGCCCGGTACTTATTCAGGCTCTGCGCTTTTTGGGCCAGGACATTCCGGCGCAATGGCAGGATATGAGTACGGCGGAAATATTGCAAAATGCGGTCGCAGCGTGGTCGCTTTCTACCGTACCCGAGACGGCGAAGATCAATCCGCCATTCTCAAATGCGTAATGCTGAGCTATGATTAGCCGCTATTTTTTTGTCCTGGATACTGATATTACCGAGGTGCACCATTTTTACCCGAGTCGCTAATTTCTGCCGCAAGGTGCTAAGCCGTGAGGAGAGCGAGGCTGAAAACGCCGTTGCTAAACCTGTTATGACTGTCATTCCGCGCGAGCAGCACGCTATTTCCCGCAAAGATATTAGCGAGAACGCCCTCAAGGTTCTTTATCGTCTGAACAAAGCAGGCTACGAGGCTTACCTCGTCGGCGGGGGTGTCCGCGACCTGCTTTTAGGCAAAAAACCGAAAGATTTTGATGTGACCACCAGCGCGACCCCCGATCAGGTTCGCAAGCTGTTCCGCAACTGCCGTCTGGTTGGCCGCCGCTTCCGCCTGGCTCACGTCATGTTTGGCCCGGAAATTATCGAGGTTGCCACTTTCCGTGGTCACCACGAAGACGGCCAGTCCGACCGCACCACCTCACAGCGTGGGCAAAACGGCATGCTGCTGCGCGACAATATCTTCGGTTCTATCGAAGACGATGCCCAGCGCCGCGACTTTACGATCAACAGTCTTTATTACAGCGTGGCTGATTTTACCGTCCGCGACTACGTTGGCGGCATGCAGGATCTGTCTGATGGCGTGATTCGCCTGATTGGCGACCCGGAAACCCGCTACCGTGAAGACCCGGTGCGTATGCTGCGCGCCGTGCGTTTTGCCGCCAAGCTGAGCATGCGTATCAGCCCGGAAACCGCCGAACCCATTCCGCGTCTGGCGACGTTGATGAATGACGTGCCTCCGGCGCGCCTGTTTGAAGAAGCGCTTAAGCTGCTGCAGGCGGGCTACGGCTATGAAACCTACCAGCTGCTGCGCGAATACAACCTGTTCCAGCCGCTGTTCCCGACCATCACCCGTTACTTCACCGAAGACGGTGATAGTCCGATGGAGCGCATTATTGCGCAGGTGCTGAAGAACACCGATAACCGTATTCATAACGATATGCGCGTCAATCCGGCCTTCCTGTTTGCCGCGATGTTCTGGTATCCACTGCTGGAGATGGCGCAAAAAATTGCCCAGGAAAGCGGTCTGGCCTACCACGACGCCTTTGCGCTGGCGATGAACGAAGTGCTGGATGAAGCCTGCCGTTCGTTGGCGATTCCAAAACGCATTACCTCACTGGTCCGCGATATCTGGCAGCTGCAGTTGCGCATGTCCCGTCGTCAGGGGAAACGCGCCTGGAAGCTGATGGAGCATCCGAAATTCCGTGCAGCCTACGATCTGCTGGCACTGCGCGCTGAAGCCGAGAATAACCATGAGCTGCAGCGTCTCACCCAGTGGTGGAGTGAGTTCCAGGTTGTTGCGCCGCCGGCACAAAAAGACATGCTTAATGAACTGGATGACGAGCCGGACAACCGTCGCCGCCATCGCCGCCCGCGTAAACGTGCACCGCGCCGCGAGGGCAGCGCGTGACGCTGGTTTATATCGCGCTCGGCAGCAACCTCGCCTCGCCGCTTGAACAGGTGAGTGCTGCCGTGAAGGCGCTCGGAGAAATACCGCAGACCCGTCTGGTCGCGGTATCCTCGTTTTATCGTACGCCGCCGCTTGGCCCGCAGGATCAACCAGACTATCTGAACGCTGCCGTCGCACTGGAAACAACGCTGGCTGCCGAGGAGCTGTTACGCCATACCCAGCGTATTGAACTGCAGCAGGGGCGCGTACGTAAAGCCGAACGCTGGGGGCCCCGCACCCTCGATTTAGACATTATGCTTTTTGGTCAGGCGATAATTCATACCGATAATCTGACCGTTCCCCACTACGACATGTACAACCGCGGTTTTATGCTGTGGCCGTTGTACGAAATCGCCCCTGCTCTGACCTTCCCTGACGGCATCAGCCTGCAGCAACGCCTTGCTACCCTAGGCGCTGAACATCCCACCCTCTGGTAGCATACAGCTCTCATTTTTAACGTTCCCTGCTTTACGGGGAATCGGTTGCCTAAAATAATTGCCCCCCTGAATTCGGCTGTTAAAATGCCGGGTAATTCGACCTTATCATCAGGGATTATTATGAAACCAACCACCATCGCTTTATTGCAGAAATGCAAGCAAGAGAAAAAACGCTTCGCCACTATTACGGCTTACGATTACAGCTTTGCCAAACTGTTCGCTGACGCGGGTATTAACGTGATGCTGGTTGGCGATTCCCTGGGAATGACGGTACAGGGGCACGATTCCACCCTGCCGGTGACCGTTGAAGAGATTGCTTATCATACCCGTGCCGTTCGTCGTGGCGCGCCAAACTGCCTGCTGCTGTCCGACCTGCCGTTTATGGCTTACGCTACCCCTGAGCAAGCGTTTGAGAACGCCGCCACCGTGATGCGCGCGGGGGCCAACATGGTTAAGATCGAAGGCGGTGCCTGGCTGGTCGATACGGTGAAAATGCTCACCGACCGCGCCGTACCGGTATGCGGTCACCTCGGTTTAACGCCGCAGTCGGTCAATATCTTTGGTGGTTACAAAGTCCAGGGCCGCGGCGATGCCGGTCAGGTACTTCTAGATGATGCGCTGGCCCTGGAAGCGGCAGGCGCACAGCTGCTGGTGCTGGAGTGTGTGCCGGTCGAGCTGGCGAAACGCGTCACCGAAGCACTGTCGATCCCCGTTATCGGCATTGGTGCTGGCAACGTCACCGATGGGCAGATCCTCGTGATGCACGACGCCTTCGGTATTACCGGCGGTCATATCCCTAAATTTGCTAAAAATTTCCTCGCCGAAGCGGGCGACATGCGCGCCGCCGTGCGGCAGTATATGGCTGAAGTGGAGTCCGGAGTCTATCCGGGCGAAGAACACAGTTTCCATTAAGGAGTCTTGTTGTGCTAATTATCGAAACCCTGCCGCTGCTGCGTCAGCACATTCGTCGCCTGCGTCAGGAAGGCAAACGCGTCGCATTAGTCCCGACAATGGGCAACCTGCACGATGGTCATATGACGTTGGTTGAAGAGGCCAAAACGCGAGCAGATGTGGTCATTGTCAGCATCTTTGTCAACCCAATGCAGTTTGACCGCGCCGAGGATCTGGCCAACTATCCGCGCACGCTCCAGGAAGACTGTGAGAAGCTGAATAAGCGCAAAGTGGATTACGTCTTCGCACCAGCCGTTGCCGAAATCTATCCGCAGGGAACCGAAAGCCACACCTTCGTTGATGTGCCGGGTTTATCCACGATGCTCGAAGGTGCCAGCCGTCCGGGCCACTTCCGCGGCGTCTCAACCATTGTCAGCAAACTGTTCAATCTGATTCAGCCTGACATTGCCTGCTTCGGCGAAAAAGACTTCCAGCAGTTAGCGCTGCTGCGCAAGATGGTGGCCGATATGGGCTATGACATCGAGATCGTCGGCGTGCCGATTATCCGTGCAAAAGACGGCCTGGCCCTCAGTTCACGCAACGGTTACCTGACGGCAGAGCAGCGTAAAATCGCGCCAGGTCTGTATAAAGTACTCAGCAGCGTGGCTGAAAAGCTGAAGGCCGGCGAACGCGATCAGGATGAGATAATCACCCTTGCAGAGCAGGCATTAAACGAGAAAGGCTTCCGCGCGGACGATATTCAAATCCGCGATGCCGATACCCTGCTCGACCTGACTGAAAACAGCAAACGTGCGGTGATCCTGATGGCCGCCTGGCTTGGCAAAGCGCGTTTGATCGATAATCAAAGCGTAGAGCTTTAACGTCAGTTCCCAGAGCCCGACGGCATTTCGCCGGTCCGGGCTCGCGGTGAATAGCGGCGTAACTCACCGCGTCTAAGCAATGCTTTGGCTACATGAATGGTAGCGTTCTTGTGATACGACAACGGTTGCAGAGCATTGTGAGTGATGAAACGCAATTAATCGAAAGCCCGGTGAATAGCATATAGACACCCGGTTTAAATCGGGCAATACTGCCTGCGAAATTTCTCAAGGCAGCCGCTGACTGCTTTGTTTCCGTTAAGAATTAAAGGTAGACGCTATGATTCGCACTATGCTGCAGGGCAAACTCCACCGCGTTAAGGTCACGCAGTCTGACCTGCACTATGAAGGTTCCTGCGCGATTGATCAGGACTTCCTTGACGCCGCGGGGATCCTGGAAAACGAAGCCATTGATATCTGGAATGTTAACAACGGTAAACGTTTCTCAACCTACGCCATCGCGGCGGAACGTGGTTCTAAAATCATCTCCGTTAACGGTGCAGCGGCGCATAACGCCGATGTTGGCGATATCGTCATCATCGCTAGCTTCGTCACCATGTCTGATGAAGAAGCCCGTACCTGGCGCCCAAATGTAGCCTATTTTGAAGGCGACAATGAAATGAAGCGTACGGCGAAAGCCATTCCAGTACAGGTTGCCTGATACCTTCTGGCGCCCGGCATTCGTCGAGCGCCAGCTTATCCCTGCGGCTGGTTACTGACTAACCGCGACATCGTCTCCAGCGAATCCGTCCGCAGAATGTACAGTCGCTTGAGTAGCATCGGATTGTCCCCCGGCTTCACCTTCCCTTTTACCGTTGTCACCGCCAGATGAAAACCGGCATCCCCCGCCGCCTTCACCGCCGTCGCGTTATAGCCACCGAATGGGTAGGAAAGGTACAGCACGTGCGGGTTAAACTGCGCCAGAGCGCGTCTGGAGCGCTCAAAATCGAACAAAATGTTGTGATAGCTGCGGCTGAGCAGAATAGGCCGGCGGTAGCCATCCACCCGATGCAGGAAATGGGTATGCGACTGGAAGTCGAACACATCTTTAATGTCGTTGAGCTCAGAGATGCTCATAAATTGCAGCGATTTCGGTGCCCACTTTTGCGGGTGCCGTTTGATGCGCGACGAAATAATAAATGCCGTCGCCTTCATGCCATACTGATGCAGTATCGGCCAGGCGTAGCGACTGACGGATTTCAGGCCATCGTCGAAGGTGATAACCACCGCTCGCGCAGGCAAATTGGCGCGGTTATGTACGTAATCTTCCAGCTGATACATCGTCAGCGTCGTATAGCCCATATCACGCAGCCAGGTCATCTGGTTACTGAAGGCTCGCACGGAAGTGGTGGTGGAGGTATGACGAAAACGGGTATTTTCCTCATCACGCAGAATATGGTGATAGGTGAGCACCGGAATACCGTTATCTGGCTGCGCATCCAGCGCGCTGATATAGGCCAGGCGATCGCCAATGCGAATTTGATACCAGGTCTGATTAAGGTGATCTTTAAGTCGGTTGATAACCGGATAGCGCAGGTTTTCCGCCAGCGTACCAAACGGCGCGCTGCTAATATCCGGGGCGTTATAAACCGGAGTATCTTTCCAGGTAATCAGGTTTTGATTACTCAGCGGCTTATTTAAATCCCCCAGCCCATCTTCAACGCGCTGACGTCCCTGCACCGGCTCAAGATGGCCTTTGTCGATAAAGCCTTTACCGAAGCCGAAATTGAAGGTGTAGTAATCCTCGACGTCCGGCTCAATGCCAATGATTTGCCCGGCCCGTAGATTACCGACCGTCATCGTTTTATTGCCAATACGCGCCCAGACCGTGGCATCTTCGGTGGTTTGCATATAACGCATAGGTAAAGCGGCAGCAGCGCCACCGGAGAGGAATAAAACAAGCAGCACTAGCGCGCGTATAGCCATGAGTAATAACCAAAGCGGGAACCGACCTGATTATTGTAACAAAAGCGGCATCAATACCAACGTTTAATTCTCATACAAATCATGCAGTAGAACAAAAGGCGGATTTTTTTGCTGCTGATGCCATAGGCTCGTCACCCCGGGCGTTCCCAGCTCAACAATACGCTGACGGAACGCGCTGCTGCTCATGGATTCCCGCATAGGAACCATTTGTTCAATTAATGAGTAATGGATACCGGCAATCACTTCGCAGCCGCTGTGCTTATGGCTCATCAGCGATGCTACGCGGTACGGTGCCGCGCCTGCGCTATCGGTAAGAAAGATGACGCCATCACCAGAATCGGTTTGATGTAACGCTTCGCACATCATACGACTGAGCATATTGGCGCTCAGCCCACGCCAATAATTAACCGCCCGACATTGCGGCAGCGGACCGTATTTATTTTCGAGACGATCCAGCAGTTCCTGTGCGCGATCGTCATGGCAGGAAATGACCCAACCCAACATAGCTTGCCTCCTTAGCAGGCAAGTAGTTTAGCGGAGCAATCGATATTTTGGGGTGATGATTGTCATAAAACGCATCCCGGCAGAGGCTAGCTGCCGGGAATAACAGCGTAATTAGCTACGCAGACCGCGACCGCGCTGGATCAAATACCAGCAGAGCAGGTAGAAGGCAGCAATAAACACCACCAGCACGCCGAAGGTGGTCACCAGCGGCACATCGTTAATACCGAGGAAACCATAGCGGAAGCCGCTAATCATGTAGACGATCGGGTTCAGATGCGACAGCGCCTGCCAGAAAGGTGGCAGCAGAGTCAGCGAATAGAACACCCCACCCAGATAAGTCAGCGGCGTCAGTACGAAGGTTGGAATCAGACTGATGTCATCAAAGGTTTTGGCGAAGACCGCATTCAACAGCCCTGCCAGCGAGAACAGCACCGCCGTCAGCACCAGCGTCAGCGCCACGAATACCCATGAGTGCACCTGGAATGGCACAAAGAACAGCGAAATCGCGGTCACCAGAACGCCAACGCACAGGCCACGCGCTACGCCACCGCCAACAAAGCCAGCGATGATAACGTGCGTTGGCACTGGCGCAACCAACAGCTCTTCAATATTGCGCTGGAACTTAGCGCTGAAGAACGATGACGCCACGTTGGCATAAGCGTTGGTGATTACCGCCATCATGATTAATCCCGGCACGATAAACTGCATGTAGCTAAAGCCATGCATTTCACCAATTCGTGAGCCAATCAGGTTACCGAAGATAATAAAGTACAGGGTCATGGTGATGACGGGCGGCACCAGCGTCTGCACCCAGATACGCATAAAGCGATGGATCTCTTTCGCCCAGATGCTTTTCAGCGCGACCCAATAAAGCTGCATCATGCGCGATCTCCTTGTTTTTCATGAACCAGCGAAACAAACAGCTCTTCCAGACGGTTGGCTTTGTTACGCATACTCAGCACCTGGACGCCCTGGGCGCTAAGCTGTGCGAAGACGCTGTTAATCCCCTGCTCGCGCAGCACTTCCACTTCCAGCGTTGAAGTATCCACCAGGTTGTACTGGTAACCCTCCAGCTTCGGCAGTGGGCTTTTCGGTGCCAGATCGAGGATGAAGGTCTCTGATTTCAATTTGGAAAGCAGGTTTTTCATTGAAGTATTTTCCACCAGCTCACCGCGCTGAATGATACCGATATTGCGACACAGCATTTCGGCTTCTTCCAGATAGTGAGTGGTGAGAATAATGGTCGTGCCTTTATCGTTAAGATCTTTCAGGAAGCCCCACATTGAACGACGCAGCTCGATATCCACACCGGCCGTTGGCTCATCAAGAATCAACAGCTTCGGCTCATGCATCAGCGCACGGGCAATCATCAGACGACGTTTCATACCACCGGAAAGCATCCGCGCACGTTCGTTGCGCTTTTCCCACAAGTCGAGCTGCTTGAGGTACTTTTCACTGCGAACAACCGCTTCTTTGTATTCAACACCGTAGTAACCGGCCTGGTTCACCACGATCTGCTGCACGGTTTCAAATGGGTTGAAGTTAAATTCCTGCGGCACCAGCCCCAGCTGACGTTTCGCATTGACTACGTCCTTTTGCAGGTCGTACCCAAAAACGCTGACGCGGCCGGAAGTTTTATTTACCAGCGAACTGATAATACCGATGGTGGTCGATTTCCCCGCGCCGTTAGGCCCCAGAAGCGCATAAAAATCGCCGGCTTCAACTTTTAAATCTATCCCTCGCAGCGCCTGAACGCCGCCGGGATAGGTCTTTGTCAGTTGCTCTAATTCCAGTGCAATGGTCATAGATTTTCGCTTACCTTACATTCTGATACTTGATATTTACTCTACGTAATTTACGTTGCGACAAGGCGGCGACGCAGCGAATCTCCAGGAGCGTACACCAGTACGTGACTGGGGTAAGCGAGGAAAGCCAACGCAGTGGCAACGTAAAGTACAACGAGTATTTGGTTTTAATAAATCAGGAGTTGCCCTATATTAGCCCAACGCAATTTACTTGGTTACAGCCTCCATGAACGACATAGATACACTCATCAGCAACAACGCACTATGGTCAAAAATGCTGGTAGAAGAGGATCCCGGTTTTTTTGAGAAACTGTCGCAAGCGCAAAAACCGCGCTTTTTATGGATTGGGTGTTCTGACAGCCGCGTTCCTGCCGAACGTTTGACCGGGCTTGAGCCTGGCGAACTGTTTGTTCACCGTAATGTAGCCAACCTCGTGATTCATACCGATCTCAACTGCCTTTCCGTGGTGCAGTATGCCGTTGATGTGCTGGAAGTTGAACACATTATTATCTGCGGCCACTACGGCTGCGGCGGCGTTCAGGCGGCGGTAGAAAACCCTGAACTGGGGCTAATCGACAACTGGCTGCTGCACATCCGTGATATCTGGTTCAAACATAGCTCATTGCTTGGCGAGATGCCGCCGGAACGTCGCATGGATACGCTTTGTGAGCTGAACGTGATGGAGCAGGTCTATAACCTCGGCCACTCGACCATCATGCAATCGGCGTGGAAACGCGGTCAGAAGGTGATGATTCACGGTTGGGCCTACGGTATTCATGATGGCCTGCTGCGCGATCTTGACGTCACGGCCACCAGTCGCGAAACCCTGGAGCAGCGTTACCGCCATGGGATTTCTAACCTCAAGTTAAAGCACATCAACCACAAATAGGTCGATATTGCCGGGCGGCAGCAATGCCTTACCCGGCCTACGGTTCTGCGCCCGCAGGCCCGATAAGTGAAGCGCCATCAGGCACCCCGCAAAAATTACTCGTCCAGCATTACCACTTTGCCAACGTACGGCAGATGACGATAGCGCTGCGCATAGTCGATACCGTAACCGACCACGAACTCGTCAGGGATAGAGAAACCGATAAATTCAACCGGTACATCCACTTCACGGCGGGAAGGTTTATCCAGCAGCGTACAGATGGCCAGCGATTTCGGCTCGCGCAGACCCAGGATTTCGCGCACTTTCGACAAGGTATTCCCGGAATCGATGATGTCTTCCACGATCAGTACATCTTTACCACGGATATCTTCGTCGAGATCTTTGAGGATTTTCACGTCGCGGGTGGTGGACATACCGCTGCCATAGCTGGATGCCGTCATAAAATCGACTTCGTGCGGAACCTGTACTTCACGGCACAGGTCAGCCATGAACATGAACGAGCCACGCAGCAGGCCCACTAACACCATTTCGCTGCCGCTATCCTGATAGCGCTCGTTAATCAGACGACCTAATTCGGCGATACGCGCTTTGATCTCCGCTTCCGGGATCATCACTTCAACAGTATGTTTCATTTAACTAACCACATGATTTTAAATGTAAATCACTCAACCCGTTAACCCATAGCCAGCAGATTGATCAGCAAGCGAGAAAGTATACCAGCAAAACAGATTGGGCGGCTAATTCGATAATAAAGCTCATTTTGTGATTTCGATCACACTTGTTAAATCCTATAATGAAATGAAAGCAATAATTAACAAACGAATGGACACCTTTCTATGGCAGAAACAAAATCTCAACAATCACGGTTACTCGTGAGGCTAACGGCCCTCTTTGCCGCATTCTGCGGGCTGTATCTGTTAATCGGCGGCATATGGCTGGTCGCCATCGGCGGCTCCTGGTACTACCCGATAGCCGGCCTGGTGATGCTGGGCATCACTGCCATGCTGTGGCGGGCGAAGCGTTCAGCACTTTGGCTCTATGCCATACTGCTGGTCGCCACCATGGTCTGGGGCGTTTGGGAGGTCGGCTTTGACTTCTGGGCGCTGACGCCGCGCAGCGATGTGCTGGTGATCTTTGGCGTGTGGCTGATTTTGCCATTCGTCTGGCATCGCCTGGTGGTGCCTTCCAGCGGCGCGGTAGCTGCCCTGCTGGTTGCCCTGCTGATTAGCGCCGGGATCCTCACCTGGGCGGGCTTCAACGACCCACAGGAGGTGAACGGTACACTGAGCGCTGATGCAACGCCTGCTGAACCGATCTCACAGGTAGCCGATCAGGATTGGCCGGCTTACGGGCGTAATCAGGAAGGTCAGCGTTTCTCCCCGCTCAAGCAAATCAACGCGGATAACGTACACAACCTGAAGGAAGCATGGGTATTCCGCACCGGAGACCTGAAGCAGCCCAACGACCCGGGTGAAATCACCAATGAAGTGACACCGATTAAAATCGGCAACATGCTATATCTGTGTACTGCCCACCAGCGCGTATTCGCACTGGATGCAGCCACGGGTAAAGAGAAATGGCACTTCGATCCACAGCTCGGCACCGACCCAAGCTTCCAGCACGTAACCTGCCGCGGCGTTTCATATCATGAAGCTACTGCCGATAACGCTTCGCCGGATGTGGTGTCCGACTGCCCACGCCGCATAATTCTGCCGGTGAACGATGGCCGAATTTTTGCGCTCAACGCCGATACCGGTAAGCTGTGCGAATCCTTTGCCAATAAAGGTATTCTCAATCTGCAAACCAACATGCCGGTTACCACACCGGGTATGTATGAACCGACTTCACCACCTATCGTTACCGATAAAGTGATTGTGATTGCCGGTGCGGTCACCGATAACTTCTCGACCCGTGAACCGTCTGGCGTCATTCGTGGTTTCGACATCAACAGCGGCAAACTGCTGTGGGCCTTCGATCCGGGTGCTAAAGATCCGAACGCGATCCCGGATGATGAACATCATTACAGCCTCAACTCACCAAACTCGTGGGCGCCTGCAGCCTATGATGCGAAGCTGGATCTGGTTTACCTGCCGATGGGCGTGACTACGCCGGATATCTGGGGCGGAAACCGTACTCCGGAACAGGAGCGTTACGCCAGCTCGATTGTGGCGCTGAATGCGACCACCGGTAAGCTAGCCTGGAGCTATCAGACCGTACACCACGATCTGTGGGATATGGATATGCCGTCTCAGCCAACGCTTGCGGATATTACGGTTAACGGCAAAAAAGTCCCGGTGGTTTATGCTCCGGCAAAAACCGGCAACATCTTCGTGCTGGATCGTCGTAACGGTGAGCTGGTTGTCCCGGCACCGGAAAAACCGGTTCCACAGGGCGCGGCTAAAGGCGACTACGTCACCAAAACACAGCCATTCTCTGACCTGAGCTTCCGTCCGAAGAAAGATCTGACCGGCGCAGACATGTGGGGCGCCACCATGTTTGACCAGTTGGTATGCCGCGTGATGTTCCACCAGATGCGTTATGAAGGTATCTTCACTCCACCATCGGAACAAGGCACGCTGGTATTCCCGGGTAACCTCGGTATGTTTGAATGGGGCGGTATCTCAGTCGATCCGAACCGTCAGGTTGCCATTGCCAACCCAATGGCGCTGCCGTTCGTGTCGAAACTGATCCCACGTGGCCCAGGCAATCCAATGGAGCCGCCGAAAGATGCGAAATCCAGCGGTACCGAGTCCGGTATTCAGCCGCAGTATGGCGTACCGTTTGGCGTGACGCTGAACGCCTTCCTGTCACCGTTTGGTCTGCCATGTAAACAGCCGGCCTGGGGTTACATTTCGGCATTGGATCTGAAAACCAACGAAGTGGTGTGGAAAAAACGTCTGGGTACACCGCAGGATAGCCTGCCGTTCCCAATGCCTATTCCACTGCCGTTCAATATGGGTATGCCGATGCTGGGCGGCCCAATTTCAACCGCCGGTAATGTACTGTTTATCGCCGCCACCGCTGATAACTACCTGCGCGCTTATAACATGAGCAATGGTGAGAAACTGTGGCAGGGACGACTGCCAGCAGGCGGCCAGGCAACGCCGATGACCTATGAAGTGAACGGCAAGCAGTATGTTGTTATCTCCGCAGGCGGTCACGGCTCGTTTGGTACGAAAATGGGCGATTATATTGTGGCCTACGCCCTCCCGGACGACGCGAAGTAATACCCCACTGTCGTCATCAATAAAAAACGCCCGCAGAATTTGCGGGCGTTTTTTATTCTTCTCGCTGATCGAGACACCTCACCAAATTTCAACGACAGCAACAAAGTCCTCGCCGCCCCGGTACTGGGCAACCACATGCGTCATTCCAGCATGCGCTGAAATCGCCGCCATCATGCTCAAAAGTGCAGTGAGGAGCTTACGGATAAGGCTTATTCTAACTTCATGATTTCTCGCTAATCATGCCAGCATATCCGCATTGTTTATCAATGAAATGACGGATGCCCCGTTGAAGAACATCCTGTTTTACCGGATGGCATAATCGCCACCCGGTCATTTTCTTAGACGGTAAATCCGAGCATCATGCCGGTATCTTCATGCTCCAGTAGATGGCAATGCGCCATATACATGTTCTCTTTCGACGCTTCATGATCGAACTTCACCAGAACTTCACTGACTCCGCCTTCCACGCGTACCGTGTCTTTCCAGCCAGAGCGATGTGCCGCCGGGGCCTGGCCATTTTCACGTAAAATACGGAACTGGGTACCGTGAATATGGAATGGATGCAACATCATGTCGCCTTCACCGGAAATCACCCAGCGTTCATACTGCCCTTTAGCGGCAGCAAACATCGGCACATTCATATCAAACGCTTGGCCGTTAATCCGGTTCGCGTTATGGAAATCGAAACCGCCTGCGCCATGATGCATATTCCCCATCCCACCGTGATCCATTTTCATGCCACCGTGGCCCATCATATCGCCGTGATCCATACCGCTCATCGCCTGATTACCGTACTTCTTCATCAGCGCCTGCATGCCCATCATGTCAAGCATCGGGTCCATCGATAGCTGGAGCTTACGCTGGGTGATCCCGTCCAGTGAGGGCAGCGCGGGCATAGAGGCCAGCGAATCCGGCAGCGTCCCCGAGCCGGGAATCCCCACCGGCTGCACGCGCAGGATCGGTACCGCCTTGTCAAATGGCGCAACGGCCATCCCCATCTGTGTCACCGGCAGCGTAACCAGGTCAAACGGTTTGCCGTCACGCACATCCACCAGCACTTCAAAACGCTCGCCCATCAGCATCGGCAGTTCATTGACCTGCACCGGCTCCGCTAGCAAACCACCGTCGCTGGCAATCACGTACAGCGCGCGCTTATCACTGGCGGCAATCGTCAGCGAGCGGGCGTTACAGCCATTCAGCAGACGCAATCGCACCCAGCCGCGCGGCGGCGCGTGCTGCGGATACTGGACGCCGTTGGTCAGTAGGGTATCGCCAAACCAGCCTACCGCCGCACTCATGATATCGAGCTGATAGTCAATTTCACCCGCTGCGGTGAATTTCTTATCCTGCATAATCACCGGGATGTCATCGATACCCCACTGTTTTGGCAGCATCAGCTTGCGGGTGTCTTCATCGTCAATCAATACCAGTCCGGCCAACCCCATCGCGACCTGATGCCCGGTTTTTCCGTGCTGATGCGGGTGGAACCAACAGGTCGCCGCGCGCTGCGTCGGCGTAAAGCTGACCGTACGGCTGGCGCCGGGTTGAATAATGCCCTGCGGCCCGCCATCTACATCGCCCGACACCTCCAATCCGTGCCAGTGCACGGTGGTTTCTTCTTTCAGGCCATTGCTAATTTTGACCGTTGCCGGTTTCCACTGCTCCAACCGTATTGCCGGGCCCAAAAGACTGCCGTTGTATCCCCAGGTAGTCGCCGTTTTCCCGCCAAACTGCGATTGACCGGCCTGCACGTTGAGCACAATTTGATTGTTCGCATCAGCGGTCAGTAAAGGAGGAATGGGAAGCGAGGTGCGTTCGGCGGCGAATACCGCACGGCTCCACAGAGGCAAGGCGCTGGCGACGCCGATAGCGGCGCTTAATTTGATAAAATCACGACGATGCATCGTTACATCCTTTTTTCGGCTTCTGGTGATTAATTGAGCTTAAACCCTACCCCTGCAGGAAGGTCAAGCATAAAGCGGCGAATAATGCTCCCCGTCCCCTTGGGAAGTATGTTAACGTTGAATATCGACGATGTAAGGTATAAGAAATGACGATGTTTTTCCGAACTGTGCTGCTTGGATCGCTACTGGCGATATCCAGCTCGAGCTATGCATTAAGCGAGTCTGAAGCGGAAGATATGGCCGATCTCACGGCGGTATTTGTGTTCCTGAAAAATGACTGTGGCTACCAGAACCTGCCTAATACGCAAATTCGTCGTGCACTGGTCTTTTTTGCCCAGCAAAACCAGTGGGACCTCAGCAATTACGATACCTTCAACATGAAGGCACTGGGTGAAGATAGCTACCGTGACCTGAGCGGCATCGGCATCCCAACCGCGAAAAAATGCAAAGCGCTGGCCCGTGACTCACTGAGTCTACTCGCTTACGTAAAATAAAAAGTCATTTGTCGCGTTAGTTAAACACGTAGCCGTATCAGGCGGCTACATGTTGCGATAATAATCACGGCCCATCCCTTTTATAAATTCAATTCATATCTCAATTCAAAACTTCATTAAAAGACGTATTAATAATAAAATAAAAATTCACAATTCATAATTTAAAAAATAGGTTTCCCCTCGTTGCATTCCTATTATCCCCTCACTACCATCGCTCGATATCGAAACTTAACCATCAATGGAATGAAACCTTGAACGCATCCTCTGTTATCC
>PPYF01114498.1_pt1 | contig 19018 bp, 29 predicted proteins | sample 1559871 | NCBI WGS metagenome assembly PPYF01 (sample SAMN08240021, study PRJNA423297) | Human gut metagenome, whole genome shotgun sequencing project. | reverse complement strand
ATCCAGCCCGAACCATTACAATCTCTTTTTTGACTGAATCAGACGAAAAACATGTAAGTGGAGTTACATCAACCGGTACACCTTCTAACCACTCCCCATTGTCAATTCTTTTCGCTTTAAACAAAATTTCCCTCATGCTTATTCCTCCTCTGCTGGCTGTTTAAGCCACTCTAACACGTCCATGTGATAGCCGTATTCGTTTGTTGGGGTTATGGAACTATCTTGATACCCTTCACCCTCGCATCTCTCCAAAAATTCCGCTAACTCCTCATCCGTCATACTGCGGATTTTGTCGGCATTAGTCTGCGTTTTTTGCTCTTTCAGCAGGCGATCCCTTTTGTAACACTTTACAAATGATGTCAGAACTTTTTCTGTTTCATCGCATCGGTTCCTAAACTCGCAATCACAACATCTCATATTTATCCTCCATCCTCTTCTCAGTAATTGAATTTTACATATTCCGCATCGGCATATCCGTTTGCAGCCTTTGAGCGGTACAATCTCCTCATCGGATGCTCCCCCTCCACAATGACTGCACTCCCGCCAAACTCTTCCAGAATCTGTTTTTTGTGTTTCTCGTATTCTCGGTTCAGTTCTTTTTCATTTTTGCACTGCTGCAGGAATTGATAGGTCATACTCTCTTTCCAAAAGAGCATTCCCTGAAAGATTCCAACCTGCGCCCAAAGCGTTCCTCCTCCTGGGCATAGTGGCGGATATTTCACGGTGATCCGTCTTTCCAGATTTTTAGGTTCTATTGTTTCATACTGCCTGCGGTTCTTCTCCGCTTGCTTCCTGAGCTTTTCCAGATCAGCGAGTCCCTCTTTGTACGAATAGCATCCTCCGCTATCCGTCCGGTAAAATGGATAAAAGGGAAGTCCTTCCACCTTTGTGACCGTCGCTGTCCTCAGCTCCCCTAAAACTACCTTGCCTACTGTATCTCCGACCTGACGCAGGCCTGGAAAACTCTTTTCCTTGGCAACTTTTCTTTCCTGCATCAGATCATCGAATGTCAGCTGTTCAAAGTACACGTTGCTCACTCCTCTCCAACTGTCCTAAAAGTATCTCCGCATACTCCTTACTCAGATCGGCAAACTCGTCCCCCAATACCCCGATAAAAAGGATTGTCCCCACAAAGGAAACCCTGCAGAATGTCAGGTTATACGGCAACTCTTGAAGCCGTCCCTCCTCGTTGCAGATGATGCAGCAATCTTCAGCAAAGGTAACCGTTTCGATATACCCTCCTACTGCTTCCTGTAATGCGGACAGACTGTTTTCGATCTCTGTGATTCTTGGTTTTTTGCCTGGCTCTTTGATGATTGCTTTCACGATGATTCCTCCTACATTTTCTTGAACTGTTCCCGATACTTGAAAATCTGTTTGTTTAAAAAATCCTCAAAATCTACCATCAAGGGATCTGGTAATACCTTTTCTGTATTGGGTGTTTTAAATGCTACCCACACACCTTTTTGGATATCTTCTAAAACACACTCACAAACGGCAATAGATTTCATGAGATCATTGATAAGCTGTAATTTTTTCTCTGTCATGATGAACACTCCTTTATTTCAAAACGGGATATTCCGACAGCACATCGCAGGAAAGATGCTGCCCAGGAGATAACAGCATGTATTCTGATATGACCTGTATGGCTGGTTCTGCTTCATAGCAGACAACCGCACATCTGCCCATACTTCGCAGGGCTTTTAGGAATTTATCCTGTTGTTCGGTTACTTTATTTTTTCCGTGCTTCATCTCAATGTGCAATCCTGTGTACCTGCCCCGTGCGGCCGGAAGCTCCAGATCCGGAACACCTGCCTTCACGCCCTCTTCTTTGAGGTTTGCCGCTTCGATCCTGTTTCGGCTGCCGCCATTCGGGACATGATAAATATACTCCAGCTCTGGCCAGCGCTTTTCCATCAGGATGCACCACTGTATCACTGCTTTCTGCTCATCGGCTTCGGTTCTACTGTAACGATTCATTTTTCCTCCTGAAACAAACTCATTTGAAAATCATCTTTAAATGTTTCCGGTTCTCTCCACTCCACACCGATATAATCAAGCACATGGCCCCATCCATACCAGCTGCCATCTTCCCTTTGAATTACATGATTCATCCACATATCCCATTCTTTTGGGTTTGTTTGATACAACAGGTCAAATCGATGTGGCCTTGTTTCCATGTGAATCCCAAATCCGCACATACTGCATCCCGTTCTCTGTGCTTTGGTTGTTCTCAATGTTCCATCTGAATCCCGAACAATTTCCCCATAGATTTCGGGTACTGGTACATTTAAATCCAAAGCAAGCTGCAGAAGATCCTGTCTCGAAAAGATTGCAAATGGACAGCTTCTTTTTGTGCCCTTACTTATGTAATTGCAACCGTGCATCATCAATGCCTTTTGTCGACGCCCTCCCTCTGACGCCATCAACCCCATATACGGAAAGCGGCCACTTTCTCTTGCATAGTCGTTGCAAGGTTTTTCTTTCAAGTAATAGCAACACTTGTCGCTCACCAAAAAATCAGGTTTGCCGTAGTTTACACCTTCGTTTTCGTTTTCATATCCGCCAAACTTTTCAAGCCATTTCTGTGACATTTTCATTCTGCTGTTTTTTTGGAAACCACCATATTCCCCAGTTTCCCCTGTGATAATGGCATGGTGAACCGTTTTGTTCTTTTCACTGGGGTTTTGAAGTAAAGAGATTTTTCCGGCGATTTCTTTCGACAGTACTGGGAAACCATATTCTCGAATCACTTCAATTTTGCTCTTGATCGGTTTTAATGATTCAACACCAATCTGTTTATGGACAACTTGTATACTTTTGTCTTCCAGCACCGATACAGAGATTGCAGGAACATCGATTCCAATGGACCGAAGGAACAGCAATAATGTAATGCTGTCGAGTCCACCTACAGCCACATAGCACTCCCCAGCTATCTCGGGATTTTCGTAAAACTCCCATGCTGTTTTTTCGGCATATCTTACCTTGAACTCATAGGATTCTTTTTGTTTTGCAATGAAGGTTGCAACTTTGAACTTCGTATTGTTCTCCTCCATCCTTTCCAGTACATTTTTCATCTTGTTTATCCTCCTGTCGCCCTGAAACGTTACACATTTACAAGGCTTGTCAGAGCTGATTCTGTCTCAGCTCCTCATTTTTTCGTGTTCAGCTTTCTTTCTGGTTCTTTTTGGCGGTATCCTTACATATTTAAAGTAGAGATAACCGTATCGGGTCGCCTTGCTTTCGACCAGGACATATCCTTTCGGTGCACGTGGCGGTTTCTGCTCGGAATACTGGCGCTTAATTTCCTTCGGATTTTCCCGTTCCGGTTGCCTCAGGTTTTTGGTCGGCTTCCAGCGGTGGCCGCCCTGTTCTGGTGTCCAGTGATCAAACAGGTAATTGGCAAGGCCGGTATAATCCTGCCCGTGATCAACCCCATCATAGTAGTTGTGCCCCTTCAGGTGCTCAATGCGGACTACGCTGCCCAGATACCACTGTCGCCGGATCAGCTCTTCCGGCACCCCTTCGGACAGCATATGCATGTGAATTCGGTTGGTAGATTTTCCCCTGCCAAGATATGCCATGATTCGGGCATCCGGACAGGCACGTTTGAGACGACGGATGAAATTTTCTCGGATGCGTTTTGCTTCTTCAAAGGTATGTACTTCATATTCATTGGAAAAAGTCAGAGTGCTATAAAGAGAGGTCGGAGAAAAGTTTGCATTGACCAGTCTTGCGTGCCGGCGGCGGGAGATCCCCAGTTTGTGCTGCTCTCGCTCCTCTTCATTTTGAAACCGTGGTTTTGGAATTCTGGCCGCTTTTATGTTCCTGGTCAGCTCCGAAATATCGTAAACCTCACGCTCACAAACTGAACCAGAATAGGTGTTTCGAATCACCCGACGCATCTTTTCCCCTCCTTTCCTTTCATGCTGCGAAAAAGCGGCTGCTGCAGTATATTCTGCTTTCGCAACCGCTTATCTGAAGATTTCCTCCGGTCGATGCCTTCCGTTTAAAAGCAATCTGTCCATTCCTCTTTCAAATTCCCATCGCTGTTTATCACTCAGAGGAAAGCAGCGATGCAGATGGTGTTTTTCTTTGTAACGCTGATAATATACCGCTACCACAGGATGATTGATATTATACCGATACCCGTATTGATTCGGGATACCAATGTAAATCAGGTCACTCTCCGGGTAAGTGTACATGGTATGCTTCCACTGTTCACCCTGCCACTGTATGGAACAGCCAGCATAAGAAATGCGATCTACAACGCCCAGAATTCCAAAGGGTGGATAAATCCGGGGAAGAAGCTGTGCCTTTTCCCTGTTTACCTGCATCACATAGCATCCAACCGCAAACATGAAACCATTTCTCCTTGCTTTTTGACCGAAAAGGTGATATCCTTACTTTAAAGTTATTATTCTTTCGGTGCTCCTGCATCGACTGCGCTGGTATCAGTTGCCGCTGATATCAGCGCTTTTTTTATCTGCAGCAGAAACATCCGATTTTTGGGTGGACGGCATGGAATATAGGATGGAAACAAGTTCTGCATCTTTTCTGTTCTCCGGCTCCATCCTTTTGCGATGGCTACGCTGATTCGATCTGCTATTGCAGATCTACCCATACCGCGTGTTCGTCCCATCATCTGGTACAGCTGCATCATGGACATTCCTTCTTTGTGCAGCTCAACGGCATCCGCCACAATATCCAGACCTTTTCCGGAAAACCCAAGCTCAGATAGCAGCTTTTCGATTGCTTCTCTGTTCATCTTCTCACCACCGTTTCTTCTGTTTTTCTTTCATGTGGCGGGAGATCGCTTTATGAACCTTGTCCCGTCGCTCCTGACACACTGCATGGTACTGTCTGTAATAACTCTCCCTGATGGCTTCATCGGCTCCGTCATAGAGTGCCTTATAGTCACAGCCTGCACAATCCTTTCCCCGATTGATACAACCGATGCAGGCAGTGCGCTTTACCTGTCCAAAAGGCGGGCGCACTTCAGGACGCTTCCCGATCGTGATTCGCATGGCTGCGCACCTCCTTTTCAAAGGCTCGCAGCTTTTGGAGGAATCTGCGGCGATGAAGCCACAAGCCCAGCTCATAAAGTGCCGGCAACAGGATCATCCCACCAAACAACATCAGACCAACGAATATCAGTTCAAACACGACTCTCCCTCCTCTTCGACTTCCCCCGTTTCTGGGTCGATGTACAGCTGCGCTTCGTCTGGGTCGCGCTCCTTGTGCAGACTGATCCATCGGCTGCACTCGCGCTGCAGGTCCCGAAGGTTGTCCAAAAAGCGCTGATGAAAGATGCTCTCATTGCTCGCCCGAATGACTGCCATGAGCATCAGACCCGCTTTCACTGCGATGTACTCCTCCCCGTCGTCCGTCCTGCGAATATAACAGCTGATACCCTTTTTCAGATCAGCAAGAGGTGCCAGGTATCGGGTGTCTATGGCGGCGATTCCGCAGGAATCTTTAATAATCCGGTAGGTACTCTCGCCGCAGCACAGCTCGACGGGATAGATCAGCGCTTGTTCCTCCCCTTCCAGCACGTCCGCCATGCTGATTGTCTGAGGAAAGCCGGTGCTGCTGATTGTCCAGCTGTCCTGCTTGTCCTCCGGCACATCGAAAATGATGAGGACGTTGTCTCTGTCCAGTGTCAGCTCCCCAGGCACCAGATAGCAGGCGCTTCCGTCGCCCACATACTGGCTGTTGTTGTCCGAGTGGATGCACACCATCTTCCTGCCTTTGCACAGAGCAGCGATGCACTTGAGTTTCATCGTCCACCGCTCCTTTCGTAGGCGTCCAGCGCACCGCTGCTGCCGCGAACCTCCCGCCGGCAGCTGTTGCACTTGGCAATCGTGGTGCGGTGTCCGTCGTATTCGCTGCGGATCGCCATGATCTTCCCGCCGCACGGGCAGTCGATCATGACAATCCTTCCCTCCGGTTGCTTTTTAAGTCCCTCCGCTACGGCGGCAACAAAGGCGGTTTCACGCTGCAGCTCCTCTTTTGGAATCTCCTCGATTTTTCCGATCATCGTTTTTTCACATCCTTTATTTTTAACATTCGACTGTTGGACTGTTAATAATCCACACCTGCTCTCGGAGGAAAGATCAATGGATAATATGTATCACACCCATGTGCAGCCAAAATGGAGTTGAAAGTTTCTTCCAGATTTCTCCGGTTCTGGCGGATGGTTTCTGGATCTCTTTTGGCTGAGTTAAACATGGCAATCGCCACCCCGTCTGGGAATTTCTTAATTCCCAAAAACTCCCGTCCGTCCGGCATAATCTGCCCAGGCACGCAGTCCTTGTACATAATCTCTACAGCAGTGATCATCTTACTCTGGTCTTGTTTTTTCGATTTTGGCATAAAACAATTCACTCCTTTCCTTGAAACTTATGCTGAACAGGATATAAGTTATACTCTCTCAAGCCTAAAACACGCCTCATTACCTTTCTCTCTTTTCTCCCACCTTCTCCTGTGCTATAATCAGCACAGAAAGGAGGGATTCTTCATGGGTCAATGGAAAGAAGCACCATACACTCAATATCTTCGAGAACTTTTGGCAAACTATGTACAAAACACCATGCCATCCAACTCTGATTACTCAGCTCCTTGCTCTGTTGCCGATGCTCGCAAAATCGTTCAGAACACTGCTGATATTTTAGCTGAATTTATCGTTAAACTCGAAGAATTTGACCGTATGAGTTAGTCTTCTCGAGACTGCTGATCAGTGGCAGTCTCCTTTTTTATTTCCACGATTCCCATAGCACCTAATGACATATAACAATCCCTGATAATTCGACTTGCCTTTTCCAAATCATCCAGAATCTTATAAAGCTTTTCATCATCGATGCGGAATCTGATAAAGAAACCTTGCTCTGTTTTCATATCCACCACTCATCACCCCCTCCCTTCTTTTATGTCCAACCCTTTTCTTCCACCTTCTCCCGTGCTATAATCAGCACAGAAAGGAGGTAATTTTATGTGGAAATACGATAGTCCTATCGGAATTATGTTCATCAAAAGAGCTTCAAACGGATGCTATGTTCTAGTCCATGACAACCAAACTTACGGATATTGGTCATCTCCCGAAAGCCTTGCCAGTAACATTTACACACACACCACTGGTTATGACCGCTGGGATGAACTAGATGGTATGTATTATGATGAACCTTCCGATCTATCAGAATGGGAAAAAATTTAATCTTCCTCATCGGCTTGATGTTCCTCTTTTTTCCTGGGAACATCAAGCCTTTCTTTTAATTTCAAAAAATGTAGGAATCCTCTGAAAACATCAACCATCTCGAGAATATCATCATTCGTGAGTTCCTCTTTTTTGATAAGTTGATCAAGCCATCGATCAACCACCTTACAATACTTTTCCAGTAATTTATCCACCACTCATCACCCCCTCTCCTCATCAATAATTTTTTGCATCGCTGTCTTTACAACATCTTCAGCCCTTTTCTTCCACCTTCTCCCGTGCTATAATCAGCACAGAAAGGAGATGAAATCATGTATTTTTATTATGTTGATGTCTCAAAATTAAAGGACAATAAAACTAAGTTGGATTTGAGAGAAGAATTCGAAAAATGTGGCTGGGAACTTTTTTCTGTTAATTATGGCTTCAACTGGTTTATTCGAGAGTTTGCTGTTGGATATGATGGAGCTATTAAACCAGATTTTCCACCTCTGCCTCCTGAAGTTCGCATTTCTGAGGAGAGTTTTTATCCAAAAGATTGATTTGCATTTTTATCTTTTTTCGGTCAGGGTCACAGTCCAAAATGATCCTGACTTTTTTCTTGCCCATAATCCAACACATCAATGTTTCCATGATTTTGGGGTAAAACTTTTCTTTTAGGTAAATTAACTGGATGCTTTCCGGCTGTTTATTATCCAACACAGAAAACTCATCGGTTATTTCTTGAATTTCTTTTAGTGATTCATCCATCATTACCACCCCCCATCACCCCACCCTCTTCTCTTCATCATCGGTAGCAAACAGATATTCCAAAGATAAGCCATCAAAGCACCTATTTCTTACCTCAATAGCTTCTCGAATAGTAAATTCTGTTACCCCATTCAGTTTGTTACGGACCGTTTTTTCAGAGCAACCTAATACCTGTTGCAAATCTGATATTCCTAACCCCCTTCTTACCATTTCTGCTTTTAAATTTTTCATTTTATCTCCTCCAAATTACCAAATAATATAATTTACGCTTTTATAATATAACCTTTAACGGTAAAAGTCAATACTTTTTCAGAAAAATTTTATATTATACGGTAAAATATTATTGACTTTCTCAAAAAACATTTATATAATGAGGGTGAAGCGAGGTGAAAATCGTGGAACCAAATAATAACTTTTGGTACATTCGTCTATGCGAATTGAAAAAACAAAGCAAAAAAACTTCTGATGAAATTGCTTTAGAATCAGGTATTCCCAAGGGAACCCTTAATAAACTTTTTGCCGGACAGACAAAAGATCCCCAATTAAGTACTATCAAAGCCGTTGTCCACTGCTTAGGGCATACACTGGATGACTTAGATGAAACCATAAAAAAATCCCCCGAACTTACCGAAGTAAGTCCAGGGGATCATGCCGATATGCACCCGCTACTGAAAATTTATAATGAACTTAATACAGACGGGCAGGACCGTTTGATGGAATATGCTGAAGATTTATCGGATATGCCGAAATATAAAAAATGTCATAATCTTTCCGATGAAAAAATAGGGTAAATATAAAAACGACCGCTACTGGACTGGTACTCCGGCAACGGTACATCATTTTCGTGACCTCACGAAGATGCTCGTTAGAATGGATTGCCAACCTTGGCAAATCGTATACAGCCATTTTGCCGGCGTCAACAAAATGGTACTGAAAAATATAGGAGGTGTTGCATGATGGACCTTTCCCCCTCTCTGCAATCCCAGATCGCACAGCTCGGCTCCCGCTACGGCGCAAAAAAGATCGTGCTGTTTGGCTCCCGCGCCAGAGGTGACAATCATCCTCGCAGCGACATTGACCTTGCTATCTATGGGATGCCCGAAAAGCAGCAGGCTTCCTTCTATTTTGCGGTCGAAGAAGAGCTGCAAACCCTCTTAAAATTTGATCTGGTTCACATTACCGAACATACCAGCCCTGCGTTGCTGGAAAACATCAAAAAGGACGGTGTCACCCTCTATGAGCAAGTATAAAACGAAAGTGGAAAACTTCTGCCTTGCCGCTCAGCGTCTGAACGAAGCAAACCGTGCTTTTAAGTCGCAGCCGGACAACGAACTTTACCGCGATGCTCTGATTCAACGTTTTGAGTTTACCTTTGAGCTGGGATGGAAGTCCATGAAGGAATATCTGGAAGATCAGGGGCTTTCCGTCACCATGACCTTTCCCAAACAGGTTCTAAAAGAAGCCTACCGCTACCAGATGATTGACGATGAACAAATCTGGTGCGATATGCTTTCGTCCCGCAACCAGACTTCTCACATCTATGACGAGTACACCGCCCAGCGGATTGCTAATGCAATCAGTACAGATTATGTCTCCACTTTGCTGAAGCTCAAAAACTATTACGAAAACTAAAACAAAAAAACGCCCCCTGTGTTGGCGCACAGAGAGCGGTGTGCAAATCCCCCATACTACTAAACATGTGAACTTGCACGGATATTATACCACAATATCCGTCTGTCGAAAAGAGGAACATTATGAATAATTCTGTCCTGTCCGCCATGTACTTGCGCAAATCCCGTGCGGATGACCCACATGAAGCTGTCATGGAAACACTGCACCGGCATGAAAGTATCCTGCGCGCCGTTGCCAAGCGCGGTAAATATCTGGTCCCTGAAGACTGTATTTACCGCGAGGTTGTCTCTGGCGAAAACATCTTTTCCCGCCCGCAGATGGTCCGTTTGCTGGAAGACGTCACTAACGGCAAATTTCAATCGGTTATAGTGGTTGATATCGACCGTCTGGGCCGCGGCGATATGCGGGATCAAGGCTTGATTCTGGAGACTTTTAAAAATTCCGATACCCTTATCATCACTCCGGAAAAGGTCTACGATCTCAATGATGAGATGGATGAAGAGCTGACCGAATTTAAGGGTTTTATGGCCCGCCGCGAATACAAGATGATTACCAAACGTCTTAAACGCGGACGCGAACAGACAGTTAAGGCTGGCGGCTTTGTAGCAGAGCCGCCTTATGGATGGAAGCGATCCAAAATTAACAACCTTCCTTCCCTGGAACCGCATGAAACCGAAGGTCCAATCATGCAGATGATCGTTGAGATGTATGGTAACCAGGAGCCAATCAGTGCCATTCAGCAACGACTGGCTGCTATGGGTGTCTATAATCGAAAAGGAGTCCCATTCTGCCGGTCTTCTATCCGCCATATCGCGACTAATCCCGTTAATGCTGGCTTGATTCAATGGAACCGCTACAAGAATGTCCGCAAAGGTGAAAATGGCTCTCCTACCGGTTACCAAATAGAAAACAGTCCCGACCAAGTAATCTTGGTCAAGGGTGTCCATCAACCGCAAGTGTCCGTGGAAGCTTATCAAAAGTGCATCAACGTTTGCAGAAGTCGTTCCACCCCATCGGTCAAAAAAGGAATTCATGGGATTGTCCGCAATCCTTTGGCTGGTATTGTTATTTGTAGTAACTGTGGCAGCCGGATGCAAATGCAGCACAGCACTACCAAAGGCAGCAGCACCCTTCTCTGCACCACTCCTAGATGTATGGCTGGAGTAGATATTAGCCGCGCTGAAATCGCTTTACTGGACATTCTACGCGCCAAGCTTGAGGAAATCCGCACCGGTCAAGGAAAGAAGCAGCAGGATAGTGCCCTTGCTGAACTGCAAAAGTCGGTTCAGGCTACTGAGAAGAACATCCAAAGTCTTAAAAAGCAACAAAATAAGCTATACACTCTGCTCGAACAGGAAGTCTATTCCATCGAAGTGTTCAAAGAACGTAACCAAGTCCTCACCCAAAAGCTGACCCATACCAAGGAACAGCTGAAAACATTGCAAGATCAGATTGACGATATCAGCAATCGAAAAGCCGAACGCCTTGCCCAAAATATTGAACATGTCCTCGCCAATTACGAAGGTTCTTCCCCCAAAGAAAAAAATCGACTGCTAAAAACAGTTGTGGAGAAAGCCCTCTATTTTCGTCAAAGCCGAACTTCCCCCTTCGCTTTTGATGTCACATTTATCAATATGTAATGCAAAAAGAGCCGCAATCATGCGGCTCTCTTATTTCTTATAAGGTGTACAACGTTATTCGCTGCAAGAATCATAGATTCTCTCCGCATCGATACAGACAGCCTCTTTAAAGCAGGTGCAGTCATTAGGTCGGAATGCTTTCGATTCTGCCATAATATCCCTCCGTTTGATTCCTGCGGCCTGCCAGAGGAAAAGCCGCAGCTGATGATACATCGGCGCAGCTTTGTGGGGGTCTCTGCGCTGACATTCAATATCAGTCTATGAAATCGCACGGATTTTGTGAACCGAAATTGCTTTTGTGAGGGAAAATTTGCCTGTGATTATGAAATCTTGGTAAGCTTTGCAAATTTGTACATGATCTTCTTGGTGCCGACTGTATCAAACAGTACTTCCAGCAGGCAGTCTCCGCCCATTGGGGTCATCTTAACCAGTGTTCCTTCTCCAAAGGTATTGTGTTTTACACGGTCTCCTGCTTTGAGTGTTACAGCAGCAGCGCCGGATGGAGCATCAGAGCTGTAGGAAGTGGTCTTTCTTGCTGCAGCCATACCGCCTACACCGATATCGTTGAGTGCACGGGTCTTTTTGACTGTCGAAGCTTTTTTGAGCTCTGCCTGACTTGCATTACGGATAGTCTTATCCTCAACATCACAACAGCCGGCCGGAATCTCAGTAACGAAGCGGGAAACGCGGTTTCTTACCGTCTGACCGAAAATCATACGCTGTGCAGCGTTTGTGATGTACAGCTGTTTCTTTGCTCTGGTGATGCACACATAGGCAAGGCGGCGTTCTTCCTCGATCTGATCTGGATTATAGATTGCCTGCATTCCCGGGAAGATGCCTTCCTCCGCTCCGCAGAAGAACACATTGTCAAACTCCAGACCTTTTGCCGAGTGCATGGTCATCATGATGACGCGGTCAGCGTTCTCATCATAGCCGTCAATATCGGTATAGAGGGTAACTTCCTCCAAAAATCCTGCCAAAGTCGGCATCAGGATCTCTGGCTGTTCATCTGGATTTTCCGGATTGATGGAAAGCTGCGGGAGTTTTTCCATCTCCTCCACATATTTTATGATATTCGATTTTAACTCATTTACGTTCTCGATACGGTTAATTCCCTCGTCGCCCATAGCGCGCAGATGAATAAGGTAACCGGTCTCCTCGATCAGAGTATCAAACAGCTCTTCCAGACTGCCATTTTCGGCAATCTCGGAAAGACGTTCGATCATCTGGGCAAACTCCATCAGCGGACGGCATTTTTTCGCAAGCGGCTGGTACTCATCTGCATGGGCAAGCACCTCAAACAGCGGGATACCCAGCATTGCGGAAATTTCCTCCGCCTTGTCCACCGTTGCATCACCAATTCCGCGTTTTGGCTCGTTGATAATTCTCTTTAAACGGATGGTATCTGCGCGGTTGTTGATAACGCTTAAATAAGCGATGATGTCCTTGATCTCCTTGCGGTCATAGAATCGTTGGCCACCAACAATCTTGTAAGCAATGCCAGAACGAATAAGCGCATTTTCCAGTGTATTCGACTGCGCGTTCATTCGGTACAAAATCGCATGATCGGAGAATTTCTGACCCTTTGCAACATCGTCCAGAATGGTATCAGCAATAAAGCGAGCCTCATCCTGCTCGGAAAGCGCGCGGTAGACCTTGACCTGATTTCCTTTTGGATTCTGTGTCCAGAGGGTCTTACCCTTTCTCTGGGTGTTATGTTCGATAACCGCATTTGCTGCATCCAGAATGGTCTGAGTGCAGCGGTAGTTCTGCTCCAGACGGATTACCTTGGTATTGCGGTACTGGTTTTCAAAGTTTAAGATATTTTCGATAGTTGCTCCACGGAATTTATAGATACTCTGGTCATCATCACCAACAACGCAGATATTGTTGTGTCCCCCAGCAAGCAGACTTACCAGCAAGAACTGAGAATTGTTGGTATCCTGATACTCATCTACCATGATATAGCGGAAGCGGTTACGATATTTTTCCAGAATATCCGGGAACTGCTGGAACAATTTTACGGTAAAGATGATGATATCGTCAAAGTCCAGTGCATTTGCTGCTTTCAGGCGTTTCTGATAAAAGTCGTAAACTTTCGCGATAACTTCTTCCTTGTAGTTACCTGCTGCGTTGCGCAGAACATCCTGTGGGGAAAGCATCTGGTCCTTTGCGGCACTGATAGATGCTAAAATTGCCTTTGGAGCCATGACCTTTTCCTGTACTTCCAGCTCCTTCAGCGCATCCCGGATGATTCTAACCGAATCATCGGTATCATAGACGGTAAAGCTGCGGTCAAAGCCGAGGTTGTTGATCTCCCGGCGCAGGATGCGCATACACGCCGAATGGAAGGTGGATGCCTGAATGTCCAGAGCCTGCTCTCCCAGCATTGCTTCCAGACGTTCTTTTAATTCTCCTGCCGCCTTGTTAGTGAAGGTGATAGCAAGGATGTTCCATGGCTTGATCGGACGGTCTGCAATGATGCTGCGCAGGCGCTCCCGGGTAATATCCCCGTCATCAAGTTTGTCATCCAGCCAATCCTGCAAGAAGATAAGATCCTGTTCTCCCACAAAGGAAGGGATATATTCACTGTGATATGCGTTTCCGTATTCTACCATATTGGCGATGCGGTTTACAACAACGGTGGTTTTTCCGCTTCCCGCACCTGCCAGAATCAAAACCGGACCTTCTGTCTGAAAGACAGCTTCCCGCTGTTTGTCGTTCATTCTGGAAAATCTTTTTTCCAGCACCTTGCGTCGAAGCTGTAAAAACTGACTCTCAAATGTCTGTGGCATCTTAATCTACCAAACCTTTCTCTATCTATGATCCTTATCGGTAATAAAACAAATTTCGGAGCATTATTATAGCACATTTCACAGGGAAAATCCATCGGTAATCTGACCGAAGCGCTTGCTGAAATTGACCGTTTTCTCTGCACCTCTTGTTTGCTTATTTGACAAATTTTTCTTCTGGCATTAAACTAGAAAATAATTTTTTGAAAGGAACTGTTGTCATGAAACGAATTTCAGATATCTTTAAACTGCTGGGAAGTGCACTCTTACTTTCTTATCTCTGGTTTTGCTGTGCACATTTAAGTTCCTGCGTTTTGTCACAGACCGCTTCGCTCATTTTTTTCTGTCTTACCACCCTGTTTATCTTTCTTTCCTGTGTGTATGTCTTCTTTTCCCCGCTTTTTTCAAGCTTTAAATTAAACCTCATCACTATTTTGCTTGCCCTGTTTCTATTTTGTCTGTATGGATATTTGTTTGCCTACCAAAATATCTTTTCTCTCTTTGCTGCATAAAAAAGTACCCTGTAAAAACAGGGTACTTTTTGTTTAGAAGTTATTCTGTGAGTTTTGGTAATTAAACTGTTCACGTCTTCTGCGGCGGTTTTTCTTCATTACCGTAATTGCAACAGACAGGGCCAGCGCACCTACCAGAAACAGAGGCATGCTCCAGTAGTTGTAGCCAGCTTCCGCACTCATGATCTCGGTCCACAGACGGTCGAGATAAAGATTGGTTTCCTCAGAGAGGTTTACATAGACCTGAGTATTTTCCAGCACCTCATCGCTTGGATAGCTGATTGGATTGTTGCGAACCTCTTCATCAAGCAGCTGGAGCGCTGCATCGTTTGGTGTGGAATACTGGATATATTCGATGTTTGCTGCAGCGATCTCCGGTTCATTGAGGAAGTTAATGTACATCTCGGAAGCAAGCTTTTTGAGTCTGCTTTCCTCGGTATCTTCTTTAATCTTTGGGATGCAGACTGCATCAAAGAACAGGTTTGTTCCTTCTTTTGGAATTACAAAGCGAAGGCTCTCGTTTACTGCCATCATGTTGATAGCGTCACCAGCATAATATGGTGCGATTGCTGCTTCATTTCCCTGCATCTTATCAAAGATCTGGTCCATAACGTATGCCTGAACCAGCGGCTTTTCATCCTTGAGAAGCTGTGCTGCCTGGTCAAGCTCCATGGTATCCTCGGTATTGATGCTGTAGCCCAGCATCAATTCTGCAATAGCAAAAGCATCACGGGAGTTGGAAAACTGCAGAATCTGCTTTGCATAATTCGGGTCCCACATGATGTCCCAGCTGTCCGGATCAAAACCGAGCATATCATAGTTATAGATCAGTCCAACGGTTCCCCAGGTGTATGGCACCGAGTAGAGATTTTCCGGGTCGTAGGAAGGATTTTTAAACTTTTCGGAAATATACTGAAAGTTTGGAATATTGTCAAAATCCAGCGGTTCCAGCATATCCTCGTTGATCATACGGGAAACCATATAATCTGATGGAAAGATGACATCATAGGTTGTACCGCCGCTCTTGAGCTTTGCATACAACGACTCATTGGTATCAAACTGGGTATAGTTGACACGGATTCCGGTCAGTTTTTCAAACTCAGCATTGACATCCAGCGAATCATCGTCACCATTGGAGATATATTCACCCCAGTTATAAACGTTGATGGTAACATCTTTGTCCTTTAACTGCGAGTAGTACTCCATATCATAGTCATAGGTTTCTTCTGCCACTGTTCCCAGTGTCATCGCAGAAAACAGCAGAACAGCCGCTGTCAGGAGACTTAATTTTTTCAGAAAACTTTTTTTCTTCATTAATATTCTCCTCCTTTTCTGCGGACTGGTTTTCCCTTTCTGCTGCTGACAACGTTGTAAATAACCAGAATCAGCAGAACAACTGCAAACATAATGGTGGACAGTGCGTTGATCTTCGGGCTGACACGGCGGCGGGTCATACTGTAGATTGCAACCGGCAGGGTCTGGATGGAAGCGCCGCTGACAAAGTAGGAAATAACAAAGTCATCCATCGAGTAGGTCAGCGCCATCAAAAAGCCCGAAACGATACCCGGCATGATTTCCGGAATTACAACCTTGGTAAAGGCGGTAAATGGATTGCAGCCCAGGTCCAGAGCCGCATCGTAGGTGTTTTTGTCCATCTGCTTTAATTTCGGCAGAACATTGAGGATAACATACGGCACGTTAAAGGTGATGTGCGCTACAATCAAAGTCTGCATGCCAAATTCCATCTTGAGGTAGATAAACAAAAGCATCAATGCAACACCGGTGATAATCTCCGGGTTGATCATCGGCAGATAGGTAAAGGTCATGACGACCGACTTGAGTTTCTTGTTCATCTTGTTTAAGCCGATTGCGGCAAGGGTTCCCAGTACCGTTGCGATTACCGACGAAACGATTGCAACTACCAGCATAACAATAAACGACTGAATAATCACCCTGTCGTGGAACAGTTCTTCATACCAGCGAAGGGTAAATCCGGTCCAGGTGTTTCGGCTCTTGCTGTCATTAAACGAGAAGATAATCAGCACGGCAATCGGTGCATACAAAAACACCATGACCAGCCAGACATACAAAGAGGAAAGCCAGCGATTTTTTCTCATAAGATTCTTCCCTCCATTTCTTCATCGTCAAAGTTGTTCATAATACTCATGCACAGCAGAACAACAACCATCAGTACCAGCGAGATCGCCGAACCAAGGTTCGGGTTGTAGGAGTTGCCCAGGAACTGCAGTTCGATGATATCACCGATCAGCTGGTTGGTACCGCCGCCGAGCATCTTGGAGATAATAAAGGTGGAGATTGCCGGAACAAATACCATGGTAATTCCGGTGCTGACACCCGGCAAACTCAGTGGAATTACGACTCTTGCCATAACCTGGAAGGTATTGCCGCCAAGGTCCTGCGCCGCTTCGATGACATCGTTTCCGATCTTGCACATGGTGGTATAAATCGGAAGGATCATAAACGGAATATAGTTATAAACCATACCGAGGATAACGGCACCCTGAGTATTGATCATGTGCAGAGGGCCGATGCCGAACAATCCCAGAAATTTGTTGATTAAGCCGTTGTTTTCCAGAATGGTCATCCATGCAAAGGTTCTCAGCAAAAAGTTCATCCACATTGGCAGCATGACCATGATAAACAGGGTCTGCTTTTGAAATCCCTGTTTTCTGGAAAGGATATAAGCCAGCGGATAGGCAATCAACACACACAATACGGTCGCGATTGCCGCCAGTTTGATCGAACGCAGCAAAACGCTCATGTATTCGCCGCCGCGTGCGATATTTTCCAGTGTAAACTGTCCCTGAGAATCGGTCAGAGCAAAAAACACAACCATTCCCAGTGGAATTACGATAAACGCTACCATCCACAGCACATAAGGCGCTGCCGGCAGAGCTCCCCACAGTTTGCTTTTTTTGCTTTCCGAGGTGTTTTTCATCTGCACTACGCCTCCATCTTTTTCATGATGTGGATATCTTCTGGACGGACATTCATGCCGATGTGCGCACCAACTGGCTGGCTCTGGGTGGAGTGAATGAGCCACTTATAGCCATGTGCATCAACGGTAATCTCATAATGTACGCCTTTGAAGATAACCGATTCTACCTCACCGCTGATTGGAGAGGTCTCATAGTCACCGACAATAATATCCTCCGGACGGATAACAACATCGACACGCTCGTTTTCCGCAAAGCCCTTGTCGACACACTTGAATGCCTGTCCGGCAAATTCTACTTCAAAGTCTTCGTACATAACGCCGTCGATGATGTTGCTTTCTCCGATAAAGTCTGCAACGAAAGCATTTTTCGGCTCATTGTAGATATCCTGCGGTGTACCGATCTGCTGGATTTCTCCGTCCTTCATGACAACCACACGGTCGGACATGGTCAGTGCCTCTTCCTGATCGTGGGTAACATAGATAAAGGTGATCTTCAGCGATTTCTGAATGCGCATCAGCTCGGTCTGCATTTCTTTACGCAGCTTTAAGTCCAGAGCGCCCAGAGGTTCGTCCAGAAGCAGAACCTTTGGTTCGTTAACCAGCGCGCGGGCAATTGCTACACGCTGCTGCTGACCGCCGGAAAGCTGGTTGATGTTTCGGTTTTCAAAGCCAACCAGACCAACCAGTTTGAGCATTTCACGCACCTTTGTGCTGATCTGCTTTTTATCCATCTTTTTGATATTTAAGCCAAATGCAACGTTATCAAAAACGTTCAGATGCGGGAAGAGCGCATAACGCTGGAAAACAGTATTAACGTTGCGCTTGTACGGCGGCACTCCGTTGATCTTCTTCCCGTCAAAAAAGATATCTCCCGAATTTGGCTCAACAAATCCGCCGATAATACGCAGAGTTGTTGTTTTACCACAACCGGAAGGACCAAGGAAAGTTACAAATTCCTCATCGTGAATATCAAGGTTGATTCCCTTGAGAATTCGCTGTCCATCAAATTCTACCACTACGTCTTTTAAGCTGATCAAAATATTATCTTTCATCTGCTCTATATCCCCCTTTGCGGTTTGGTGCATCTTATCTGCACCCCATGTTTTGTCTGGAACGGTTCCAGTTTTCAGTGTCCGGACGTTTCCCGCAAAAGGATTGCTGCCGTCTTTGCCGTCCTTACACTGTTCCTTTTCTAAAATTCCCCTTTCAGGAAGCTTTGTTCCTGAAAAAATCTATCTTTTAACACTTTGTTAAAATACCATATACACTATACCATAAAGTGACAGGAAGTCAATATTTTTCGCTGTTTTTCCGAATAATTCGGTATTTTTTATCATTTATCGACTTTGTTTCTCTTTTATCTGGATAAATTCCCAAAATCCTCTGGTTTTCTTAATTTTTCATAGCCTTATTCTTATTTTTACTCAATTTTTTCTTTTGTTCGAAGTCATGACCACCCCTAAGAGGGGTGGCATGACGAGCGGCCTATAAGGCCGTGATAAAAGCCAGCGCCTAAATGACGC
>PPYF01387578.1_pt1 | contig 19024 bp, 22 predicted proteins | sample 1559871 | NCBI WGS metagenome assembly PPYF01 (sample SAMN08240021, study PRJNA423297) | Human gut metagenome, whole genome shotgun sequencing project. | reverse complement strand
ATACCGGCAGCCAGACTCTGTGCAGCCTTCTCGGCGATAGGACCAGATGTAAGATGATTGATATATGCAAGAACAGCACCTACGATGAGCGCTACGCCTACGAGCACCAAAACCATGTTCTTTAATGATGATTCTAATTTCTGCATGTCTCTGTCCTCCTTATTTCTTAGCAGGCTTCTCACCGAAGCGCTTTGGTTTAATGTATGTGTTAATAAGAGGTGTGAACGCATTCATGATAAGAATGGCGAACGACATACCTTCCGGATAGCTACCCCAGTTACGGATGATGACGGTCAGCAGACCGATGCATACACCGTAGATGAGCATGCCCTTGTGGGTCATCGGAGAGGTTACATAATCAGTAGCCATGAAGATGGCACCGAGCATCAGACCACCACTGAAGACGACAGCCAGAGGATTGGCATAAACAGGATTAGCCAAATGCATCAAACCACTGAAAACGAATACGGTAAACCGCCGAAGCTCATCTTACCTACACCGATGGCAAACAGGGCACCGATGATGATGATCCAGAGAGGAAGGTTACTTGGCAAGTTCATGCCGAGCAAGAGACCGGTGATGATGGCAGAACCATCGAGCAAGCTGGTCTCCTCCTTCAGGAGATATTTTGTAATTGCCCACTCAAAGAAGACGCAGGCTGCCACAGAGGTGAGCAGAACAACTGCTGAACCCAAGCCGAAGAAATAGAAAGATGCGAGGATGGCAGGCACGAGAGCGATAATCACTCCGTACATGTTCTTCTCTACGCTCTCATTTCCATGAGCATGTGGCGATAATGAAACGATTAATTTTCCCATTTTATCTTTTAAATTCTTTCTTAAATGAAATTCATTCTTGACGTGAACGCTTACTTCTTGGCGTTGCGAGCTCTGATAATGCCCATTACCGCTGCCTTACCATTGATAATATTATCGAGGATAGGACGATGTGAAGGACAGGTGAACTGGCATGAACCGCAGGCAATGCAGGATGTTACTTCTTCATAACTGCCTGATAAACAGCGAAGGCAGTACCTACATTCTGAACAATTGCTCCAACGTTGACAGGGATAGCTGGAGGAGCAGGAACCTGACGGCGGATAACGGCATCCACCAGCTGCTTCTCACCTCCCTGAGGGTACTTCTTAGCCAGAGGTACAATCTCGATACGAGCGTCATTAGCAGTCTTTTCCTCGAAGAGTTTGATGGCAGCAGGTTTGTTATCCTCGATACCGATGTAGCCCTTCTCTACCTTAGCTGCCTTCATCAGGAGGTTCAAGCCAACGAGAATCTCATCGGCATGCTCCATCATCAGACGATAATCGGCTGTGATATGCAAGGCTTGCGATAACCGGTAGCATCAATAGATGTATCTACCTTGAACACAGTTCCTGATACGGAACTGTAAATAGGAGCACTCACAAAGCCACCAGCCTCAGCAATGAGTGTACCCACCTTCACCTTGTCGCCCTTGGCAACTACAGGCTTGGCAGGAGCACCGATGTGCTGACCAAGTGGGAAAATAGCCTGCTTAGGGAGAGGAGCTACCTGAGTAGCCATCTCGGCAGTAATCTTATTCTCTTCTGGGTGAACTCCACCAATTCTAAAAGTTCTCAAATTCATGATTATTCCTCCTTTTTCTTAACTGGGAAATTAACTTTTACGAGAGCACCTGTTGGGCATTCGTCAACACACTTGGTACACATGCGGCACTTATTGAAGTCAACATAAGCCACATTGTTTTCAATGGTGATAGCATCAAACTTGCAGACCTTCTGGCACTTACCGCATCCGATGCAAGCAACGCTACAAGCCTTCTTGGCAACAGCACCCTTGTCGTGGTTTACGCACTGAACGTAAACTCTACGGCCCTTAGGACCCTTCTTGCGGAGCTCGATGATATGACGTGGACAAGCGTTGGCGCAAGCACCACAACCCGTACACTTCTCTTCGTCAACCTCAGGAATGCCAGTTTCAGGATTGATAGAGATTGCGCCAAACTGGCAGGCAGCCACGCAATCGCCACAACCCAGACAGCCGAACCCGCAGCCTGTTTCGCCAGCGCCACATGAATTCATAGCTGCACAAGTGTGCAAACCATCATACTCGGCAATGCGAGGACGATTCTCGCAAGTACCATTACAACGAACCACAGCCACCTTTGGCTCGGTATTGGCTACAGCCATACCTAAAAGGTCGGCTACCTTGCCCATCACGTCGGCACCACCTACCGGACACATCAGTCCATCGATAGAACCGGCATCAGCACCCTTCACCAGAGCTGCAGCCATACCGGAACATCCGGCAAAACCGCAACCTCCACAGTTGGCACCTGGCAAAATCTCTCCTACCTGGCCCAAGCGAGGGTCTTCTTCGACGGCAAACTTCTTAGATACTCCGAAGAGAACCAGCGCTGCAATCAGCGCGATTGCTCCGAGAACCAAGACAGCAATCAAAATAAAATTCATAATTTTTTGTGTTTTGTTTTGTTATTTTCTTTGTTTTAAAATAAAAGCTCATCGCTGAAGCCACAGAAGCACATCACGTACCCTATGATTCAATTGAGAAGCTCAGTTTGTTTTTAAGTTTGTTTCTGAATAAGTAGAGCACCACATAGTATGGAATGAGAATGCCCAATGCCGAGAGCGCTGCGGCTCCCTCTGAGTGAGTAGCTTTCAGTACACCGACCAAAGCGATCACCATCAGTATCAGCGGCAAGAGATAGCCATAGAAACTGGCTCTGAAGCCTACAGCCGAATCAGCAGTCACCACCACGCTACTTTGCATTGATTATTAAAGAATTGATATGGAAACATTAGAGCAAACAATCATGCAAGTAGAGCGCTTTATCAGAAAAGTGGCTCAAAAGTTCCCAGCGCCAGAATCTGACGACGAGACTTCTCAAATGACCGACATCCACGTAAGGGTTTCGCAAGACAGTGGCGAACTCCTGGCCTTTGACGACGATGACAACGAGATTACCCGCTGCGTTGTTGAGCAATGGATAGAAAACAAGGATGAAGACTTCTACGACGAGGTAGCAAAGCTGCTTCGCGATGTATTGCGCAAACAGGCTGATATCATAGATCATCTCGGCATTCTCAAGCCATACAGCTTTGTGCTCGAAGATGAGGATAAAGAGCATATTGGCGAGCTCTATCTTGCTGACGATGATACGATCATTGTAGGTGGTGACTTGATGGAGAATCTGGACAACGATCTGGATAACTTCCTGAACGACCTGCTGAAAGAATAAAAAAATACAGGATGAAAGGACTACCCGCTCCCCCATCCCAACAAAATAAAAAACCGTTGCACTCTCTCCTATCGAGTACAACGGTTTTTCTGTTTTTAACGGTCTTTCCGTTTATATCATCTAACCAATCTAAAAAGAAATTTTCTTTTTCTTACCTTTACTTTCGTTTCCTACGCGGTCAAGAGCAGTTACTACATACACATATTTCTTGCCACTCACATAAGGGATGCGATAGAAATTATCATAAGTTACTGCCTGGAGTGCAGAAACATCATTGAGATTTACCTTAGCTCCTTTCTCAAAACGATAGATAGCAAAACGGTTCACCTGATCGCCCCACTTTTTCTTGCTAGCCTTAGGAGCCTTCCATACCAGCAGCGGACCTTTCTCGGTCCACATCAGCTTGACACCCTTTACCCCCTTTGGCGCCTTATTATCAAGGAAAGGCATAGAGGGTGGCAATGCTGGATACTTCCAATAATTGTTGCGGAGTGTATGTCCGATATTACCTACATTATCGGCAGCAGTCTGCGCATACCAGAGCACAGTGCCCTTCACATTATTCATCTGCTGATGCAAACGGTGCTTGGCAGGCAACTGATGACTGCGCGGATTGACTGGATCAGCAAACTTGGCTGTACGCTCTATATCTTCACCTATATATAATGGGCGGTTGCCAGCATGCTTATTCCACCAGGTTATGAGCGTCTTGTAATCGGCAGCACGATTGCCAATCTCCCAATAAATCTGAGGCACACAATAGTCTATCCAACCATTATTCACCCAAAGCAATACATCTGCATAAAGATCATCATAATTCTGGAGGCCGAAAGTTTCTGAACCATTAGGATCGGTACGCTTGTTGCGGTAGATTCCGAATGGAGAAACACCAAACTTAACCCAAGGCTTAACGGCATGAATGGATTCGCTGAGCTGCTTTACAAACCGGCTCACGTTATCACGGCGCCAATCACCTATGTTTCGCATGCCGCGCGACTGCTGGCGGAAGAGCTGCTGATCAGGAATCTGTCGTCCGGCCTCTGGATATGGATAGAAATAATCATCAATATGGAATCCATCAACATCATATCGGCTTACAATGTCCACAGCCACCTCGCAAATATAGTCGGCTGCAGCCTGCAACCCAGGGTTCAACAGCGTCAGCTTGCCATACTGAAAACAGAGATCAGGACGCCTCTTCACGATATTCTTCGGCGAAACCTGTCCATAGGAAGTTACGCTATGCTTGGCACGATAAGGATTAATCCAGGCATGAAGCTCCATGCCACGATTATGACACTGCTCTATCATCCACTGCAACGGATCCCAATAAGGAGAAGGAGCCTTTCCCTGCACTCCCGTAAGAAACTTGCTCCAAGGCTCTAAATCACTCTTATACAGAGCATCACACTCGGCTCGAACCTGAAAGATTATCGCATTCACGCCATCCTTCTGCAGTTCATCAAGCTGTCTGGTAAGCATCGCCTGGATCTGCTGCGTACTCTTGCCCAGATACTGTCCGTTAACGCACTGTATCCAGGCTCCACGAAACTCTCGTTTGTTCTGAGCCTTCATTGTTGCCGACGACATCAGCATCATTGCAACAACGAGCATCAAAATCGCTTTCAGTCTTTTCATCTGTTATCTGTTATTTATCAATTTCATTTTTTCCTTTTCATTCTACAATTTGTTCTTCATCCCTCAGCTTCGGGAGTGAAATATGGTATCTTACAGCCAGCAATCGGATGGCACAGACCACACAGAAAGCTACAATCACCGTAATATAGAGGCTCACACCCAGATAGCTCAATCCCCAATAAGCCAAACCACCGGCGACACAAGCCATCGCATAAATCTCCTTTCGGAAAATGACCGGCTCTTCATTAAGAAGCACATCGCGGATAACACCGCCTGCAGCACCCGTGATACAGCCCATGATGATGGCTACCCAAAAGGAGAAACCACATTCGAGCGACTTCTCATCTCGTATGGTTCCACCACCTATGGCTACAGCCACACCACAAACAAAACCGCCCAGCCAATCATAGTGCTTACTTGCTGCCAGACGAATGCCCGAAAGGGCAAAAGCAAATGTACCGATGAATTCTATCACGCTATGAAGCGTGAGCACGAATTCAGGATCGCCATGTATCATCATTTTCTCGTATCAGTTAGTTGCTCTAAATATCAATTTCTAATTATTCTTTCTAATCACTAATTCTTGAATCTTTCTCCCCAGCAGGTAACCATCCAGTTGTAGAGGCGCTCCTCGGAAGGCGAATGCTGCGCATGCCAGAAGCGGGCATCCTTCAGTTCGTCTGGCAGATACTGCTGCTCAGTGAAATGTCCAGGATAATCGTGAGGATACTTATATCCGTCATGATAGCCCAAATCTTTCATCAGTTTGGTAGGAGCATTGCGGATGTGCAGCGGAACTGGCAGATTACCCGTTTGCCGTACTGTAGCCAGCGCATCATTAATGCCCAGATAAGCACTGTTGCTCTTCGGACTCGTGGCAAGATAAACCACAGCCTCAGCAAGGGCGATACGCGCTTCGGGCCACCCTATCTTCATCACCGTATCGAAGGCAGCATTGGCAAGCAGGAGTGCATTCGGATTGGCAAGTCCCACATCCTCAGAGGCACTAATCACAACCCTACGGGCTATAAACTGCGGGTCTTCTCCTCCTTCTATCATCCTCGCCATCCAATAAAGCGCAGCATCGGGATCACTTCCTCGGATACTCTTGATAAAGGCTGAGATAATATCATAATGCATCTCACCCTGTTTATCGTAAGCCAGCGGATTCTGCTGCAACTGCTCTTCTACCATCTTGTCGGTAATCCCAATCTCTGAAGAGCCGGCAGATTCTACCACCAGTTCCAGGATATTGAGCAGTTTTCGGGCATCTCCACCACTATATCGCAGCAGCGCGCCCGTCTCTTCCAACTTAATATTCTTTTCTCTGAGTTCTACATCCTGCGTAATGGCACGATGCAGAAGCCCTTCAAGATCAGCCTTTTCGAGCGGTTTGAGCACATAGAGCTGACATCTGGACAACAGCGGCCGAATCACCTCGAATGAAGGATTCTCGGTGGTAGCACCTATCAGCGTAACAATACCCTTCTCTACCGCACCCAAAAGCGAATCCTGCTGACTCTTGGAGAAACGGTGAATCTCATCAATAAACAATATAGGAGAAGCCGAATTAAAGAATCTACCACCTTTTGCTCTTTCTATCACCTCGCGGACATCCTTTACGCCACTGGTCACCGCAGAGAGGGTGAAGAACGGCACCTTGATAGTTTGTGCCACGATTTGAGCAAGGGTAGTCTTGCCCACTCCAGGGGGTCCCCAGAGGATAAAAGAGGATATGCGCCCTGCGTCAATCATCTTGCGCAGCACGGCCCCCTCACCTACCAAATGCTGCTGTCCTACATAGTCAGCAAGCGTGTGAGGTCTCATTCTTTCAGCTAACGGTTCACTCATAGTACGTGCAAAGGTAATGAAAAAAATCGAATTCCAAATAAAAAAGTGACCAAAAACACAAAAAAACAGCAAGAAAATTTGGATATATAAAAAGAAGTACTTACTTTTGCACACACAAACATAATTGAAGATGAATAAAGATAAAATATTAACACTGAAGAATGTTACTAAAAGTAGCATTTGGGAATTGCAGGAGAACGATGTGTTCCGTCTTTGGGAAGCAGCAGAAAAGGATGCTGACCTCAAGGATTACCAGAACAAGTATATCGCAGTGATCCGCAGCGCATTCGAAATGGAACCAGTGACGGTAGACCGTCCTGAAGTGATTGACAAACTGATGGCACGCGGCTTTAAGATTGGCACTTTCCGTATCAACGACAAGAAAGAAAAGTATGCCATCAAAAAGCGTCCTATCATGCGTGTTACTGATCTTACTTACGAAAATGTAAGTCACATCACCGCCAATAAGCTCATCGAACTCTTGGAGCGCAACTTTGGTGGTGGCTGGGAGAGTCTGCCTCAGAGCATCCAGGACATCATCGAAAGTAATTTCGACATCAGCACAACTACTCTTCCTGCTGACCGCCTGAAAAAGCCAGGAGGTCTGTACGAGAAAAAGCTCGCTGATGACTACGAAGTGCTCGTGGTACCAAAAGGTTCTTGGGTAGAAGCTATCTTTGCCAAGGAGAAGCCAAAGGTAGAAAAGGTTCGCATGAGATTCGAAGATGAGAATGATTTGAAACGCAACGACGACCTGCTCGACCCAGACGAGGATGAAGACGAGGATGCACCAGAAATCGAGGATCACTACAACGATCCAGATGAGGATGACGATGCATTCGATGACGACAAGCTTACTGAGGAAAGCTACCGTACTACCTTCGAAGACCCGGAGAACCTCGGTCTTGATGATGCAGAAGACGTAGCCGACGATGATTATTAATTCAGTTTATACATTATTATAATATAAAGAGAAATGAACGCTCACGTATGCCGCCATTTGTATCTACCGCTCCATCAAACAAGCACGAGAGTGTAAAAACTATCAATGTTCAGGTTGCCCGTTCGTTGAGAAATGCCAAAAGAATAAAAAGAAAGAGGCTACTCAGCGGAAAGAACAAGAGTAGTTCTCATAAAAGAGCTGCTAAAACTACTTTTACAGTCATGCAGCGAGGAAACCAGACAAGAATTAAAGCATTTCAGAACCCGTTCATTATGAGCAAGATACAAAGAAAGTGATTAATTTAATTAAAAAAGTTGCATAAAAATTTGGTAGAACCAATAAAAAGTAGTACCTTTGCACTCGCAAATCAGAAATGATTGTTCTACACAAGGTGTCTTAACCGAGCGGTTAGGTAACGGTCTGCAAAACCGTGTAGAGCGGTTCGACTCCGCTAGACACCTCATAAAAAAGGAAGTTCTTCAATAAGGACTTCCTTTTTTCATATCTACTCTCCTCCATTATCATTCCTCATTTCTAGGTATTCATCAAAACCCCCATTTTTAGGTATTGCACAATTATAAAAATCTTCGTACCTTTGCAACCGTAAATGATAAACATCAGAACTGAGGTTATCCTACGAGTAGGAATTGCCCCTTGCCAAAAGCAATTCTGGTGAACGTTTGAAACTTTTAGATAATTGAGACAAAGATAGAAATTAAAATCTTGTTCGCTAATAGAAATAATTCATAATGTTTTTGTATAATATGAAAAGGAGTGCTTGTGAAAGTACTCCTTTTATGTATTGGTTTACTACATGGCGATGCATTTTGTTCTATGTCACGACGCACAGACTTCTACATCGCCATGTAATTTCAAAGATATCGGGAGTTTTAAAAAAGCCTGTTACTATTTGATTTTAGCACCAAATGACTTTACAAACTTAATCTTCTTGTCTTTTGCGATGATTGGCTTCTTCCATTCACCACCCAAAATACGGATAACAGCCTTCTTGCCTACAGGAACCGCATCTACAGCCTTCTGCAAATCCATGAAATTGCCTCGACCTTCTGCAGAGACTACATAATCATAATGGCAGACATGAGACTTCAGCGCTGGCACCTGCTCAGCTACAGCATCAGCAAGCGCACCGGCAACCACACGTGCACCATATACATTATAATGGGTATTATCTTTCTTACCCTTAGGAACCTGCGGATTCTCGCCAGGCATAAACCACATATGTAATTTGCGGCTTCCTTCAATACCCATGCCCGTTTCTATATCGTGGGTAATCCTGGTAGCATCAACAAATGGAACATTAAGCTGCTTTGCTACATTGCGGGGAGCTATCACATAAGCCCCGTGGGTGTCGATAAGCGTATCACTATTAATCTGCTCCTTTCCATCATATACTTTATTGCGAAGCTTCTCGTCATCATCATTCTTCAATTCTGCAGAATAGTAGCAGCGACGAACCACCGCATTGAACAGTACAGGAATGCCACCCTTGGCACGGGTCTCATTTACATATCTGGCAAGGTTTGCATCAAAAGTAGATCCCGGATCAGTATGACGGTCAGGCATTGACTTCTCATCGTTATGCCCAAACTGGATAAACACATAATCACCTGGCTTTATTCTATCCAAAACCTTTTTCCATCTTCCTTCATTGATAAAGCTCAAAGAAGAACGACCATTAACAGCATGATTGTCAACAATCACCTTGTCATCAAAAAAGCCTTGCAATACCATCCCCCATCCTCGCTCTGGACTATTTCTAAAACCGGCTTTCTCGGCAGCAGTAGAATCACCGATTACGAAAATCGTTGTTGTCTTTGTGCTGGATGTCATCAGCAACGCCAGTATGAATACACATAAAATAGCTTTTATTTTTTTCATTTGTCTGTAGTTTTTAGAAGTTACTAAAATTATAGTTAGGCATACACGCTAACACATAAAAAGCTCTCGCCCTGCCGCACTGCATATTCACATATACGAGCACGAGAGGACGAGAAAGAGAGTATTATTTATTTACTTTGGCTATCAATTCCTCGGCAGTAACCAAGGTTTGTTCGCCAGTTTCCATATTCTTAAGCGTAACCTTGCCCTGAGCCATCTCATTCTCACCTGCAAGCACCACAAACGGAATATTCTTGGCATTGGCATAGCTCATCTGCTTCTTCATCTTCGCCTTATCAGGGAAGATTTCGGTACGGATACCGGCTGCACGAGCTGCACTTACTATAGGCAGGCAGTAAGCTGTCTCCTTTTCACCGAAGTTGATAAACAGTATCTGAGTAGCATTTACTGCCTCCTTCGGATAAAGGTCGAGCGCACCTAACACATCATAAATACGGTCAGCACCAAAACTGATACCAACACCGCTCAAACCTGGCAAACCGAAAATGCCGGTGAGGTTGTCGTAACGACCACCACCTGTAATACTTCCCATTGGAGTATCAAGCGCTTTCACCTCGAAGATTGCACCTGTATAATAGTTCAAGCCACGAGCCAGAGTGAGATCCAGTTCTATCTCGTTGTTCAAGCCAAGAGTCTTCAAGGTATCGAGGATAAACTTGGTTTCCTCTACACCCTTTAAACCAACTTCTGAACCTTCGAGAACCTTCGCTATCACTTCAAGTTTCTCATCATTAGTTCCTGACAATGAGATGATTGGCTGCAACTTCTCAATGGCATCTTCAGAAATGCCGTCACTGCGCAACTCTTCGTTTACATTGTCAAGTCCGATTTTATCAAGCTTATCGATGGCTACTGTGATATCTACAATCTTCTCAGCCTCGCCGATAACCTCTGCAATACCGGTAAGAATCTTGCGGTTATTAATCTTGATGCATACACGAACACCAAACTTGGTGAACACGGTATCAACAATCTGCATCAATTCGACCTCGTTCAGGAGAGAATCAGAGCCAACCACATCAGCATCACACTGATAGAACTCACGGTAACGTCCTTTCTGAGGGCGGTCTGCACGCCATACTGGCTGAATCTGATAACGTTTGAAAGGCATCTGCAACTCCTCGCGGTGCTGCACAACGTAACGTGCGAAAGGAACAGTCAGGTCATAACGAAGACCCTTCTCACAAAGTTTCGCTGCTAATTTAAGTGATCCGAGAGAATGAATATCCTCATCGCTCACCTTATTCATATAGTCGCCTGAATTCAATATCTTAAAAAGCAGTTTATCACCCTCTTCACCATACTTGCCCATCAAAGTCTGAAGGGTTTCCATGGCAGGGGTTTCAATCTGCTGGAATCCATAAAGAGCATACACTTCCTTGATGGTGTTGAAGATGTAGTTGCGTTTCGCCATCTCAACAGGACCAAAATCTCTCGTGCCCTTTGGTATACTTGGTTTCTGAGCCATTTATTAATGTTTAATATGAATGTTAAATGTTTAATGTCTAGCGCCATGTAAACCCCTCAAAGTAAACATTAAACACTAAACATTAAACACTATATAAATTACTTGCGTACAATAGTCTGAGCACGGTCTGGACCGATAGAAATGATACCGATCTTAGTCTCAAGGAACTCTTCTACGAAAGCAATATAATCCTTGAACTCCTGTGGGAACTGATCTTCAGATGTGAACTTAGTCATATCTGTCTTCCAGCCCTTGAACTCCTTGTAAACAGGTTCTACATCATCGATTTCGTATGGGAAATCTGTTGTAACAGAACCATCCTTCAACTTATATGCCACGCATGCCTTGATGGTATCGAAGCCATCGAGCACGTCGCTCTTCATCATGATAAGCTCGGTAACACCATTCACCATGACAGAATACTTGAGCTGTACAAGATCGCACCAGCCACAACGACGCTCACGACCGGTAACAGCACCATACTCATGACCGAGGTCACGGATCTTGTCACCAGTCTCATCGAAAAGCTCTGTAGGGAATGGACCTGCACCAACACGTGTACAGTAAGCCTTCATGATACCATAAACATTGCCGATGCGGTTAGGGCCGATACCCAGACCTATGCAGGCACCTGCACAGATAGTATTAGAAGAAGTAACGAATGGATAAGAACCGAAATCAACATCGAGCATAGTACCCTGCGCACCCTCGCAGAGGATATCCTTGCCAGAACGGAGCACCTTATTGATTTCTACCTCGCTATCAATAAGTTTAAACTGCTTCAAGTATTCGATGCCCTCCATCCAGGTCTTCTCAACCTCTGTGATATCGAAGTCGGTATAACCGAGACTTGCGATGGTTTTGAGATGAGCAGCCTTGTGAGCAGCATACTTCTCCTCGAAATTGTCAAGGATATCGCCTACGCGAAGACCGGTACGGCTAACCTTGTCAGTATAAGTAGGACCGATACCCTTACCAGTAGTACCTACCTTGTTCTTTCCCTTAGAAGCCTCGATAGCAGCATCGAGTACACGGTGAGTAGGCATGATGAGATGTGCCTTCTTAGAGATGTAAAGACGGCTCTTCAAATCATGACCGCTCTTCTCAAGATCCTTAGCCTCACCCATAAAGAGGTCTGGAGCCAAAACTACACCATTGCCGATGATGTTCACCTTACCACCTTGGAAAATACCAGAAGGGATAGAGCGAAGCACATACTTCTCGCCCTCAAACTCCAATGTATGTCCAGCATTAGGACCACCCTGGAAACGAGCAATGACATCATACTTAGGGGTCAACACGTCAACCACCTTACCTTTACCTTCATCGCCCCACTGCAAACCCAGCAGGACATCTACTTTACCTGTGTTCATTTTTTATCTTTTTATCTTGATACTTATTCTTTTTTGCGTTTGCGAGTCATCTTGCTTTGACAGCCGCTGCATACGCCATAGATGTAAAGAGCATAAGCATCTTTACGAAAGCGCTGCATCCTAATATCCTTCACAGCTGCCGTAACCTGCGGTGCTACAATTTCGGTTACCTTGCCACAAATCGTGCAAACCTGATGCACATGATTGTCCTCGCTATAACTGGCCTCATACTTGGTGCCGTCTGCCAGACTGTGCTTTACCACAAGCCTTAGTTCCAGGAACAGATGCAATGTGTTATAAAGCGTAGCCCTGCTAACGCGAAAATTCTTTTTCAGTAGCTCTCTGCCCAAATCTTCTATCGAGAAATGCTCTCCCATAGAATAAATGGTGTCGAGGATAGTGGAACGCTCCGGAGTGCGCCGGTGATGATTGCTCTCCATATAATTGTCCAAAACCTCATGAGCTTTTGCTAAAATTTCTTCACTCATAATCCTTGTTAGTTACATAAAACGCACAAAGATACTCATTATCTACGACATAGAACAATATTTAATTTTAAAAAATCTAAATTTGCCTCAATTCCTCATAGATACGCTGAACCGGAAGCCCCATCACATTAAAATAACTCCCCTTCAACCCCGTACAACCTATGTAGCCAATCCATTCCTGAATACCATAGGCGCCAGCTTTGTCAAACGGCTGATAATGATTTATATAATAACTGATTTCATCATCAGAAAGCGGTTTGAACGTCACTTCTGTTGTTACTGAAAAGGAACGCTGCTTATGCTGGGTAGTAAGACAAACACCTGTAACTACATGATGCGTCTTTCCGCTCAACATCTTCAGCATTCGTCTGGCATCTTCAGCATCACGAGGCTTCCCGAGAATGACTCCCTTTCCTTCCTGGTCATTCTGTTCGCCAGCTGTTGGCGCAATCACAACCGTATCTGCTGTAAGAATCAAAGTTTCTGACTCGTCCAACTCTTCAACACTATTATTACTATCAACTTTCAACTATTAACTAAATTCTACCAGCCAAACGCCTTAGCATCTGAAAGCCATAAACCCTTGGCTCTCAATACCTGTTCTACGACGTCACGTCCCACGCCATCACCTCCGTTACAAGCCGAGATATAAGTAGAAATTTCTTTAATATCGGAGCATGCATCTGCTGGGCAACATGGACATCCGCAACGATGCATTATCTCATAATCAGGAATATCATCACCTACATATATTATTTCCTCATCTGTAATTGAATATTTCTGCTTGAACTCCTCATAAGTCTTTATCTTTACAGAACACCCCATGAAGATATCCTCTACACCAAGATTTTCATAGCGTACCTGTATGGCATGAGAATTACCGCCTGTCAGAATTACGATACGAACACCTTTCTTCTGAGCCAGCTGAATGGCATAGCCATCTTTGATATTAACAGTACGCAAAGGTTCGCCGGCACTGGAAAGCGTGATGGTCTGTCTTGAAAGTACTCCATCAACATCAAAGATGATTGCTTTTATTTTATTTAAATCGTAATTTATCATATTTATTTCTGTTTCTAGAACTTAAATTCCTAACTGCAAACTTAAACCGATAACAGTTTTATCTCTTGAACTTGAATATGCTTTTGCTCATCATTTCATAAATCTGCTGTAGTTCTGGCTGTTTTTCAAGAAGTTGCATTTGTTTTTCCATCACATTTCTATCATCACGAACTGCCGGTCCTGTCTGCACTTCAACTGCCGAATGCGAAGAAGCCTTGTCCATAGTTTCCATAACCAGAGGACGGAGAACACTGCCAGGAATATGATGATTTTCGAGAATCTGCTGACCTATAGCTACGCAATGATTCGCAAAATTACAAGCAAAAACAGCTGACAGGTGCAGATACTTACGATTATCAGAATCCAATTCATAGACACTACGAGAAATCTGTTCTGCCAACCTCTTCAGGAAAGAAGTTTCGAAAGCACCACATCCCTCAATGAAAATAGGAATATTTTCGAATGCAACCTTTTTATCTTTCGTAAATGTCTGCATCGGATAAAATACGCCATAATGACGGGCATAATCTTTGAAAACATCCATCGGCATGGAACCAGCTGTATGAACAAACATCTTATCTTCTCTTTCTTTGCACAGTTCAGGAATAAGCATTTCAAGCGCATCATCCTTCACTGAAACTATGTACAAATCTGCATCACAGACCACCTTACTCATCTCATTGACAGGCTCACAATTCACCTTCTCAGCCAATAGAGAGGCCGACTCCCTAGTTCTACTGAAAACTTGCACAATCTGATGGTCTGATTGCGATATTTCGAGCGCAAGATTGGTAGCAAGATTACCTGCCCCAATAAACACTATTTTCATACGTAATTTTGTTTAAAGTTCTACTTTTTATGCAAAAATACTAAAAAATAACGATAGAGGAGCCCTTTTTCTTGCTTTTTTATGATAAATTTATTATTTTTGCCTTCGTGAGAAAATATGATGTAGAAATATATGGTAAACTGGAAGAAATGCCGCATTTATTGGAAGGCGACTTTTTTCATAGCTTGGAGCTTTTTCAGATTCTTGAAAAAACACCCGGCATAACCCCTTTTATGGCTGTCGCCACACAGGAGAACAAGGTGGTAGGACAAATGCTCGTCATCCTCTATCACCGCAAATCTTTATTTCCACCTTATTTATATACGCACGCGCACGCGTATGGAGAGGGACTTTATGCACCCGATGCTGAACAGAATGCTATTTTCCCATTGTTACTCCGCAGCCTAACTATCCACTTACACAAACGACTCTGCTTTTACATCGAGTTCTCCCGAATGAGCAAAAAGATGCTGGGTTACCGGGAATTCAGAAAACTGGGCTATGTACCTATTGCCTGGCAAGAGATACATAACTCCCTACACAGCAAACTTCCCCAAGAGCGACTCTCAGACAAACAAATTGCTATGATTGAAAAAATGAAGAAAAAGGGAATAAGTTGTAGAGAGGCAACTTCACCCGAAGACATCCATCGTTATCACCAGTTGCTCAAAAATTATTATCGGCTGAAACTTCGCCGTTTTGTTCCTGACGAAACATTCTTTCAGAAACTGAGTACAAGTAGTAATGCCAGAAACGTCATCATCACCTATAAGGGCAAAGTGATTGGCGGCTATACCTGCATCTACAACAAAGGCAATGCCTTTCTTTGGTTTTCTGCATTCAAGAGAAAGACTTACATCCATCTGCATCCGGACACAATGACCATCTGGCAAGCACTCTCTGATGCACAGGAGCAGGATGCCCAACACCTCCACTTTATGGACGCAGGACTTCCGCTTAAGAGTAATCTCTACCGTGAATTCATTCTCGGTTTCGGAGGCAAACCTGTTACCAAGTTTCGCTGGTTCCGCTTCTATCCAAAAGTTATAAACCTGCTCCTCCACTGGCTATACAAGGATTAAGGAAAAGAGGTTCCGTGAGCCTATATAAAGCATCTCCGAAACCTCTTTCTCTTTTTTAAGCGTAATTACACATACGCTCAAAAAGTACATTTTGTATATGAAAGCCAACGACTCTACTCTTTCAAAGCACGGTCTAGCTGCTCCAAGCCGCGCTCTGTACAGAATCCACGAATCAGGCACAAAATATAATTGTCGTATATCTCCTGCATCGAATGAACACGATAGAGCTGATGATGCATGATTTCCTCCATCATCACATGTCCTATGTCCATAACAACATTGAAGTCTACATCCTTACGGAAAAGCCCCTCCTTGACACCAGCCTCAAAGAAACGTACACTCTCCTCCCGTTCATGAGCATGATTTTCCTGGAAGAATTTCACTACACGAGGCATCTTATGAACCTCCTCATAAAAAAGAACGCCCACCATCCCATTACGCTCCATCTGCAATTTATAGACATAGCTGATAATATCTATCACATTCTTCGCTTGGGTCTTGGCGAAATTCTCTAACTTCGAACGATTTTCTTCTAGCTGACGCATCATACCAGCAAGCAACAATTCTTCTTTGTCACCAAAAATCTCGTACACAGTTCTCTTAGATACATGAAGTCCCTGTGAGATTTCATCCATCTTGACAGCTTTTACCCCACGCTTATAGAATTCAGGCATCGCATAAGAGATGATTCTGTCTTTCAGTTCTTGTCTATATTGATTGATTTCTGCCATTTTACTTGTTTGAAGACTATTTTTGTGCAAAGATACAAAAAAAATCAAAAAACCATTCTTTTTTACTAAGTTTTTTTGTACCTTTGCACAAACTTTTAAATTTCGTACGTAAAATCCACGAATATGAAAGAAAAATAAACTTTAAACCAATATATTGTTATGGTAAAAATTACAAAAGAGGCGGCTTTAAGTTATCACGAGACTGGCCGTCCTGGCAAGATTGAGGTTAAGCCAACAAAACCTTATCACACACAAACGGATCTGAGCCTTGCTTATTCTCCTGGCGTGGCATTCCCATGTCTTGAGATCCAGCAGAACCCAGACGATGCATACAAGTATACTGACAAGGGTAACCTGGTTGCTGTTATCAGTAATGGTACAGCAGTGCTCGGACTTGGCGATATCGGTGCCATGAGCGGAAAGCCAGTGATGGAAGGTAAGGGATTGCTTTTCAAGATTTACGGTGGTGTGGATGTCTTCGATATCGAAATCGATGAAAAAGACCCAGAAAAGTTCTGTGAAACCGTAGAGAAAATCGCTCCTACATTTGGTGGAATCAACTTGGAGGACATCAAGGCACCTCAATGTTTCTACATCGAGGAACGCCTGAAAAGAACTCTCGATATCCCTGTAATGCACGATGACCAGCATGGTACTGCTATCATTTCTGCAGCAGGCTTGAAGAACGCTCTTGAGGTAGCAGGCAAGAACATTGCCGATGTAAAGATTGTCGTAAATGGTGCTGGTGCAGCTGCTATCAGCTGTACAAAACTCTACGTAGCACTCGGTGCACAGGTAAAGAACATCGTTATGCTCGACTCTAAGGGTGTCATTACCAGCGACCGCGAAAATCTGACAGAGCAGAAAAAGCTCTTTGCAACAGACCGCCGCGATGTCCATACACTCGAAGAGGCTGTGAAAGGCGCCGATGTATTCGTAGGACTCAGCAAGGGTAACGTGCTCTCCAAGGATATGATTCGCTCTATGGCAGACAACCCTATCGTTTTCGCTCTTGCTAATCCAGTACCTGAGATCAGCTACGAGGACGCTATGGACAGCCGCCCTGACGTATTGATGTCAACTGGCCGTTCAGATTATCCTAACCAGATTAACAATGTAATCGGTTTCCCATACATCTTCCGTGGTGCACTCGATGTTCACGCCCGTGCTATCAACGAAGAAATGAAGATGGCTGCTGTTTATGCAATTGCCGATTTGGCTAAGCAGCCGGTTCCTGATGTAGTAAACGATGTTTACCACGTTAACGACCTAACATTCGGTCCTAAATACTTCATTCCGAAACCTGTAGATCCACGTTTGATTACAGAAGTTTCTGCTGCCGTAGCTAAGGCTGCAATGGAAAGTGGTGTGGCTCGCACCCCTATCACAGACTGGGAGAAGTACAAGCAGGATTTGCGCCAGCTGCTTGGTCAGGAGACCAAACTGACCCGCAAGCTCCACGATACAGCGCGCCTTCACCCACAGCGTGTAGTATTCGCTGAAGGTGGCAACCCAACTATGCTGAAGGCTGCAGTCCAGGCAAAGCAAGAGGGTATCTGCCAGCCAATCCTGTTGGGTAACCCTGACCGTCTGAACCGTGTTGCTAGCCGTTTGAAACTTGACCTTTCAGATATTGAGATTGTAGATATGCGTGCCGATAACGAACAGGGCCGCCGTGCTAAGTTTGCCAAGCATCTGGCAGAGAAGCGTGCTCGCGAGGGCTACAGCTTCGAGGAAGCTTATGATAAAATGTACGAGCGCAACTACTTCGGTATGTCAATGGTAGAACAGGGTGACGCTGACGCATTCATCACTGGTCTTTACACAAAGTACAGCAATACTATTAAGGTGGCAAAAGATGTAATTGGAATCCGTGAGCCATATAAGACTTTCGGTACCATGCATATCCTTAACACCCAGAAGGGTATTTATTATATCGCAGATACGCTCATCAACCGCCACCCAGACGAAGATGTGCTGATCGATGTTGCCAAGCTGTCTGCAGGTACAGTAAAGTTCTTCAACGAAGAGCCGGTTATGGCCATGTTAAGCTACTCTAACTTCGGTACAGACAATATTGGCTCACCTGTTAAGGTAAAGAAAGCCGTTGCTGAGATGCAGAAGGAGTTCCCAGAACTCGCTATCGATGGTGAGATGCAGGTAAACTATGCACTCAACAAGGATCTGCGCGACGAGAAGTACCCATTCTCCCGCCTCAAGGGCAAAGACGTCAACACATTGGTGTTCCCTAACTTGAGTAGCGCCAATGGTGCATACAAACTTCTCCAGGGTTTGAATCCTGAAGCAGAGATTATCGGCCCTATCCAGATGGGATTGAATAAGCCTATCCACTTCACTGACTCAGAAAGTAGTGTACAGGATAT
>PPYF01017041.1_pt1 | contig 19030 bp, 19 predicted proteins | sample 1559871 | NCBI WGS metagenome assembly PPYF01 (sample SAMN08240021, study PRJNA423297) | Human gut metagenome, whole genome shotgun sequencing project. | reverse complement strand
CCCTTGGCCTGGGCCAGGCGCTGGCGGCGCTGCCTGGTTGACCGGGGGTGGGCGATTGTCGTCAGCAGGCAATTGGGCCCCATGGTCACGTAGTCGCCGATATGAACCTCACCGGCGTCTTCGATGGTCAACCCCCCAGCGGCCAGAAAGTGATGGCCAATATAGATATTCGGCCCGTTCAGGCAGCTGAAGCTGGTCCCAAAGCTGGCCTGGTCCCCTAAAGCACCCAGGTGCATCTTCAAGCGCAGGAGCTGGGCTGGCCGGTCCAGGTTATTGCCCTGCCTGAACTCGTCGTTCCAGATGATTCCCGCTTCCTGGTAATGCTCCACCTCCGGTGCCGTCAGCTGGTAGAAATCACCGGAGCGCATTTTGTCTAGTTCATTCATCGTCTTTTTCCTCGAATTTTTCAAACTAGTTAAATTATAAGCAAAAAGCGTTTGAAAGAAAAAGACTTTGAAAAAATCAAACCATATTCGTGCTGATTACATATGCCCGCTGGCCCGGCATCTCTGCCACCAGCTGCAGGCGGCCGGCATAGTCTTTGATCCGGAAACTCTTTTCAATGATTTCACCATCGGTCTGGCTGACCAGCTGCCTTAAAAGGGCACAAAACTCTTCCTTGATGGCTGCCGCGTAATCTTCACCCTTGAGACGGAGGGACTCAGTCCAGCTTCAAGCCAGGATTAGCCTGGATTTCCGCCAATTCATAAGCAACATGGTGACGGAAGGCGGTCACGCTGTCAGCCGAAGCTCCCTTTTCCACGTAAAAGGACTTTTGCAAAAGCCCTGACATGTGGCTGGAAGCAATCTGCATGACCGGGAGGGCCAGACTCATGTCTTTTGGTTCATCCACCCCGACAAAGCCAACCAGGTCGGTTTCAAAGTAAAACGGGCACAAGACCAGACTGCTGAGCTCCTGGCGGGAAAATACCTCATATAACATAGGATCAGTCTCTTTGAAAGCTGCCATATCGCTGATATAGTAACCAGAATTTTCCCTAAAGGCCCGGGCAAAAGGCGAGCCAAGATCATCCCGCGGCATGTCCTGCAGAGTCGCCCGCTCAGAAGCAACTCCCGGCGCGCACCATTCATAGGTGTTGTCATAGAGCTGCTTTTCATTCAACTGGAAAATATAGGCCCGGGCTGCCCCCAGCTCTTCACCAATTTCACTAAGGAAAATCATAATCGCGTCACTACGTCACTAGGGTCTCCATCCTGCATGGCCCGGTCCATGCACTGGTTCATCAATTCTACATAGCCCAGCATTTTCTGAGCTTCCAGGGGAGAAAGACCGATGAAATCAAAATTCCTTTTAAAAGCGCCGTATTTTCCCAAGCTTTACCTCACCAAGTAAAATGCAAATTTCCTAGCCAAAATACCGTTAACTGAAGAAAACACCCTCGGCTAGGCCGGGAGTGTCTACCTTATTAGAGCAAAAAATACTATAAAGCATTCGATTAATAAAATCAAGCTATTGGCGCGAAATAATAAAGCACTTGTTGCTTTTATTAGGTAAGCCTTAATAAATCAAGGATATATCGCTAATGCGATAAGTTTTCAGTTATCTATCCAGCTTGCATTTATTGAGGTATTCCAACAAAAAAGTCCGGGCTAAGGAATTTGGCCGGATCTGCCGGCGGGCTTCGTCTATGCTTAGCCAGTTCCAGGCGTCGATTTCCTCATTTGGACTAACCTTTTCAGCCTGGTCAACGGTCACCGTGTAGTTGAGCATCAAGGTATTTGAGGGGGCAAAATACTGGCTGCGGTTGAAGTGGAGGCTTTTAGCCGTTAGATGAAGTTCCTCCATTAGTTCTCTGCGGCAGCTGTCTTCGGCGTTCTCCCCTTTGTTAACGTAGCCAGCTACCAGGATATAGGAGTCCTTCCCGTACTGCTTGATCAAGAGTACCTGGTCGCCTCCTTCATTCATGACGATCATGCTGACAGCGACGGAAAAAACTGGAAAGCGGAAGTCGCCGCATTGCTCGCAATAAGGGATCAAGCCATCCAGAGGCAATTCCTTTTTAGTCAATTTTTGCCCGCACTGGGGGCAGTAGGTCAGTTCAAACATTTTTTGTCACTCTTATCTGCTTACTTATCATTACCTGCAGCAACTAGATATACTTGCTGCCCTCCCGCCGGCTTAAGGCAGAGAGATCGCGGGAAGTCATGTATTCCCTGACCCAGGCCGGGTTGGTCTTGGAGTAGTCCCTTAGAGCCCAGCCGATAGCCTTGTTGATAAAAAATTCCTGGCTGCCTAAGTTGCGGTCGATAATTTTGCCCAAAAGGTCCGGGTCAGTTGCTTCTTTTAAGCCCAGCTGGAATTCAATCGCCGTCCGCCTAACCCAGAAGTCGGGATTTTGAGCCCAGGCCAGCATGAGGGCTGCCGTCTTTTCCTTGTTTTCCTCATCTTTGATAAAAATCTGCCCGGCCAGTTTGACCAGGCTGTCGACGCTGTCCCACCAGGACTTGGTCTCCGCCAGCTGCTTGATTTTTGGTAAGTCCTTAAAAGTCAGCTGCTTTTGGACTTTCTTCAAGTAGTCCAGGGCAAAGTACTGCATTTCCCGGTAGTCATCTTTAAAGCAGAGGTCAACCAGGTCCCAGGCGATTTCTTCCTTAGTCACGCCCTTTAATAATTCCCGCCGCGTTGGCGTCTTGAGCCCATAGAAGGGAAAAAGATTTCGCATGTACTTGCCCATGGCCTGGGCATTTTCTTTGTTAGCCCCGGCCGCATAAGCCTTTTTAACCGCCTGGTACTTTTCAAAAGGGGTCATCATTTCACCATGTTTTCATCTTTCTGTCAGTTGTATGGTAAAATATAAGCTATTGTGTGCTTTAGCACAATAGTTTTCAAATTTATATTTTCTAGTTTTTAATTTCTATGTATTGTTATTTTAACTTGGTTTATGGAGGATCAACATGAAAGAAAAGCTGACGCATGCTGAGTCGCTGACGATTTCCAGCATGCTCTTTGGCCTCTTCTTCGGGGCCGGAAACCTGATTTTTCCTGCCTACCTGGGGGAAGCCAGCGGAGCCAACCTCTGGATCTCCCTCTTGGGCTTCCTGATCACCGGGGTGGGCCTGCCCCTTTTGGCCATCGCCTCATTAGGGATGACCAGGTCAGAAGGGCTTTTAGACCTCAGTGGCCGGGTCAGCCACAAGTACAGCTACTTCTTTACCTGCCTTTTGTACTTGACCATCGGGCCCTTCTTCGCCATTCCACGCTGCTTCACGGTTCCTTTTGAGACCGGGATCTCAGCTCTTTTGCCCAGCGGGATGGCAAAAAGCACCGGCCTCTTTATTTTCTCACTGATCTTCTTCGCGATCATGCTTTTCTTCTCTTTAAGACCAGGGCGGATCATGGACTGGATCGGCAAGTTTCTGACTCCGGCCTTCTTGCTCTTTTTCTTCTTTATTATGATCACGGCCCTGCTGCATCCCTTGGGCAACTACCATGCAGTTAAGCCGGTCGGCGAATACGCCAGCGCCACACTAATCAGCGGGGTCTTGGCCGGCTACAACACCATGGATGCTTTGGCGGGCCTGGCTTTTGGCATCATCGTCATCTCCAGCATCCGGACCTTTGGGGTGACCAAGCCGGAAAAAGTTGCTTCCGCGACTTTGAAGACCGGGGTCCTCACTTGCCTTTTGATGGCGGTGATCTACGCCATTACTGCCCTGGTCGGAGCCCAGAGCCGGACTGCTTTGGGCTTAGCTGCTAACGGCGGGGAAGCCCTGTCCCAGATTGCCCGCCACTACTTCCCAGGTCTGGGGGCAGTAATTTTTGCCTTGATGATCTTCGTGGCCTGCCTTAAGACGGCCATCGGCCTTATCACGGCCTGCAGCGAGACCTTCGTGGAAATGTTCCCGAAGACCCTGTCTTACAACAAGTGGGCCATTATCTTCAGCCTCCTGGCCTTTGGGATTGCCAACGTGGGCTTGACCACCATCATTTCCTTCTCCCTGCCAGTCTTGATGCTGCTCTACCCGCTGGCCATCTCTTTGATCCTGCTGGCCTTGACCAGCAAGCTCTTTGACTTTAAGCAGGTCGACTACCAGATTATGACGGCTGTTACCTTCCTTTGCGCCCTGGGCGACTTCTTCAAGGCCCTGCCGGCAGGGATGCAGGTCAAGGCGGTTACCGGCCTTTACGGCCGCGTCCTGCCCCTTTACCAGGATGGACTGGGCTGGCTGGTTCCAGTCGCTGTTACCTTCGTTATTTTAGCCATTAAGGCTGCTATCAGCAAAAAACGCGCCTAACGCAAAAAACAGAGTTTCCTAAGCTAAAGAGGAAACTCTGTTTTTTTATTTTCTGATAAATTGCTCGTCGCCAGCTGCTTCTTCTGCTGAAACATAGCGCTCAACGCTCATATGCAGGTCGTACTTCTCGCGCAGCTCAGCCAGCTGGCCCATCATCGGGGAAGCATGGTGGGCGTCCAGCGCCTCCTGGTTTTCCCAGCTGTCGATCAAAAGGATGGTTTCCGGGTCAGCGAGCGGCTGGAAGTACTCATAGCGGAGGTTGCCGGCTTCTTCCCGGATGGCCTGGGCCACCCCGCTTGCTTCCATTTCTTCCGCGAACTTGCGGGCACTGCCGTTTTGCCCGTGGTAGTAAAGATTGACTGTTAAGCTCATTTTTTACTCCTGCTTTCTGTTTGAGAATCCGTTTACAAAAACAGTTTAACTCATTTTTTTAGAAGAAATAAGCCATCTGTCAATTTATTTTTGCAATTGGCAAAAATATTAAATTTTTGCTGTATTCGTCAAAGCTTTTTGACAAAAAAATTCCCCCTAGTTATCTAGAGGGAAATTTTGCTTGCCTATTACAAGTCCAGCAAGCCGTCTTCATCAAGGATTTTCACCTGCTTGCCTGTCCTTTTCAGATAGCCCATTTTTTCGAGGAGTTTGAATTTGCGGGAGAGGGTTTCGGGAGTAGTTCCCAAGTAGAGGGCGATATCTTTCATCTTCATGGACAGCTGGAACTGGTCGCTTCCAGCCACCTTAGCCAAGTCGAGCAGGTAGCTGGCCAGCCTTTCTTCGACCCGCTCCATGGCCAGGAACTGGGTCTGTCTTTCGGTGGCCAGCAGCTTCTGAGCGCTGAGTTCCAGCAGTTTGAGGGAGAGCTGGGGATTTTCCATGAGGACCCGGTTGAAGTCGGCCTTGCTCAAGCTGCAGATTTCCGTATTCTCCATGGCCTGGCCGAAGAAGCTGTCGTTTTCCAGGCCAAAAAGCTGCGCTTCCCCTTCATAGTCACCCGGCTGGGCAACCCGGAGCAGCTGCTCGCGGCCGCTGGCGGACAGCTGGTAAACCTTCATGTTTCCCCGGGCCACGATCTGCAGCTTTTCATCCCCTGGCTGAAAAATCGTCTCACCTTTTTGATAGCGCCGGTGGCTGGCCAGGGAATTGATCTTAAGCTGGTCTTTTTCTGGCAGGTCCACGAATAAGGGAACCAGGCTGACACATATATGCTGCATTTTGCTCTCCTCTGCTGGTAAAAATTAGCCCTGGACCAAGTGGTCGAATTCTTCCAGGGTCTGGTAGGTCTTAGTCATCGCCCCGCAGGCGTCAGCCGGAATGGTGTAATCCGCGGTCAAGGACCGCAGCTTGCTGAAGTCGGCAGTTAAGTCTTCCTGGCCGGCTTTCACCTTCTTTTGGATGTCTTCGTAAACCTTGCGGACTTCAAAGACTTCCGGGTGGTGGGCGCCATGGGCCTTGGTAATTGCTTGCGTATATAAGTCTAACATTTCATCGTTCTTGTCAAAAAATTCCTTGATCATCATTTTTCTCCTTTTTTCTTGATTAGTCGTTTTTCTTGTTTTTGCTTTTTTCTCTTATTTAGCGCTGGCCTTCAAGACGTCATAGCCGATATTCTTCACGGCTTGAGTGATCGTGTCCAAATTGGTTTTTTCCGGGTCGAAGTTGACCTTGGCCTTGCTTGCGTTGAAGAGGACCTTGACGCTGGTCTTTTCAACTCCGTCGACATTGGCGATGGCCCCCGCGATCTTCTGCATGCAGGTCGGACAGGCTAATGTTTCAAGTTGTAAAATTGCTTTTTTCATGATTTCTTTTCCTTTCTTTTTTCTATTGGATACTTTTGCTGCCCTTAGTATACAGGCCTGTTGCTTGAGAAAAATTGTTTTCTATCAACTTTCGCGATTTTTGTAATTTTGACCGGTAGGCCAGAAGGCGCATGGCGTTTAAGATTACAACCAGGATACTGCCTTCGTGGACAAACATCCCGATGGCCATGTTCATCCATGAGCTGGCTAACACGCTGACCAGCAGGACGGCTACGACAGCCAGGGCGATGGTGATGTTCTCAATCATGTTCCGCCGGGTGGCCTTAGCCAGGGCCAGGGCCCGCGGAATCCGGTCAAAGCTGCCGTTCATGAGGACCACATTTGAAGTCTCAATTGCCACGTCAGTCCCGCTGCCCATGGCAATCCCGATGTCTGCCCGGGCCAGTGACGGACTGTCGTTGATCCCGTCGCCGACAAAGGCGACGATTTCACCGGCTGCCTGCCGCTTTTTGACAAATTCGGCCTTGTCTTCTGGCAAAAGCTGGCCATATGCCTCAGTGAGGCCCAGTTCTTCCGCTACCAGGTCAACCGTCTTCTGGTTGTCACCGGACAAGAGGAGCAGGTTCTTGACACCCAGCTTCTTTAAAGCAGCCAGGTCTTCCTTGACCCCGGCCCGGATCTCGTCCTTTAAGCCTAAAGCAAGTTCCAGCTGCCCGTTTACAGCCACCAGAACCAGGGAATTGCCAGCACTTGCCAGCTTTTCCATGTCCTTTTCCATTTCTTTTGTAACTGGGACATGGTACTGGTCAAGCAAGTAGCGGTTGCCGACCAGGACCTGCTGGCCAGCTACTTGAGCAACGATCCCGCCACCCTGGAGAACCTGGGAAGCTTCAACTTCTTTAGCTTCCAGGTCTTCATAGTAGCCAGTGATGGCTTTTGCCAAAGGGTGGGCAGATTCTTTTTCCACGCTGACCAAAAGCTGTTCAGCCAGCTGGCCCTGGCCGTACTTTTTCACCTGGCTGACCCGGGGGTCGCCGTAAGTCAAGGTCCCGGTCTTGTCGAACATGATCGTGTCGACCTTGCTGAACTTGGTGATGACTTCACTGCCTTTAAAAAGGATCCCCTGCTTGGCACCATTGCCGATTCCGGCCACGTTGGAGACCGGAACCCCGATAACCAAGGCACCCGGGCAGCCGAGAACCAGGATGGTTACAGCCAGTTCCAGGTCTTGGCTGATGAGGCCAACAATAATGGCCAGGAGCAGGACGACTGGGGTGTAGTACTTGGAGAAGCGGTCAATTAGACGCTCAGCCTGGGACTTGGAGTCCTGGGCTTCTTCGACCAGTTCGATGATCTTGCCAAAAGTCGTTTCATCCCCGACTTTTTCCGCCTTGATCCGAATGGTCCCGTTTTCCAAAATAGTACCGGCATAGACCGGGTCGCCGGGCTTTTTGCCTAAAGGCATGGATTCACCGGTAATGCTGGCTTCGTTGGCCGTCCCGGAACCGGAGACGACTTCCCCGTCAACCGGGATCTTGCCGCCGGTCTTGACCAAAAGGATGTCCCCTTCGTCCAGGTCGTCTAAGTCAACTTCTTCAAAGTCGCCTTCTGCCGTCTGCCGGAGGGCGGTTTCTGGCACCATCTCCACCAGTTTCTTGATGGCTGACCGGGTCTTGGCCAGGGTCCTTTGTTCAAGGTAAGCCCCAAACAAGAAGAGGAAGGCCACGATAGCGGATTCTTCGAATTCCTGGATGACGAAGGCACCTAAGATGGCCAGGGTCACCAGCAAGTCGATACTGATGACTTTGACCTTCAGGGCCTGCCAAGCGGTTGCGGCGATCGGGAAGCCGCCGATGAGGGAGGCAGCCAGGAGCAGGCTGGACTCTGCTGTTTCACTTTTAAATAACCATTTTGCGGCAAAGGCCAGGACGATTAAGATGCCCGTAATTGCCGTCAGCCGGTTGCGATTTTTCATTAACCATTTTTGCATTGATCTTTTGACCTCCTTGCTTTGATGCTTTTAATATACCGGGAAAGCAGGATTCCCCAATTGATTTCTATCAAGATCGGGATTTTTACAAAAATTTTTTTACGAAAAAAGCCATCCAGGGGAATTTGATCCTCTGAATGGCTTAGTTTTAGTCGACGCGGTTGATTTTACCAGCCGCGATTGGGAGAGTGACGTGTTGGTCGTAATGGTCGTTGATCTTGCCGCCAACGCTTTCTGGCAATTCCAGGTCAGCTGGCACGCCGTGGATGTAGACCACCCGCTTGTCCAGGGCCAGATCCTGGTCATTGAAGACTTCCTTGAACTTGGCTTCCAGCTTGGCTAAGTCGACATCTTTTTCATAGCTGTAGTAGCCGTTTGCATCGGCAACTGGGTAGTTGTCGTTGGGGATGCACATTTCGTGCGGAGCCGCGTCCAGGGGCACCATAGTCGTGCCGGAGACCGGTTCGGTTTCCACGAGGTCGATAAAGCCGTCCTGGTTGGTGTCCTGGGCAAGGGTTGGCACTTGGGCATCCTTGCCGTCCGGGAAGCCATGGAAGTGTTCCCAGTGCTGGATGTTAGCCGGGGTGTCGAACATCTCCAGCTTGATGTGAAGCTTGTCAGCCTCAGTCGTGAATTCTACGTAGCCATGAGCCTGGCTGCCAATTTTTTCTGCGTTAAGAGCCGTAATGTCGGCGCGGTATTTAGTCATATTTTTTCCTCAACAAATCATAGTTATCCCTTTAACGTTACTTTAACGTTAAAGGGAGTTTTAACTACTTAAAAATAAGTACATCACGTCATGATTATCATAATTATCATGACTATCATGACTATATTGAGTATACCATATAATAAGCTTGCTTGCTATTTATAAAATAACGACTTAATGGAATAAGTTTTATATAAAAATATCAACTACCTACTGTCAGCTTACGCCAGTCATCTTCTAAGATAGCCATCAACATGTGTCAGCGTACTTGCCCCTGTCGAAAACTGCATCCCGCAAAACTCCCTCCCGCTTGAAACCAGCCCGCAGGTAGGCTTTTTCCGCGCGGGGATTAAAAGAGAAGACGTCCAGTTCAAGCCGGTGCAGATGCGGAAGTTAGCCCGACGCAGGTCCCAGTCGATTTCATTAATCACGCTCTCGCCAATGATTTTACCGTTCGGATCTAGAATCAAGAAGAAGTATCTGGCCAGGCCTTGGTCAAGGCTAGTCACGAGGGAACCACCTACCACGACGCCATCTACCGGGCCCACTTCCCTTAAGCCGATTACCACTTAACCAACCAAAAGTCGGCGTCGGCCACCGTGATCGGGGCGCAGATTGAACGCGCCAACAAAGGGAGTGAACAATAACCCTCTCGCACACATTACCAAACCAAAAGGGGTCGGGAAAAACTCTGTTTTCCCGATCCCTTGTTGTATTCACTAAGGTTAGACAGAAAACGTGGTAAATAACCGCAGGTCTAGTGTCTAAGCAGGCCGAAGAACGGTGCGTCCTAGCTTAGTCATACGACCTGCCGAGAAGGTTATTTCCCACTCTCGTAGTAATGGTAAACCGGGACCGTGATGGGTTGTGGTGCCCGGTAGTTGTCGGCAAACAAGTCGTGAATTAGTGCCAGTGAACCGGAAGAAAAGGGGTGCACGGCGTCAAGCACCACCCAAGTCACGTCCGGCGACAGTGGTGGGGTCGTCAAAGAACCGGTGTAATTAAAGTAGCCCTGGTTGTTAGCGAAGAACTGGTTTAAGTAGGCGGCACCGGCCTGACCGTTAATGACGGGAGCGAAGTCAAAGCCGGCTTCACCATCGGCGGCCCTTATCCCCAGCATGGCTAAGACCAGGGTTTGCCCCTGGTCGTCTTGGTAGACAAAGTGGACCTCGGCGTCTTGCCGCTGGCCATCAAACAGGTGCTCGCTGTGGTCGTGGAAGTGGAGGCACAAGAAGTGGTAGTGGTGGTTCCCTAGCGTTAAAGTGCCAGCGCCGATAAACTGGTCCCCAGACGAACGGGGGTCGCGGGTCAGCGCCTGGTCGCCGACAAAGGAGACGGTTAAGGGCTGGTCGGCGAGGGGGCGTGGGGTAGTTTGCTCTAAAACGATGTCGATGGGTGATTGTTGGCTAGCGGGACCTTGCCACTGGTCCTGGGTCTGGTAATTGATGTATTCCATAAAAAGACACCTCCAAATAATTAACCTTATTATAGCGGGTTATACAATCGCTTTCTAGGGAATTGGGCGAGGCCGGAAGAAAATTAACTTGTCCAGTGTTAGCTAAGCACTGGCCCCTTACGACACCCACTTTTTGATCAGGGCTTCTCGATGGTCGTCATCGTAGAATTCAAAAATGGCGATTCTGTAAAAATTAACCTGTAAATAAATTTTACCATACTGCCCTGGTAGTAGCTCAGCTATTATCGGGGCTTTATTCGTTATCCGTAAAAAAGCTCTTCAGCTTGTAGGTTGTCACAGGTTCTACATAATAGTGGTACTTAGCCACTAGATCGCAAAGCTTGTCCCCATTGATAAGGGTAATTATCCGCGTGCCTGCTTTTGCGGTTTTCATTGCTTCGCGGGTAAAGTCAGAGGTCGTGATGAAGATTCCGTACTCGGCATTATACTTATCCATTGCCCCACGGAACTTATCAATTTCTGGGGCAGAAACTTTACCGTCCCACCGCTTAGTTTGTAAGGCTACCCGGGTTGTTCGAAAATCATCTGAAGTGATATAGCCAAAACCATCTAAGCCACCGTCGCCGACATAGCGGACACCGATATTGTCGTCAAGGTCAACCCCCATATGGATCAGCAAACCTCGACTAAATATTTCAAATTTCTGTGGCGGCATCTTGGCTAAGGCTGCTAACAGTTCAGCTTTCCAGGGTTCTTCTTCAATCTCAGTCTCTTCCTCTACATCAGTATCATCGGCTGAATTTTCGGATAGCACGGCCCGCACATCACGAATTGGATCAAAATCTTCTAACTTAGTTGTCCGTCTCTTTTCTGGTAGTTCAAGATTTCGATTATCTTCAGTGATGATGAAACCAGTCGTAATCAAATGTTTAACCGCAAAGTTAAAACGATAATCAAACGGACGGTATGGAGTGCCTGTTTTCTTTGAATGCTTAACTTCATCGACCTTATCCTCTGAAATTGCTTCAGAGTGGTCGCAAATCTCACGTTTAACTTCCTTTCTATTTATGGCCATTCCCAGTCCCCCTTCCTAAAAAGTTGCACTCTTACTTTTTAAGTGTACAAAACTTTACCCCAATCTTCTCAATTCATTAAAAATTTTTCACAATAGGCAATTTCATCCAAGCGTCATTATGCCTTAACGTCGGCGTTAATGGGACCTACGTTACAGCGGGCTAGCCAACCCTTCAGCAAATTTTAATCGATTTGTGTACGTTCTAGGACGGTTACGGACTCAACATGCCACGAGCTTAGTTGGTCAATTACACATTGTTGATTAACCGCTGCGCTAGCGTAGTGTCATGATGACATCTTAATAATACTGACACGGATACTACGCATGCGGCTCTATATCAGCAGCTATAGTTCTGATTGCGCAAGTTTTAAATGTCATTATGACACTACACTAGTCGGCTTTTGTTATCTACGTCAAGCTAGCACAATTATTAACTCGAAGCTATAATGCCGGAATTTAGTAAAATTTTGAGATAAATTGTAGAACTCAGTTTTTATCGGTTTGTGGGAAACTATAGTCCCTAAAAAGGTATTTCATCATTTGTGGGAAATAGAACTCTCAATTCAGTTGAACTATGAGCAGAAGTAATTTCAAAAATAAAGCTATGTAAATTGTCCTTCGTAATCTTCCCAGAAGATTGCCTAAATTCATCGACGAATGCTCTGTAATTCGATAAGTAATTGTTATCTAGCATCAATTGATCATACCGTACTTTAGACAATTCCTTCTCTTCACTATTAATGAATTCATGTAATGACGTAGCAATCTTTACGGCTTGTTGCGGATCATCATCCAATAATTTTTTCTAGATTAGGTTTAAAACCTAAAATATACTTAACTCTTTCTTGGAGTTCAGCTAAGGTAATATTTCCATTTGGTTGAATTGTTTCCATTATTTATATCTCCCCATTACAATATCTTTAACCTCCTGAAGATAATCATCGGTATATTCAGGCACAAGTAACTGTCCATCAATCGCATCGATCATAATCTTTTCTTTATCCTTCAGCTTTTTGTAGACAGTATTATCAATGAACCCCATATGAGCAACATCACCCTTAGTCATCAAATAATAATACCTAGTGTACTGATGTTCTGGCAGTCCCAGACGATTAATTCGATCTCGCGACTGCAACATAAAAGTCAGGTTAAAGTTATATTCAAAGTAAACCGCATCATGTACCGTTTGATGCAGCGAAATGGATTCACCTAACGTATTAGGATTAGAAACCAATACTTGAGCATCACCAGTGCGGAAGTTATTAATCATTTTTTCACGGTCTTGCTTTGGTGTAGCTCCATAAATTAAGGTGGTCTTGATACCCATTCCATTGAGAGTATCGGTAATCTTTTGCATGGTTCCGACAAACATCCCCCAGACAAGGACTTTCTTACCCTGACTAACTAACTTATCAATTAAGTCAATCCCCATCTCAAACTTAGGCGATTTAATCCTTGCTAAATCATACTTCTTGTAAACCTCACCGCTGCTAACATTCTTTTTTTCAATCTCCGCTGATTGCTTGTCCCAAATACCAGAATCTCCATCAATTAACCCTAATTCCTTGTAATTGATATTGCTGGCTAACAGAGCTGGATTAGTCGATGCCTGAAGTAGCCTAATAAAGGTAGCCAACGTCCCATTTTCGGTTTCGTAAATCGCTTGCGACAACATCTGCTGATCCGGAGATGGATCTACCACCTTAATGATATCTGGATCTGGCTTAGGCACATGCAGATCTTCCTTATTTGTTCGCCAGAAAAATGGCGATAACTTTTTATTCACATCTTCTGGGTCAATATTGTTCAAAGTCGTTAAATCCCAAGCAAAGAATGATGAATATTCATCGGGGCACATCAAATGTAAGAAATTATAAATATCTCTAAAACCATTTGGAATTGGTGTCCCCGTTAAAACATAACGGTAATGTGGTGCCTGGCTTAAATTGAGGGCCGCCTTGGCGCGTTGACCTCCGACGCCCTTTACCCGGTGGACTTCATCGAAAACTAACATAGTTTTTGAATCTAGTAAGTCATTAATGATGTTCAGCTTACTTTGTAAAGATTCATAGTTGATGGTAATTACATCAGCTTCAACCCAATCATGCTTAATAGCGCCGACATTATTGTTATATTTCTTATCCCGCATGTTGAGATAATGTAGCTGACGCTTCGGACCAAATATAGCTTCAAATTCCGTCCGCCAAGTAGCAAAAGCATTTAACGGTGAAACTGCTAACAGTTTATTAACTTCATCTATTCTCGGACTAGAAAGATAAGCAAAAGTACCATACATCATCGCAGTTTTACCAGCACCGGGCACTGAAAAATTAGCCGCTCGTTTCATGATAGTCATGAAGAAGCTAGCTTTTTCTTGCTCTGGCTTAAGCGGACGCGTAATTTCTTGACTAACGACCGCTTTGAAGTTATCAAACTCATGTTGCCAGCGAGGATCACCATCTTTGATAGTTAAACCAGCCTGACTTTGTTCCTTAATATAATACTGACGCTGTTGAACAAACTGATTAAACTTGTTGCTAGTTTGAACTTCAGGTAACCCTTTACGTTGCAGACCCCTATTAAGCTTCTTAACTAATTCAAGCAGTTGAACGTAAGTTAAATCTTCCTTAAAGGTTCGTTGTCTCGGATCTTCAAAGTACGGCCTAAAAATAGCTAAGCCACGCTGAGCTGTCTTTGACTCCAGTGTATGGTTACTATCATCTAGTAGTTGGAAGAAACCGTCATTATTCTTAATAATGATTGGACTATCTGATTTCGTCTCCATACTTACTGAACAACTCCTTACTTAGTTGATTCAAGTCGCGCATGTATTTTTGCAACTCTTTTAACTGGTCTTCACTCACTTCGTTATAACGAAGGCTCCCAATGAGGCCACCATCTTCGTTTAAGTCATGATAATATTTCACATTTTGCTTAATGTTACGAATGAATTTATCGACGGACTCACTGTTCCGTGCGTTCCGCATATAAGTATCAAAAGTATCTCCTAGGGCTTCAACCGTATCATTTTCATCAGTTAAACTTTGCATTAAATCAGAAGTGGTATGAATTTCATCATCCTGTAGTGATTCAGACAGATCATCAACAATGTCCGCGACATCATCATTAAAATCTTCGTTATCGACGCTGTTGACAACATTTTTTCCATATTCACGAATATGAGTTCTGGCGGTATTCCCGCTAACACCAACATGAATCTGGTAAAGAATCACACCGAAGTATGAGTTCATGGTTTCATTCTTACGAACCTGCGATTCTGGATCATCACCAAAGTTCTTTGAAAGTGACTTTCCCATTTCATAAAACAGCGACCAGACCTTACTTTCCTTGATGATGTTGAAGTTATTGTCCGGAGCTCCAATAAATTCCAGAAACTTCTTCATGTAAACAGCACCATCATAATATTTCTTAACCTCAGTTGGGCGCATATGAGAATCCGCAGCATAGTCCGCCTGAGTTATGATTGGATCATCGCCGCCAGTAGTTTGATAAATGTCAACAGCTAAGTCAACCGGATCATAATTTTGACGTTCTTCAACACCCATCTGAATAGCTAATTCCAGTTTTTTGATCTTAGCTCGTTCAGTTGAATTGTCATATGAGAATGGTAATACCACGGCTTCAAAATAAACTGTCCTACCAGTTGACTGGTGAATATTCCGTAAAGCAGTGAAGCGCCGATTACCATCGACAATTCTTCCATCATCAAGAACATAGCCATATACCTGCTGGCCAGATTCCTGAATTGATTTTTCTGTTCGTTTCAGTGCTGATGAATTATCCTTCTCAATTAACTTAGCAACAAAATTGTTATATTGTGGGTCTTCATGGTCATTTGCTGGGTGCAGCTCATCATGATACTGAGAAATGCCTGTTGCGATCCGACCATTCTTATCATTGTAATAAAGGTATTCCAACGGAATTTTATAGACATCCAACGTCTCGGAACTAACACCATCCACCTTAATTGGTAGCTTAGGCTTAGCTCCTGTTTTCTCTAAATTTCCTTCTTTAGCTAATTCAATTAGCGACAGCATCCTAATTCAACTCCCCGTTTTCCAACTTATTAATCAAGTCATGCACCTCTTGTTCACTAGTAGCCATTCGATAATAAACTCCTGATTCCTGCAAATGATCAAAGTACTTTTGCTGAATAATTCGAATTTCTTCATCACCCAACCGCATGTTTTCAGCTTTAGTTTCAATCACTAAATAAATTGGCTTATTACCATGTTCAATCTTAAAGATAAAGTCAGGTGTAGTCGTTCCGTTATCAAAGCGCGGAATCTTAATAGCCTTTTTGGGCAATTTCCCAAAGACACTAATCTTCGGCCCATACGACCGTTGCAAAATTTTTAATTCTGGATCAGCACTGTCATAACGCAGCGGTGGTCGATCATACAAGTACTTTTCATCAGAAGTTGAATTTGATTGGTATACTCCAAGTACGCTAGCAGGAACTGAATCTACAAATTCCTGCTTCTTGGCATTGTAAATCGATGTTGAAGATGAAAAGTTCAGTGGTTCATAGCTATAAGAAGTCTTAATTCGTTCATTAAATTGATTGTTAAAAGTGCGAATTAAATTGCCAAGTGTCTTCTCATTGATGTAGTTAGTATTATTTTTCAAACGCTTAATCGCTTTGATCATCAAATTGTTAAGCAAATTAACCGGTAAATCAGTACCCTTAGCCAAGAGTTTAAGAAATTTACCATAATTCATGGTTAAGAATTCAGTACTATAATCCGACTGCGTTTCCCGAACGGAAGCCACATTCTCATCAGTTACCACTTCTTGGTGAACCACCTGCGGCCGTTGCAAAACAAAGATCTTATTATCGCTATCGTTAAAGACGTTCCGGGCAACAGTTTCGGCATCTTGATTAACCGATGGATCAAACTTGATCATTTGCCGCTTAGCCAATTGCAACCACAAATTCTTCAATTGCTGCCAATTTTGCTTGCGTAGCTTAACATTTGTGCTGTCTTTTGAATTTTTATCTCGAACCTTATCCTTAGCAACTTTAGTTTCTTGGACTAATTCTGGATAAAGATGACACAACGCATCATAGCCGGTCATCATTTGACCATCTAATTCAACGTTTTCTTTAAATTTGTTAGAACGGGTAATCACATTATGGGCATCTAAATCATCAAGCAACTGATCCTCCTCAAATTTAGGGTCAGTTTTTTGTTTAGCTTTAACAATCAGCTTGATCATGTCATCAGTTAATTCTTCTTGGTTCAGTTTTATCGGTGAATCATCATTAATTTCACCTACTAACTTTTGAGCAAAATCTCGTTCATCATAACCAATTAAGAAAGATAGACGACTCTGCCACTCATCCTGATTCAAACGGTGACCAGTTTCATCAACCGGAAGCCGTAAACCACGACCAACTTCCTGAATCTTACTAATTTCTGAGCCAGAAGTACGCAACTTGGCAATCGTGAAAACATTAGGATTATCCCAACCTTCACGCAGCGTCCACTTTGAAAAAAGGAAACGACGAGTTAACCAATTACCATCTTTATCCTTAAAGCTGAGCAGCTTTTCCTTATTACTAAGAATATCCTCAACTTCAGCTTGAATATCAGCATCTGAACTGCCGCGATCTTCACTGAAGTAGCCAGCATATACGTCCTGATGTTCTGACTGCAAGCTCCTTAAAGTAGCTTGTAAGAATGAACAATAATCTTTTTCTCGATCATCAATTGCCATCTCGTACCGGCCAATCAGTCTCTTTATTTTTTCAGTTAAAAGTCGTTCAAATTCTTTGGCAAGCCAGCCTTTACTGCTATTTTCTCCTCGAAAGCTTGAAATACTATCAATGAAAAACAAAGACAGGGTTTTAATTTTAGGCGCATTATCCCCAGAGTTAGGACGCAGAAAATTTTCCTCTTCGGCTTTAAAGTGGCAGTCCAAGGCTTGCGAAATAATCTCTTTCTGGTAACTTTGCGCGAAAGTGCCCGGGATTAATTTCATGTCTTTAGCCAACGCCAATCCATTAGATAACTCATGCTCCGTGCCACCGGCATAAGTAATATCCCCTTGAAAGCCTGGATCGACATCTGCAAGGTTTTCACCAACACCTAGAGAGTATTCTTTTTTCCCTTGGGAAAGGATCAATTCTTTAGCTTTAACCTGTTTAACCTTGTACAAGTTGCTTGCTTGCTCTTCTGGCATATCTGGGTAATCGATATCGATTCCCTTAACTAAACCTTGATTAAAGCTATCGACGGCATCCAAGTTGAACTGAGGTTCACCACGGTAATAATCAATCTTAGTAACCTTGCTTTTGCCACGCCCACTTGTTGTTTCCGGGAAAGTAGCCCCAAAACGGACAATTAATTGGGGCTTCATTGCTTTAATATCTTCGTAAAACTTTTTACCGCGTGGGAATCGCTGCGGCTCGTCAATAATGACTAAAGGTCTAGTTGCCGCAATGGCCTTAATTGGTGAAGTTTCGCCACCAAGCAAAGTCTGATCATAATCATCACGGTGCATGGACTTAGAATGAAGCATCCCTTGATTAACCAACAGCACCTCAATTTGATTAGCATTCTGTCTAGTTGCTTCCACAAATTCAGATAGCTGTGCCGGAAAGTTACGTCGCCCTGAACGAGCACTAAAATCACCTGCGTTAATGACGTTTAATTGTACCCGTGTATTTTCATAGAATTCACTAAAATGCTGCTTAGCATAATCACTGGTAATGAAACTACGAGTACCTTCTTTAATACTTGGGCTTGGCACTGCAATGACAAACTTAAAGAGCCCATACTTTTGATGTAATTCATACATCATCCGGGTATAAACATAGGTCTTTCCCGTACCTGTTTCCATCTTGATGTCAATATTAGCTTTATCGTTGTAGCGGTACTTAATCAGCGGATTGGCATAGATGTAGTTTGCATTGGGATCATTAGTTGTAGTATCAATGCCCGGAAAAGCTTGATCAATAGCAGCTAAAGCATCTGTTTGGTGTTGTAAAGTTTCAAGTTTAATCTTCATGGCTTAGTACCTCTTGATCAAAGTGACTTTACTATCTAACTGCTTCAGACCATTTTCTAGTTCGCGAAGTTCGGCGACGTTAAAGGAATAGCCAAACAGAACCACACTCTGTACTTGTAACTGGTGAGTACCCAGTTGATTTAACAGCTCTCTGGTCTGGTCAGCTCTCCAGCCTTCATTAATCAGGTAGAGACGATTATTTTCAACTTGATGAGCTGTGTAATTACCAAACTTAATTTCTTCAACGTTGGCATCAAAAGAATACCCGTCTTTAGCCAGCCAAGTCGTTAAAATGGTTTGTTGTCCACTAGCATCTCCATCAATGCCCAAACTCTTACTGGAAAAACCATCTACCATATCAGTAAATAAATTAGTATTATTTGGATCAAAGTCATCAATTTCTTCTAGAGTTTGCTTGACTGGCTTAACTACCCGGTAATGTTTAAAACTGCCATCAAAATCTTTGGGTAAAGTTAATTCATTATCTTCACGAATTTGTTCACTTGCCATTTTAATACGTTGACGTGAAATTTCATCTACAGATTTATATCCTAGCTTATAAGCTTCTTTCCCCCCATCAGTTGGTATTTCAGTTCCATTTTTATTCACATGGTAAGTTTTTTCTGGAAGTTGTACCATTATGAACCTCCTCTTACCATTATCTTGAGAATTCAGTTTCATTACTGCGTGAGCGGTTGTGGCTGATCCGGCAAAAAAGTCCAAAAAAGTTGAGTCTTTTGAAAAGATACTTAATATTCTGGTAATAAAAGAAAGCTATTTGGGATTACTA
>PPYF01103169.1_pt1 | contig 19031 bp, 7 predicted proteins | sample 1559871 | NCBI WGS metagenome assembly PPYF01 (sample SAMN08240021, study PRJNA423297) | Human gut metagenome, whole genome shotgun sequencing project. | reverse complement strand
GCAATGCATATAATGCGAAGATAAACAATATGACATAACCCAATTTGGCATACCAGGTAAGCCAAAGGGGAGGAGCAATTACCACTGTCAGTTGTGCTGCATTCTCGTTCCATTCCTGATTGCGAAATCGGGTTTTCACTTTAAACACATAGTTGCCGTGCGGTATGTTACGGAAGGTGACCTGATTATCTCCTTGGGTGCTGTACCATGCATTCTCAAGTCCTTCCAGCATATATGAAAATTCTACTTGTGAACTTTGTGTATAATCCAACACATTGAAAGATATGTTGAAAGTGTTTTGATTATAAGGTAGCTCAACAATTCTGTTACTGATTGGAACCGGTAACCGGGTATCCCTGCTTTCTGTCTGTTTATTATAGATAAAGAATTGGGTGATGGTAACAGGGGAAACTTCGCGTGGTGATGATAGTTCACGCGGATTGAAATAACATGCCCCGTTTTGGGAGCCGAAAAACAGAGTACCGTCTGGAGTGATGCAAGTGGAACCATCCATGAAATCACCCATAGGTATACCGTCATGATAATTATAATTGTAGAATCTTTTGTTTTTTTCATCTAGACGAGAAATGCCACCATTGGTGCTTATCCATATATAGCCGTCATGGTCTTCCTGTATGGCACGTACCTGTGTGTTTTCCAAACCTTCCTTTGCACCGAATGACACAAAGATATTAGGTTGACTTACATCTTTAAAAATAATAATACCTTCCCGGGTGGCAACAAGAATGCGTTTGCGAGAATCTTCCATCATATAATTCACGGCATTGGATGGAAATGAATGGTCTGTTGTGAAATTATAAAGCTTTTTATCATCTTCATCAAACACCACTACTCCTTTGCCGAATGTTCCTACCCATAATTTTCCGTTTTTGTCCCGTATGATACCGTGTACCATAATATCGGGTAACTGGGCGTTTAATTCTTTCTCGTACGACAATTGGTTATTAAAATAAGAATAAATTCCCGTTTGGGTACCTATCCATATCTTGCCGTTTATATCCTCACTGAAGGAGCAGATATCGAGGAACTCCGAGCCTTTATCTCCTATCCGGGTGATACGTCCGTCTTTGGGAGTATAAAGCAATATGCCATTTTTATAAGTGCCTAGCCACAGTCGTTCTTGTTTGTCTTGGTAAATCACATTGATATGTGTTTGTGGGTGCAGCCGGCATTCGTGTAAAGAGAAGTTTTTTGTTTTCTTTCCTTTTTCATAAATTCCTAATTCACCTTCTCCTCCCAGCCATATTTGGTGATTATCTGCCCATAATCCCCATACTTGTTTATTATTGATCTTACCTTGTTTTTCAATAGTATAGGCAATGGTGTTGAATAATGGCTGTGCATAACTGATAAAATCCACTCCACCGCGGTAGTTGCCAATCCAAATATTTCCGAATGAATCTTGTATGATGCTTCGTGCATTGGGTCCGGATAATCCATGGTTGTCATTTGTTACCGTAATATTGGAGAATGTAATTTTTTCTGGAGATATAAATGTATTTTCCCTGAGATTGAGAATACTCACTCCTCCCATGTTGGTACATATCCATAGAGTGCCGTCTTTCATTTGTTTGATATCAAGAATCTGATCTGATAATAATGAGTTTTCATTTCCTTCTATGTGTTTGAATGTGATGAATTTTTCGCTTTGCGGATTGAAAAGTGCCAGACCGTTGTTGGTGCCTACCCATACGTTCTTATTCTTGTCTATGCATAGAGCGCGTACTTCATTATCGGGAATGCTATAAGGATTATTGGGGTCATGCTGATAATTTTTTGCAGTACGGTCTTTAAGGGATACAATGCTTAATCCTCTGAGATGATGGCCAATGTACAAATTGCCGTTACCGTCCTCTTTTGATACCCAGTTATTACCTTCCAGACCTTTTACATTCTTAGAAGAATAGGGGGTAAATAATTTGGTTTTCCGATCATAGTAATCAACTCCGAAATGATAATGTGTGATCCATAAGCCGCTGTCGGCAGCAACAGATAAGTCTGTGATATCATTACTGAGCATATAATTGCTCGTGGCAGGAATGCGTGATATGGTTTCTGTTTCATAATCAAAATAACAAAGTCCATCTCGTTGTGTGCCTATCCAGACTTTGTTTTCATAGGGGTCTGCAAGTACGACATTCAGTTCGTTACCACTCAATCCTGAATTATTCTTGGTATAGATGTTGAATTGACGTCCATCAAACCTGTTAAGACCAGATTCGGTTGCTATCCATAAGTAACCCTTTTTATCTTGAGTAACACTGACTACATAATTGCTGGACATACCGTCTTCCACTCCCAGGCGTTTGATAACATAAGGTTGTGCAGATGCATGGAACAGATAAATAAGACTTAATAATAATGAGATTGAAAATGAATATGTGTGTTTCATATAAAGGTACTTTTATGAGTACAAATATATAGTATTTTCTAAAATATTTCTGTTAATGTACATGACATATTCAGCATACGACAACTAAAAACTCGTTATGAACGATTTTTATATCCTTCTTGCTCAGTTTTTCTCTACTTGTCTTTTACAATATTTTTATATTTGTCTCGGGAAAATAAAACAGATTAAAAATTCTAATGCTTATGAAAACATAGACTTAGGTTCTTTGCAGGTTTGGTCCGGATGCCTTTATATACAATTCGGAGTTAGGAATGAGAGTTTATTACCTTAATTAAATCTAATTATAAAAGAAAGACGATGAAAGAAAATTCGTTTAAAAGAAATCGAAAGGCTATGATGGCTTTGCTGCTTTGCACAGGTTTCATTGTAACTCAGCCAATCAGTGTTATGGCTGAAGAGATTATGATTTTTGCTCAAACTGCTCAGCAACAAAAACAATCCGTTTCAGGAGTTATTAAAGATGCTACGGGGGAACCTGTAATTGGTGCTAGTGTGCTAGAGAAGGGGACTACGAATGGTACAATTACCGATTTTGATGGTAGATTTACGTTGAATGTAATTCCTGGCACTACACTAATAATCTCTTATATTGGTTATAAGACGGTAGAAATGAAAACTGTAGCAGGACAACCAATAAATTTAACATTGACTGAGGACAGCGAAATGTTGGAAGAAGTGGTAGTGGTAGGGTACGGTACAATGCGTAAGAAAGACTTGACAGGTTCGGTAGTACAAATTAACCCTTCCAAGATTGCTGATCAAAATCCGACTTCTGTTCAAGATGTTTTGCGCGGTACACCAGGATTGCAAATAGGTTATGATGCATCGGCTAAAGGTAGTGATGCTTCTATTTTGCTACGTGGACAGAATTCTTTAGGTACCAATGCAAGCCCAATGATTGTATTGGACGGTATGGCTTTTTATGGTGAACTTTCTGAAATTAATCCTGATGATATTGCACAAATTGATGTGTTGAAGGATGCTTCTTCTGCTGCTATTTATGGTGCTAAGGCTGCTGCCGGTGTCATTATTATCACGACAAAGAAAGGTAAGGAGGGTAAGCCGGTTATTAATGTAGGTGCTAATCTTTCGGTTTCTAGAAAATCAGATTATCGCGATTATTTTGATGCGGCTGGTTATTTGAAATTTCATCAGGACTGGCGTAAAATGTATTATACGTATGGACAGGGTGAGGATGGTTTGTATGACTACTATCAAGCAAAAGATGGTAGTGGTAATTTGTTATATCCAGCTGGTTATTATGATGACCCCCGTACCTTGACAGAAGGAGAACAGAAAGCATGGGCCTCCAATATAGGTGTCAGTGGTATTGGTCTTAGTGAAGGTGAATCCATGCTTGGTCTGTTTGCCCGTCGTTTAGAATTCAATAATTCTCCGATGATGATGGAAAATTTTTTGAATGGTCGTATGGTTGATTGGAATGATGCCACTTTCCGCACTGGTTTCAATCAAGATTATAATGCAAGTATTTCGGGAGCTACTGAACGTGTGAATTATTACTTTTCATTAGGTTACATTAATAATGAAGGAGCTGTACAGGGTAATGAATACAATGCTTTCCGTTCTAACATGAAAATCAATGCGAAGATTACAGATTGGTTGGAGGTAGGAGCGAATGTTAATTTCCAGGACCGTTCGGATGGAGATATTCAAGTATCTCTTGGAAGTAATTATTGGGATAATAATATGTTGCGTAATTCTCCATATGCTTCCATGTATGATAACAATGGTAATTATGAGCAATATCCTATGTCTGGTTTGCCTACCAATGGTGGGTACAATTACTACTTTGATCGTCAGTATTACGATTTGGAAAAGGGGTATACCGTATTAAATACTATTTTTAATGCAAAAATTACTTTGCCAGCAGGTTTTTCTTATCAATTCAATATTGCTCCTCGTTATCAGTGGTTCTATGACCGTTATTGGATGTCTGCTGATTTGCCTAATGCATCTGCTGCTGATCGAGGTGTGAATCGTGGCTGGTCGAAAAATTTTGATTGGAATTTGAACAACACCATTACATGGGACAAGATATTTGGCGAGCATCATTTCACCGCAATCTTAGTACAAGAGGCTGAAGAACACCGATATTGGAGTGATAATGTTAATGCACGTAACATCACGCCGAGTGATGCTCTAGGTTTCCATTATACGCAAGGGGCTAACAAGACTCAGAGTGGCTTTAGTACTAATGATACTCATTATACTGCTGCTTCCTATTTGGGGCGTTTATTCTATAGCTTCAAGGATCGTTATATGTTTACAGGAACATTCCGTCGTGACGGTTACTCCGGTTTCGGTTCTAATAATCCTTGGGGTAACTTTGGATCTGTTGGGCTTAGCTGGGTATTCTCTGAAGAAAACTTTATGTCTGATGCTCACGATTGGATGGATATGGGTAAGTTGCGTTTGTCTTGGGGAACTAATGGTAACCGTGAATTTGGAGATGTTTACTCTACGTTGTCTAATTTGTCACTGGCAGGTGGAAGTATGGTATATTACCAAAATGGTAACTCGAACGTTGTCAATCCACTTTATATGAGTCGTTTGGCTGCACCTAATTTAGAATGGGAAAAGACTAAAGCGTGGAATATCGGTTTGGATTTTTCATTTTTGAATGGAAGACTTACTGCTAACATGGATTATTATTTGAAGAAAACAACAGACATGATAATGAGCCAGCGTTTGCCGAGTTTTTCTGGTTTCGGTTCCATTATGGCCAATTTGGGTGAAGTACAGAACCAAGGCTTTGAAATCGCTTTGAATTCTACAAATATTCAAAATCGGAATTTTATATGGAATACTTCCGTAGGATTTTCTATTAATAAGAATAAAATTAACCATATCTACTATGATTATGACGAGAATGGTGTAGAGAAGGATGATACCTCCAATGGTTGGTTCATCGGTCAGGCAATCGGTACTATATGGTATTATGAAACCGATGGAGTTTGGCAGAATACTCCTGAAGACATTGCTTCTGCTGCTTTGGTAGGGCAGAAACCGGGTGATCCGAAAGTGGTGAATCACTATACTGAAGATGACCGGATTTTAGAAGATGGTACTCGCATACCTGTCTACAATGATAATGATAAGGTTTATCAAGGGACTACAGCTCCTCCTGTTTACTGGAATTTACGTAACGATTTCACTTTGTGGAAGGATTTGACTCTTTCTGTTTCATTATACTCTTATATGGGACACAAGAGCCGTGCTGGTTATTGGTTGAATCAGGAGAACGGAGGGTCACAGGTAACTAACGGCTTTAATGTGGCAGCTCGTAAATATTGGACTCCTGATAATCCGACTAATGATTATTGTCGTTTGAATGCTGCAGGTCCCAATACGGGGCTGGCTAATGGTGTAGATAAAGTTTACAACCGTAGTTTCGTTCGTTTGGATGACATAACTTTGGGTTATACTTTGCCACAGAAATGGACTAGGAAATTTATGATAGACCGCATCCGTCTTACTGCAAGCTGTAAAAACGTCTGTACTTTTGATAATTGGGAATATGGTGATCCCGAAACTGGCGGATTGGCTACACGCACTTTTAACTTTGGTATTAATGTAACACTCTAATTTCTGAAAAATATTATGAAAACAAGCAATACGATATTTACAAAAACATGTATGGTACTGGCTGCGACCGCTTTGGTGAACGTTGGCTGTACGGATGATTTTTTGAAACAGGACCCTTTGTCGTTTTACAATCCCGAAAATACTTACACAACAGAATCTGGTTTGCAATCAGCCTTGGCTATGTGTGATTATGGCTTGAAAGAAATGCTGATGGACGGAAATGGTAACGTGATGCCTATGGCTTCCCTTTATTTCATGACAGATATTGGTCTGTATGGGAAAACCGATGCGGGCGATATGCAAGATGATTTTGCCAATAAGATAACTCCGACATCCGGTATGAAAGGTGGTGGGGATGAGAATGCTATGTCACGTTTCTGGGACCGCACATGGAATAGTGTGACTTTTGCAAATACTATTATCTCCAATGTAGGTAAAGTAGAAGGGTTGGATCCCACTTTGCGCGATGAGTATTTAGGACGTGCTTACTTTCATCGCGCCTATGCCTACTATCACGGTGTATTATTGTTTGGTGATATACCTTTAATTACGAAGCTGATTGAAGTACCTAAACAAAACTATAAATCCACGAGTAAAGAGGCAATCTTCCAAATGTTGGTGCATGATTTGGAATTCGCTGTAAAACATGTGTCTCCACAGAAAGAGATCGGTTATATAGGTACTGTCAACCAAGAAGCATGTAAGCAATTGCTTATCAAGTGTTATTTAGTTGTAGGTGAATATCAGAAAGCTGAACAATTAGCTACCGATTTGATTAACAATCATGGTTTGGCTTTAATGAATGCTCCGTTTGGAACGAATGTTTCTTCTGGTAATCCGGAAACATGGCCGGTAGAACGTAATGTAATTTGGGATTTGCATCGTGGAGTAAATATAACTGATGCTTCTAATACGGAAATGATTATGCCTATTTTGAATTATTATGCTGAAGGTTTCATTTCCTATCCGCAGATGCGAGCTATGTGTGTGCATTGGAGTAATGGTATTATCCGTGATCCTCATAACTTAGGATCTCCAACTTATAATTATGCACGTACTGCTGGGGAATATGATGCGAAATTAGATTGGGTACGCGCTATGGGACGTGGTATTGGTTGTTTCCGCACTTCTTATCATTATAATCAGACCATTTGGAATTATGATGGTGAAACAGATTGGCAGGATATGCGTCATAATCGAGAAATAGGTAATTGGATGGAAATGACGGATCTTAAATACAATAATCCAAATTCTGCTTATTATGGGAAAAACATGATGCTTTATGCACCAGAAGATTATTATGATCCGGAATCAGGTGATTTGTTGGTGAGAAAAGGGGATTTGCTTTGTTCTGATACTATTCGTAGTTGGTTCCCGACTCCATTGTACAAAGTATATATACTTGATCAAAATGCTGAAGAAAATATGGGGGCTAATCAGTTTAATGGAGCAACCAAGGGCAATAGTGTGTCTAATGGTAATCTATACTTGTTCCGTTTGGCAGAAACTTACTTACTTCGCGCTGAGGCTAAGTTCTACCAAGGTAACCCGATTGGCGCTGCAGAGGATGTGAACGTAGTTCGTCGTCGTGCTAATGCCAAAAAGATGTTTACTACTGTAACTATCGGTGACATTGCTGATGAACGTGCTCGGGAATTGTATTTGGAAGAATGGAGACAGCCTGAATTGACTCGTATTTCTTGGTGTCTTGCTCGCAGTGGTCAGCCGGATGAATGGGGAGAAACTTATAATCTGTCTACTTGGGATAAGCAGAGTGGTACGGATTTGAATGGAGGAAGCTATTGGTATAAGCGTACTACGCGCTACAACATTTTCAATCATGGGCCTATTGTTTCCAACAAGGAATTGAATTATCAAGTAGATAAGCGTAATCTGTTTTGGCCGATTCCCAACTCGGCTATTACTGCTAATACAGGTGCGCGGTTGCGGCAAAATTATGGATATGACGGCTATGATGAAGCGATTCCGATGTTTACTAATTGGGAAGAAGCAGTGGCTGATGAAGAATTGACAAAATAATGATAGTTTTCAACAGGCGTTGTTGATACTGATAAAGCAAGTCTGATTAACTTGCGAATTAGATTATAGGAGGACTACGGCTTGAAGTGATTTTAACCCGTAGTCCGTTTTTTTTAGACCTTTTAGATAGAGGAATATAAAATTCGGAATTCATTATAGAAAAATCGTTCATGCTTAATTTTTCTACTACTCTTGATTATTTTTTAGCCTTTTTTATTCTTTTAAAGCTTTAAGTTTGCAACGTGAAAAATAGATAAAACGAACTTTAAGTATAATGCTTATGAGGAATAAATCTGCCCCCGATTAATATTGGGAATGTGACAAAATTTAGCCCAAGGAGTTTCTAATCATAACTCTATTCGGATAATATTATTACCTATAATCTAATTTAATAAGAAAAACGATGAAATCAAACTCGTTCTTAAAAAATCGAAAGGCTTTGACAGCCTTATTGCTTTGCACAGGTTTCGTTGCGACTCAGCCGTTCAGTGTGATGGCCGAAGAAATTGTAACTGCCGTACAAACTGTCCAGCAACAGAAACAATCCGTATCAGGTACGATTAAAGATCCGGTAGGGGAACCGGTTATTGGTGCCAGTATTTTAGAGAAAGGTACTACCAATGGTACAATTACTGATTTCGATGGTAATTTTACATTGAATGTGGCTCCAGGAGCTACATTGGTTATTTCTTATATAGGATATAAGAATCAAGAGATGAAAGTTATTCCGGGAAAATCACTTAACATTATTTTGCAAGAGGATACAGAAACGTTGGAGGAAGTGGTGGTAGTCGGTTATGGTGTGCAGAAGAAATCAGATGTGACCGGTTCTGTTACTTCAGTAGGGAAGGAGCGTCTGGGAAAACTTCCGGTGACGAATGTATTACAAGCTGTTCAAGGTGCGGCGGCAGGTGTTACTATTACACAAACATCTTCCATTCCGGGCGATGCACCGGATGCTTTGGTGCGTGGCCAGAATTCCATCAATGCTAATTCCGGGCCATATATTGTTGTGGACGGTGTGCCTATCAGCAAGTCGGGAGGTACATTGAATGACATCAATCCGAATGATATTGAATCCATGGAAATTTTGAAGGATGCTTCGGCCACTGCCATTTATGGTACAAACGGTGCGAATGGTGTTATTTTGATTACTACTAAGCGTGGTACTTCCGGCAAGCCGACTATTCGTTATAACGGATATTTCGGAGTGGAGGATTTTTCTCATAAACTAGATTTCTGTGATGGTGCGCAAATCACTCAACGTTATAGAGATTATGTGTCACAGAACCCCGGAGAAACCATGTATAATGATTATGTGAAGAATGCATACGAAGCGGAAAATCAGGCCAATGGTATAGAGAATGATTGGATTGATGCTGTATCGCAAACTGGTATCATCCAAGACCATAACGTAAGTATCGGCGGTGGGGCGGATAATGTGAAGTATTACGTTTCTGCCGACTATATGAGTCAGAAAGGTGTGTTGAAAGGGTTCAACTACAAACGTTACTCTATTCGTACGAATATTGATATGAATGTGACTGATTATATGAAGGTGGGAACTAATTCCTATATAGTATCTCATAACCGTGACGGTGGACGTGTTAACTTTCTGATGGCTGAGGCTATGTCTCCTTATGCAAAAATGTATGAAGAAGACGGCAGCTATTGCATTAATCCGATGTACAGTGAAACTTTGTTTACCAATCCGTTGATGTGGACTACTACTAATCCCGAGCGTCGTCAGTGGAATATCAATATAAACGGTTATGCCGAGATTGATTTCGGAAAGTTGATTTCTCCTCTTAAAGGATTGACCTATAAATTCAATGGTGGTTATGCATATATGCCCAAACGTTATAATAATTATGAAGGTAAGTCGGTGAATAATAAGACCGGTTATGCTGAAATAAAGAATGAAGAAACACAAAGTTATACCATAGAGAATATCCTTGCTTATAATCGTGATTTTGGAAAGCATCATTTGGATTTGACAGCTTTGTATGCCGCTTCACGTAAGAAATATCAACGTTCGCAAGCTATGGCCAGCAAATTTATTAATGACGACCAGCAGTGGCATAACATGGGTAGTGCGGAAACACCTAGCGTAGCTTCATATACCGACCTTTATACTACTGTTTCACAAATGGGACGAATTAATTATTCTTATGACAGCCGTTACTTGTTTACATTTACAGTGCGTCGGGACGGTTCTTCTGTTTTCGGTGATAATAACAAATACGGTGTATTCCCTTCTGTCGCTTTAGGTTGGAATATTGCCCGTGAATCATTTATGGAATCTTCCAGTAATTGGTTGAACACATTAAAGCTGCGTGCGTCTTATGGTAAAGCGGGTAATGAGGCCATCGGAGTATATCAGTCACGTGTGAAGATGGATTCAGGCATGTTGGCTTTAGGCGGAGCTTCGAATGCAGGTTTATGGCCCAATGATTTGATGGGGAATGCGGATCTGACTTGGGAAACCACAAAGAGTTTCAATGTCGGTCTGGACTTCGGACTTTGGAATAACCGTTTGACAGGTAATATTGATGTCTATTTCTCAAAGACCAACGATTTGCTTCTGAAACGTAATTTACCTAAAGTAACTGGTTACAATACCGTGTACTCCAATATGGGTGAAACAGCTAATAAAGGTGTGGAATTGACACTGAATTCCCGTAATATTGTTTCAGGCGATTTTACCTGGAGTTCCAATTTGGTATTTTCATGGAATAAGAATGAGATAAAAGACCTTTATGGAGACGGACAGAACGACTTGGGTAACCGTTGGTTCCTTGGACATCCGATAGGCGTGATTTATGATTATACAATGGTTGGAATCTGGCAGGAAGATGAGATAGCCCGTGGCGACCATTTGAATTGGGACCCGATTGCAGAAGCTGGTGATGTGAAGTTGGCGGATATCAGTGGCCCTGACGGAGTACCTGATGGCAAGATTGATGACAATGACCGTACCATCAAAGGGCAGACAACACCGAAATGGATTGGTGGTCTGACGAATACGTTCACTTATAAGGATTTTACATTGAGTATCTTTATCCAGACTACACAAGGATTGAAAAAGAACAATTCATTGATCGGTATGGCAGGTGATGAAATGGGACGTCGTAATACCACTACTGAAATAGGTTATTGGACTCCGGAAAACAAGAGTAACGAATGGCGTTCATTGCGTAAGAACTCAAACAAACATGGATATGGTTTCCCTTGTGATGCCAGTTATACACGTATCAAAGACATCACATTAAGTTATACTTTCCCACAGCGCATGATTCAGAAGATGGGTATCGGTGGTTTGCAGCTTTATGTGAGCGGACGTAACCTGTTTACTTTCACGGATTGGGTAGGTTGGGATCCTGAAGCTCGTCAGGTAGCTCGTGGTAATAGTTCATGGGATAGTACAAGAGGTGAAACTGTATATGACAGCAGTAACTACCCGATGACTAAGAGTTGTGTATTTGGAGTTAATTTAACATTCTAAAAAACGAAGAACTATGAAATTTAGAAATATATTATTAACAACTTTTGCTGCATCGGCATTTGTTATTGGGACTACATCATGCAGCGATAGTTTTCTGGATGAGAAAATGTACTCTAGTTATGGTCCGGAAGTATCAGATGTAAATGCGAAATTGGTAGGTCTGCACCGTCAATATGCTGCTATATGGGGAATGTCCAGTCAGCAGGGATTTGTAGGATGCTGGCAGGTAGGTACGGATGTAGGTGCTCCCGGTGACACTCAGGGGGTAGAGGTTCCTTTTTACAGATATCAGGAATTGAATGCAGAGAATGCAGGGGTAAGTTTCCTTTGGGAAAAATTATATGAGCTCATTAATAGTGCGAATCAGATTATCGCTTCACAAGCTGAAGGCGGTGATGCGGCGGTAACAGCCGAAGCCATGTTTTTTCGTGCTTATGCATACAATATGTTGGTGACATTATGGGGAGATGTACCTTTAGTGACAGAATCTACTAGTATTCCGCGTACAGATTATACCCGTAATGCGGTTGCCGAGGTGGATGGAGTCATTGATTCTGACTTGGTTTATGCCATGTCTAATCTTCCGGTAGTGGGAGCTGCCAAAAATGAAAGCCGTATAAATCAGGACATGGCAAGACAGTTGGCAGGAGAAGCCTATCTTCGGATGGGTATGCGTGATGCTTCCTATTTCAAGAAGGCGGAAGATGCGGTGACGCCTATTATAACAGGTGGTAAATATGAACTGATTTCAGCAAGATATGGTAAATATGCGGCCGAGCCGGGTGATTATTATCATGATATGTTCCGTTGGGGGAATCAGCGTCGTTCACAGGGGAATATGGAGGCTATCTGGACTTTCGAAATGGAGTATAACCGTGATGTGAATGGCGGTACAATTGATAATCCGCAACAACGTCGTAACTGGGTTCCTGCTTTCCATAAACTGGATGGTATGGTGAATGCGGATTCCATAGGCGGTCGTGGTAATGGCCGTTTGCGTATCAGCAATTTTGTGAAATACGGATTGTATGAGAAAGGTGATATCCGTAATTCTAATTATAATATCCGTCGTGTAATGTGGTATAACAAGCCCGGTTTTTCAAAAGAAGTTGGTATTGATGCTAAAGGGTTCTTGGTGGATAAAGACAAAGGTGTAAGAAATGTGACATTAAAAACGGGCGACCAGGTCATCCCTCACGAGGGAGATTCATTGAACGTATTTTATCCTCATCCCACTAAATGGGGGGCTTATGATGAAACCGATGATTTTGGTTATGCTGTAGTGAAGGACTGGCCTGTGATGCGTTTGGGAGAAACTTACTTGCTCCGTGCAGAGGCTCGTTTCCGTCAGGGGAATACACAGGGGGCGGCTGATGACATCAATGTGTTGCGCGACCGTGCCTTTAAAGACTATCGTGCGGTGGCTCCGGGTGCTGGTAAAGTAACGGCTGATCAGATTGACATTGACTTCATTTTGGATGAACGTGCCCGTGAATTGATTAGTGAGGAGAACCGTCGTATGACTTTAGTCCGGACCAATACGTTGGCCGAACGTATCAAACTGAATGGGGATATGGAACCTGCCGCACCAAGCAATAAGGTGATTACAGGTTTTGATGCCAATATCCATACACTGCTTCCGATACCTCTCACCGAGATTCAATTGAACAAAGACGGAGATTTGAAACAGAATCCGGGTTATTGATTCTGTCGGATATAAGTAAGAAGATAGATATATAAAATATTGAAAGAGCATGAAGGGCATATCTCTTAAAGAGAGTGCCCTTATTTTATTTCCTCTAGTTTGGTAAATCCGACGTGATTTATTTCTTTAGAAAGAATAAAAAGCGGCTTTTGGCTGATTTCTGTCCTATTTTGCACGAATTATACCCCCTTTTTTATTAGCAGAATATGTATTTTTGAGGAATAAAAAACAGCTGTATCGGGTTGGAACTCGATGACAGGTAATGAATAACCCCATAAAATACTATGATGCGACTTTTATTATCTCTTTTATTGCTTTTGTCATTTTTGCAGATGAATGCACAGACTTATCCTAAAGTGATTCTTCCGGGTGATTATCCTGACCCTTCCATTATGCGTGACGGCAAGGATTACTACATGACTCATTCTCCTTTCTATTACGCTCCCGGATTCTTAATCTGGCACTCGCAGGATTTAATGAACTGGGAGCCGTTATGTCGTGTCATGCCTCAATATGAAGGCTCTGCCATGGCACCTGATTTGTTGAAATACAAAGATACTTATTATATTTATTATCCTGCCGCAGGAACCAATTGGGTGATGTGGGCGAAAGATATTCGTGGGCCGTGGAGTCTTCCCGTAGACTTGAAGGTAGGAGGAATTGACCCTGGTCATGTCGTGGATAGGGAGGGAAATCGCTATCTTTATGTGGATAAAGGGGAGGTGATCCGGTTAACAGAAGACGGACTTGCTACCGTTGGGGAGAAGAAGAAAGTATATGACGGATGGAAATATCCTGATCATTGGGATACGGAATGCATGTGTCTGGAGTCCCCGAAACTGAATGAACACAATGGCTACTATTATCTCACTTCTGCTCAAGGAGGAACCGCAGGACCCGCAACCAGCCACATGGTTGTATCAGCCCGTTCAAAAAGTGTGACCGGCCCCTGGGAGAATTCACCTTACAATCCCATTGTGCATACATATAGTGCAACGGATAGTTGGTGGTCTAAAGGCCACGGCACGTTGATAGATGATGTGAACGGCAACTGGTGGATTGTTTATCATGCATATGCCAATGGCTATCATACATTAGGACGCTCCACCTTGATTGAACCGATAGAATGGACGGAAGACGGCTGGTATCGTACCGTATCTGCCGCTACCCCTGTCACTCCGGAGCAGGAAATCAAACATGGATTGGAACTGTCCGATGATTTCAAAGGTCCTCAATTGGGACTTCAGTGGACTTTTTGGAAAGAATATGCTCCCAAATCCCTGACTTTCAAGGAGGATATCTTATGGATGAAGGCCAAAGGTCGGACTTCTGCCGACGGACGGGTGTTGTTGACCACCGCTGAAGACAAAAATTACGAAACACAAGTGGAAATCCGGACAGGGAATGGAAATGTGGCCGGGCTTATCCTGTATTATAATGAAAAGGCTTATGCCGGAGTCGTTTCCGATGGAAAGAGATTCTATATTTACCGGAATGCGGAGCACAAGACGGAACTTCCCAATCGTATTGGGAAACATTTCTTTGCCAGACTGCACAATTGCGGTAACCGTCTGTCCGTCGAGGTGAGTAAAGACGGGGAAGAATGGACTGTCCTTGCCAGTGATATGGATGTTTCCTCCTTGCATCACAATAATTATGGTGGTTTTTATGCTTTGCGTGTTGGTCTGTTTTCCGCTGGAAAAGGAAGTTCGGGTTTCAGCCGCTTCCGTTATCGGAATGCAGTTCCGCGAGAGAAAGATATGAGCGCCTATCTGATGGTCTTCCACAAAGACGAGGACCATGGACTTCACATGGCAATCAGTCCCGACGGCTACACTTTTACCGCCTTGAACGAAGGAAAGCCCGTCATAGCCGGAGATACGATAGCTGAACAGAAAGGTATCCGCGATCCGCATATCTTCCGTGGTCCGGATGGAGCATTCTATCTGTCGATGACCGATTTGCATATTTATGCGCAGCGTGACGGATATCGTGATACAGAATGGGAACGCGATGGAAAAGAGTACGGATGGGGTAACAACCGGGGGCTGGTATTGATGAAATCTTGGGATCTGATTCACTGGAAGCGTACTAATCTGCGCTTTGACAAATTATCTGCTGCTTACAGTGAGGTAGGTTGCGCTTGGGCTCCTGAAGTGACCTATGATGATAAAAAAGGAAAGTTGATGATGTATTTCACCATGCGCTTTAAGAATGAAGCGAACAAACTTTATTATGTATATGTCAATGACGACTTTGATAAGTTGGAAACTTTACCTCAGCTTCTTTTTCAATATCCCGATGAGAAGATTTCTGCTATCGATGCGGATATTACCCGTATAGAAGATAAATATCACATGTTTTACGTTTCGCACGATGGGGGCGCCGGTATCAAGCAGGCTGTTTCGGATAGGGTAAACAGTGATTACGAGTATAATGCCCGTTGGTATGATCCTGAACCCACGGCGTGCGAAGCTCCGAACTTGTGGAAACGCATTGGTGAGGATAGATGGGTGTTGATGTATGATGTGTACGGGCAGAAGGTTCATAATTTCGGATTCAGTGAAACTTCCGACTTCGTACATTTCACTCCTTTGGGACAGTTTAACCAAGGAGTGATGAGGACTACTAACTTTACTTCTCCCAAACATGGGGCAATCATTCATCTTACCCGCCACTTTTGCGGATGCAGCAATGAACCGTTGCAACCCATTCGTTCAGGTGAGATATGGCCTGATAACAACGGAGAGCATATCAATGCCCATGGGGGCGGAGTAATGTACCATGATGGAACATACTATTGGTTCGGTGAGAATAAATGCGATACTACCAGCAGTGCCATGGTGGGAGTAATGTGCTATTCTTCTCGGAATCTTACTGACTGGAAGAACGAAGGCGTAGCGCTTTCTGTTGTTGATAACGACAGCAGCGACATAGCGCGTGGATGTATATTGGAACGTCCTAAAGTGATATATAATGCGAAAACAGGGAAGTTTGTGATGTGGTTCCATCTGGAATTGAAAGGAAAAGGTTATGCAGCCGCCCGTGCCGGGGTAGCAGTCAGTGATACTCCTGCCGGTCCTTACCGTTTCATCCGTTCGGGACGTGTCAATGCTGGTAAGCTGCCTGTTGATATGGACGGACAGGCTGTTGCAGTGCTGGATACTCTGAATGCCAAGAATTATGAAAAATGGTGGACTCCCGAATGGACGGATGCTGTGAACAAAGGCTTGATAGTAAAGCGTGATTTGGATGGCGGACAGATGTCTCGCGATATGACTCTTTATGTAGATGAGGATGGTAAAGCCTACCATATTTACTCTTCCGAAGAAAACCTCACACTCCAAATAGCGGAATTGAGCGATGACTATCTTTCACACACAGGGAATTATGTGCGTGTGGCTCCGGCAGGACACAATGAGGCACCTGCTATCTTCAAAAAAGACGGAACCTACTGGATGATCACTTCCGGTTGTACCGGTTGGGCTCCCAATGAGGCTCGTATGTTCTCGTCTTCTTCCATCTTCGGACCGTGGTCTCAGCATCCCAACCCTTGTGTGGGACCTAAGTCGGAACTTACGTTTGGCGGACAGAGCACTTATATTCTGAAAGTGGGGGGGAAGAAAGACGCCTTTATATTTATGGCGGATATCTGGCGTCCGGAGCATCCCAGTGATGCCCGTTACATTTGGTTACCTGTTCAATTCAAGGAAGGAATTCCATACGTGGAGTGGATGGACAACTGGACACTGGATTTCTTTCAGTAATCCCTGTTGAAAATAGTCTGAAGGATGGAAAATAGTGCAATAGTCTGTTCTTGACTGATTATTGCATCCATCTTGCTCGATTTTACCCCTATGGTTGTCAATCAGATTTTTTATCTTTGCTATCGGTAAAAAGAGATAATAGGTATTAAAGATAGGTTTTTAGGAAGAAGGTTAACATACTGTGATGTGATAATAGAATTTTAGGTTAGGTTAAGTTAGAATTGAAGGCATATTTCGTGAGGAAATGTGCCTTTCTGTTTTCATTACCTTTCTAGGTTCGTATATTTGTAATGTCGAATTTGTGAAACTTAAAATAGAATATGCATGAAAAAGATTGGATTGTTTTTGTTGTTAGGTTTTTCTCTTTCGTGGCTGGTGTCTGCTTGCCAAGAACGTCAGCAGGAAAGACGGAAGGAAGTGCCTTTGGATTCTATTGTACTGAGTGACCCTTGCATTTTGGCAGACAGGAAGACGGCTATGTATTATATGACCGGAACCGGCGGTATGCTTTGGAAAAGCAAGGATTTGAAACTTTGGGAAGGACCGTTTCATGTGGCAAAGACTGATTCCGGTTCGTGGATGGGACCGAAACCAATGATTTGGGCTGCCGAGTTACATCCGTATAAGGGCAAGTATTATTATTTTGCCACTTTCACCAATCAGGCGGTGAAGATTGATACGGTACAAGGGAATGTAATAGAGCGCCGTGCCAGTCATGTTTTGGTGAGCGATAACCCGGACGGACCTTACGTTCCGATGAAGGATTCCACTTACCTGCCTGCTGATAAACCAACCTTGGATGGGACTTTCTGGGTGGATAAGGACGGAAAGCCTTATATGGTATATTGTTATGAATGGTTGCAAGCCTTGGACGGTACGATAGAGAAAATAGAACTGAAGCCTGACTTAAGTGGAACCATAGGCGAAGGGAAATTGCTGTTCCGTGCCAGCGAATCGCCGTGGAGCCGTGAAAAAGATGCGGATGGCAAGGACAAACCGAATAAAGTCACTGACGGTCCGTATCTATTCCGTACAGGAACAGGTAGACTCGGTATGATTTGGACTAGTTGGATTTATAATGTGTACACTCAGGGAGTGGCTTATTCTGAAAGCGGAACCTTGGATGGACCATGGATACAGGAGAAAGACCCGATTACTCCTCCCAATTTCGGTCATGGGATGTTGTTTCAGACCTTGGACGGTAAATGGTTGATGTCTGTACATAGTCATAAGGATGTAAACGGACGTTATATTCGTACTCCTCGCTTGTTTGAAGTCGATTTTTCCGGAGATAAATTGGTGGTGGGAAAACCATATATTCCTTGAAAGTGCTTTATCTTTTTTCGAGAGGAAAGGTAATTACTTTTGCTTTCAATGAAAAGAGATGTGTAGAAAGAGTTGGAAGGACAGCTTTATGAGTCTGTCCCTCCAAATAAATGACCGGGTTAATCCCAACCCGGATTCTGTTTCAGTACACCCTGAGCCAGGTCTACCTCTTCCAAGGGGATAGCCCACAGATAGTCACGGTTGGTATTGAACTTGCGGGTTTCAATAAAAATGCTTTCTCCTTTTGCATTTACCCCGTATACTGGTTTAGTAACATCCTTTTCAGTTGTTTTATAGCTACGGGTATCAAACAGGTGCATTCCCTCGAAAGCAAATTCCAAACGACGTTCCAAACGGATAGCTTCGCGCATTTGATCTTTGGACAAGCCGGAAGGCAGAGGAGGAAGATTTACGCTGGGACGCTGACGGATTTGATTGACCGCATCATATACTTCCGTATCCGGAGCAGACAGATTTTCGTTACGAGCCTCGGCGAAGGTCAGCAGCACTTCTGCATAGCGGATATAGATAAAGTTGGTCCAGTCATAATTATTGATACCGTCATTGTCCGGATTGATATACTTTTTCATGCTATATCCTGTACGGGTATGGCTGCCATCTCCCATATTGTTCAGGTTGAAAGTCTTT
>PPYF01027725.1_pt1 | contig 19034 bp, 18 predicted proteins | sample 1559871 | NCBI WGS metagenome assembly PPYF01 (sample SAMN08240021, study PRJNA423297) | Human gut metagenome, whole genome shotgun sequencing project. | reverse complement strand
ATATAAATTTCATAATGATAGGACTCCTTTCTGAGTAATACAAATACATAAAAAGTATAGCATCGAAGTGGGTGAGGTGCAATGCGAAAATATATGGAGCTGAAAACTCTTTAAAAGTAATGAGAAAATAAAAAAGTTTTGAGAATTTTTGGAATACAATCCATGAATGCAATTTATGATAAAAAAATAAAAAAAGGTGTTGACATTTCTCTTTGTGCGTAGTATAGTATGTATTGTTCCGGTCAACGGAACGGAGAAAATGCGACAGTGGCTCAGCTGGTAGAGTACGACCTTGCCAAGGTCGGGGTCGCGGGTTCGAACCCCGTCTGTCGCTCTTAAAAAGCACTTGATATCTCAGATGAGATGCGAGTGCTTTTTATTTTATACTATATAATAGATGATATACGTTAAAAAGTCTTTTACAATTTGTTTTTTTCAAAGTATAATAAATAACATGTATCTCAGAGATTAGATTTATAAAAGAACGGAAAGAAAAGGTGAGGTTTCGATATGCGTAAAATACAAGTAGGACTTCTCGGACTTGGAACTGTCGGAATGGGTGTGTACAAGCTTCTTCGTAAGAGGGCGGAGACGATGGATAAGACGATCGGTGCGCAGCTTGAGATTAAAAAGATTCTTGTCCATAATAAGAATAAGAAAAGAGAAGGAGTCGATGAGACGCTTCTTACAGATGATTGGAAAGAAATTATAGAAGATGATGAGATTCAGATCGTAATTGAGGTAATCGGCGGTATCGAACCGGCGAAAACGATGATACTGGAGGCTTTAAAAGCAGGGAAAAACGTTGTGTCTGCAAATAAAGATCTGATTGCGGAAGAAGGAAAAGAGATTTTTGACACGGCACAGGCAGCGGGAAAAGATTTTCTGTTTGAGGCGGCAGTGGCAGGTGGTATTCCGATCATCCGACCACTGAAACAGTGTCTTGCGGGCAACGACCTGACAGACATACTCGGAATCGTGAACGGTACGACGAACTATATTTTAACGAAGATGTTTGAGGATGGAATGGAATTTTCGGATGCTTTGAAAAAAGCGCAGGAACTCGGCTATGCGGAAGCAGATCCGACGGCGGACGTAGAAGGTCTTGACGCCGGAAGGAAGATGGCGATCATGGCTTCTATTGCATTTCATTCAAGAGTCGTGTTTGCAGATGTGTATACGGAAGGAATTACAAAAATTACGGCGGCAGATATCGCCTATGCCAAAGAGTTTGACAGCGTGATCAAGCTGCTTGGTGTGGCGAGAAATACGCCGGAAGGAATCGAGGTCGGAGTTTACCCGGTCATGATCGCGAGAGATCATCCGCTGGCATCTGTAAGAGATTCTTTTAACGCTGTATTTATTCACGGAGATGCAGTGGACGATGCGATGTTCTACGGAAGAGGCGCAGGAGAGATGCCGACGGCAAGCGCGGTTGTAGGGGATGTGATCGACGAGGCGAGAAATATTGAATACGGATGCAGCGGACGGATAAGCTGTACATGTTATCAGCAGCTTGCCGTAAAAGATTTCGGAGATGTGAAAAATAAATTCTTCCTTAGGATGCAGGTTGAAAACTGCCCGGGTGTTCTGGCGCAGATCGCGAAGGTGTTCGGGGAACATAAGGTGAGTATTGCAAGAGTCGTACAGAAAAACGCCAAGACGGACAGAGCGGAGCTTGTGATCGTAACGGAGAAAGTGAAAGAAAAACATATGGGAAGCGCGCTTTGTGAGTTGAAGGAAATGAAAAGTATTTTTGAAGTGAGCAGCATGATCAGAGAGTATTGATAGAAACTGCCGCCGGATTTTAGATGCCGGGCGGGAGTAGTTGAATTTTCAAAAAGTCCGAATAAGGAGTGCAGATGGAAAATCGGAGTTTGCCGATCGGTTTTATCATAAAACAGGTCAATAATGTATATGAAAAAGATCTTAATGAACGATTGAAAAAAATAGGAATCACATCATCCCAGTGCGCGGTGCTCGATTATTTGTTTCATACGAGTAAAGATGAAGTGAGTCAGAGAGATGTGGAGAAAAATCTGAATCTGAAAAATCCGACTGTGACCGGAATACTGAAGCGCTTAGATGAAAAAGGATATATTTTCTGTGTACCGAATGCAAACGACAGAAGAAAAAAGATAATTTATCTTACGGAAAAAGCTTATGATATTAGAAGAAAAATGGAAGCTGACAGGCGCAAGCTGGATAGAGAACTGACGAGAGGGATGACAAAGAGGGAAACAGAAGCTCTTAGAAAGAATTTGGATAAGATATTGAATAATATTGCAGATCCGTGAGAGCAGGCGGAAGTAAATGAGCCGGAAGAGCGGAAAAGGAATTGATAAAAGGAGAAGATATATGAGTTACGCAGATAAAGTGTTTATCGATATGTGCCGTGATATTATTGACAACGGTACGAGCACAGAAGGAGAAAAAGTGCGTCCGGTCTGGGAAGACGGAACGTCTGCATATACGATCAAACGATTCGGCGTTGTGAACCGATATGATTTATCGAAAGAATTTCCGGCGTTGACACTGCGCCGTACAGCGATAAAAAGCTGTGTGGACGAGCTGCTTTGGATCTGGCAGAAAAAATCAAATAATGTAAATGAATTAAAAAGCCACATTTGGGACAGTTGGGCGGATGAGACAGGGTCGATCGGAAAAGCCTACGGCTATCAAATGGGAGTGAAGCATCAGTATAAAGAAGGCCGGATGGATCAGACGGACCGTGTCATATTTGATCTGAAAAATAATCCGTACAGCAGACGTATCATGACGAACATTTATGTTCATAATGACCTGCATGAGATGCATCTTTATCCGTGTGCATATAGTATGACGTTCAATGTGACAAAAGAAAAAGACAGTGAGAAATTGACGCTGAATGCTATTTTAAATCAAAGATCTCAGGACGTTCTTGCGGCAAATAACTGGAATGTGTGTCAGTATGCGGTTCTCGTTCATATGCTTGCACAAGTATGCGGAATGAAAGCAGGAGAGTTTGTGCATGTGATCGCAGATGCGCACATTTATGACAGGCATGTTCCGATGATCGAGGAACTGATTTCCAGAGAACCGCTTCCGGCGCCGACGTTCTGGCTGAATCCTGAGATTACAGACTTTTATGATTTTACACCGGATGACGTCAGACTGGATCGCTATGAGACGCATCCGCAGATTAAAAATATTCCGATTGCTGTTTGAGTAGAGAAAGGAGTGTGCGGAGTATGAGAGCAATCGTATGTGCCGATAAAAACTGGGGAATCGGATACAAGAACAGGCTTCTTGTGAGTATTCCGTCTGATATGAAGTTTTTTAGAGAAACAACGACAGGTAAAGTTATCGTAATGGGTCGAAAGACACTGGAAAGTTTCCCGAATGGGATGCCGCTTAAAAACAGGATCAATATTGTGCTTACAAGAGACAGAAACTATGAAGCAAAAGGTGCGGTGATCGTTCACGATGAAGAAGAATTGATGAATGAACTCGGAAAGTATGATACGGAACAAATCTACATTATCGGAGGAGAGAGCGTCTACAAGATGATGCTTTCGCATTGTGATAAAATTTATGTGACAAAAGTGGATCGTGCATTTCAGGCAGACACTTATTTCCCGAATTTGGATGAGATGAGCGAGTGGAAGATGACGCAGGAAAGTGAGGAGCAGACTTGTTTTGATCTGGAATTTTGTTTTACAACATATGAAAGATGTTAAGAAAAAAATATGGCGCAGACGGGGACCGGCGGTTCTCGTTCTGTGCCTTGCTGTTATTGTGCAGGGATGTGCGGGGTACCCGGCTGATAAAGACGGGGGGCATAGAGAACAAAACAAAACAAATGAAAATGGGCGGCTGAGTGTTGTGACGACAATTTTTCCTCCGTATGATTTTGTAAGGGAGATCGCCGGAGACTGCGTAGACTTAAAAATGCTTTTAAAACCCGGGGAGGAAAGTCATTCTTATGAGCCGACGCCGCAAGATATGATCGCTATTGAAAACAGTGACGTGTTCATTTATGTCGGCGGGGAAAATGATGTGTGGGTTGAAGATATTTTAAGTTCCATGCCGGATAAAGACCGGGTTTCGATAAGACTTCTCGATTGTGTTGAAACGGAGGAAGAAGAACATGTAGAAGGAATGAAAGAACCGGCAGGAGACTCTCACCATGAAATGCACGGTGAAGAGGAACATGAGGGATCTGTCCATGAAATTGACGAACATGTATGGACGTCTCCTGTCAATGCATCTGTGATCGTGGAGAAGATCAAAGAAGTTCTCATTCAAAAAGACTCTGAAAATAAAGCGGCGTATGAGAAAAACGCAGATAGATATCAGACAGAGCTTGCACAATTGGATAAGCGGTTTCGAGAAGTTGTGAGACAGTCAAAAAGAAATTTATTAATATTCGGAGATCGTTTTCCGTTTCTTTATTTTGCAAAAGAGTATGGATTGGAATATTATGCGGCATTTCCGGGATGCGCAGGTGATACAGAGCCGAGCGCGGCGACAATGGTATTTTTGATTGAAAAGGCAAAAGACGAGAACGTTCCGGCAGTGCTTAAAATGGAGTTAAGCAATGCAGACATTGCAAATGCGGTAGCCGAAGCTTCCGGTACGGAAGTGAGAATATTTTATAGCTGCCATAACCTTTCGGCAGAAGATTTTGAAAAAGGCGAGACATATCTTACGATGATGCAAAAGAACGCAGATACGTTAAAGGAGGTTTTGAACTGATGGCGCTGATAACGTGTGAAAATGTTTCCATCGGTTACGAAGGACAAACGGTTGTAAAAGAATTGAATTTTTCTATTGAAAGGGGAGATTACCTCTGCATTGTCGGAGAGAATGGATCAGGTAAAAGCACCCTTGTCAAAAGCCTGCTCGGACTAAAAGGCGCAGACCGGGGGAAAATCATATACGGAGACGGACTGAAGAAAAATGAGATCGGATATCTGCCGCAGAAAAATGAAGAGCAAAAAGGATTTCCTGCCAGCGTTTATGAAGTCGTTTTGTCGGGAAGATTAAACGGCCGTGGGTGGAAGCCGTTTTATAGGAAAGAAGATAAAGAAGCTGCGGCAGAAAAGATGGAAATGTTAGGAATCACAGATTTGGCGCGCCAATGCTTTCGGGATCTTTCGGGCGGACAGCAGCAAAGAGCGCTTCTTGCAAGGGCGCTTTGTGCGACGAAAAGCCTACTTTTACTTGATGAACCTGTGACGGGACTTGATCCGATCGTAACAGGAGAATTTTATGATCTGATCCGAAAGATCAATCAGGAATCAAATATCGCGGTTGTGATGGTCTCTCATGATATAGAAACTGCAGTGGAAAATGCAAGTCATATTCTTCATTTGCAGGAGACGGTCCGATTTTTCGGAACGGCAGAAGACTATCGTAAAAGCCGGATCGGAAAGAAATTCCTCGGAGGTGAAGAGCATGATTGATACGATTGTGGAAATGTTTTCTTATCCGTTTATGGTACGGGCGTTTGCGGTAGGTTCATTAGTTGCCCTTTGCGCCGCGCTGCTTGGCGTCAGTCTTGTGCTGAAACAATATTCGATGATAGGAGACGGCTTGTCTCATGTTGGTTTTGGCGCTCTTGCGGTGGCAACTGCGTTTCAGGCAGCTCCGCTTTCTGTTGCGATCCCGGTTGTTGTACTTGCTGCTGTTTTGATTTTAAGGATAAAGGGAAACGGCAAGATCAAAGGTGATGCGGCAATCGCGCTTATTTCGACAACCTCTCTTGCCCTTGGAGTCATGGTGATTTCCATGACGACAGGAATGAATACAGATGTGTACAATTATATGTTCGGCAGTATTTTGGCTATGAGCACCGAAGATGTTCGGCTGAGTGTTATTTTGGCGGGAATCGTTCTCGTTTTGTATCTTCTTTTTTATAATAAAATATTTGCGGTCACATTCGATGAAACATTTGCGCAGGCAACGGGAGTAAAAGCCAATCTGTACAATACGCTGATCGCTGTGCTGACAGCCGTGACAATCGTGCTTGGGATGCGGATGATGGGAGCTCTTTTGATCTCCAGTCTGATCATCTTTCCGGCGCTGACGTCGATGCGTGTATGCAGAACATTTCGGTCTGTCATTATAAATTCCGCCGTAATATCTGTTTTATGTCTTGTGATCGGGATTGCGATTTCTTATGTATGGGCAACTCCCGCAGGAGCAAGTGTTGTCATCGTAAATGCTGCGGCTCTAGCGGTGTATTCTATTGTCGGAATGATACGATGCAGAAAGTAACAGTTCCGACTGCGTCATTCGTAAAACCGCACGGGTGCTTCTTGTGGCCGGTGCTGCTGTTTTACTCATGAACGGGCGGACGTCTGTATGGCTGAACTGCTGCCATAGATAAAAAAGATCAAGGATAGGAAATTGACAAGATACCGGATACAAAGTATCATATTGCTTAAGATGCCGGAAGAGAAAATTTGGATTCGGAGTTGTTGTTTTTTCAGGCAATGAGAGTATGAGAGACAGACCCTTAGTTTGAGGAGGTAAGATTTTGAGACAGATTACGGGAAATAAGCTGCTCGTAAGAGCGTTAAAAGAAGAAGGAGTCGATACGATTTTCGGATATCCGGGAGCGTGTACGATTGATATTAGCGATGAGTTATACAGACAAGATGAGATCAAAGTGATCTTGCCAAGACATGAACAGGCGCTTGTACATGCGGCAGATGCATATGCGCGGACAACGGGGAAAGTCGGCGTGTGCCTTGTGACAAGCGGTCCGGGAGCGACGAATCTTGTTACCGGGTTGGCAACGGCGAATTATGACAGTGTGCCGTTAGTTTGTTTTACAGGTCAGGTGGCCCGCCATCTGATCGGAAACGATGCGTTTCAGGAAGTGGATATCGTAGGAATCACACGAAGTATTACAAAGTACGGTGTGACCGTGAGTAAAAGAGAAGATCTTGGAAGGATCATTAAAGAGGCGTTTTATATTGCGCGGACAGGGAGACCGGGACCGGTGCTGATCGACCTTCCGAAAGATGTGATGAGTGAGCTTGGAAGCCCGGAATATCCGGAAACGGTAAATCTTCGTGGATATAAGCCGAATACGAGCGTTCATATGGGGCAGCTTAAACGCGCGCTTAAGATGCTCAATAAGGCGAAAAAACCGCTGTTTCTTGCAGGAGGCGGAGTGAATATCGCAAGAGCGAATAAAGAGTTTACGGAAGTAGTCAATATAACAAACGTTCCTGTAGTGACGACGATCATGGGACGAGGCGCGGTTCCGACAGATCATCCGCTGTTTATCGGAAACCTGGGAATGCATGGGGCGTATGCCGCGAACATGGCAGTGAGCGAATGCGATCTGTTGTTTTCTATCGGTACTCGTTTTAATGATCGGATCACAGGGAAACTTCATGAATTTGCACCGAATGCACAGATTGTACATATAGATATTGATACAGCGTCGATATCAAGAAATATTCATGTGCATGTGCCTATTGTTGCCGATGCGAAAGAAGCTGTGGCGAAGATGAGAGAATATGTGGAACCATGTGAGACAAAAGAGTGGTTAGAACGTATCGCGCAGTGGAATGCAGAACATCCGCTTACAATGAAAGTTCATGGTTCGATAGGACCAAGAGATATTATCGAAGAGATGAACAGACAGTTTGACGATGCTATTATTACAACGGATGTAGGACAGCATCAGATGTTTGTGACGCAGTATGCAGAAATAACGGAAAAGAAGCAGCTCGTTACATCAGGCGGACTCGGAACTATGGGATATGGATTCCCCGCTGCGATCGGAGCGAAGATAGGCAATCCGGACAGAACCGTGATCGCGATTTCCGGTGATGGCGGAATGCAGATGAATATACAGGAGTTTGCGACTGCTGTTTTGGAGGAACTTCCGTTGATTCTGTGCGTCTTTAATAATGAATATCTCGGTATGGTCCGTCAGTGGCAGAAACTGTTTTATGGAAAACGCTACGGGATGACGAATCTGCGTTCCGGGGCGTTGTTCCGAAGAACAAATGGGGAAGAAATGCCGGAATATACACCGGATTTTGTGCGTCTGGCAGAAAGTTACGGCGCAAAGGGAATCCGCGTGACAAAGAAAGAAGAGATAAAGGAGGCTTTTGAAGAAGCCAGAAAAAATACAACTGTGCCAACTTTGATCGAGTTTATCATTGATCCGGAAGAGATGGTTTATCCGATGATAAAACCGGGCGGAACACTGGAAGAAATGATTGTGGAATGTTAGAAGGGAGCGCGTGAATATGGAAAATAAAATGAAAAAAAGATGGATTTCCCTTTATGTTGAAAATCAAGTCGGCGTACTTTCAAAAATTACAGGACTTTTTTCCGGAAAGACATATAATCTGGACAGTCTGACAGTAGGAACAACGGAAGACCCGACAGTATCAAGAATGACGATCGCTACAGTGAGCGATGATGAAACTTTTGAGCAGATCAAAAAACAGCTGAACCGAATGGTAGAAGTGATCAAAGTGATTGATTTTACAAATATCTTTGTGCGTATGAAAGAAATTTTATATGTGAAAGTGTTTAAATGCACACCTGAGGATAAAGTTGAAGTGTTTCAGATTGCGGAAACATTTAAGGCGAAAGTGATCGATTACGGAAAAGACAGTGTGCTTGTGGAGTTTGTTCAGACTGCTACGAAAAACGACGCGGTCGTAAAATTAATGAAGGAAGAATTTAAAACAATAGAAGTTGTCCGGGGAGGAAGCGTAGGAATAGAGTCTATCAGTATGATGGAACGATAGTCCGAAGCGCCGGGACGGTTAGTATAGCGGGATCGATTGTTGAAAAAACAGTCGATCCCGCTTTTTGTAACGGAAATGTGCCTTCTGATATTTCTGGGTTAATGTAAGAAAATGGATTTGCATTTTGGAAAAGTTATGATGAACTTTCAAATAAACAGTATATAACAGTTGACAAACAGTTATATACTGTTATATACTGTTTGACGAAAGGAGGAAGTATATGAAGATTATAATCAACAGTTCGTCGATGGTACCGATTTATGAACAAATTATGGATCAGATCAAATCACTTATTACAGGCGGAGATCTGAAGCAAAATGATGCTCTTCCTTCAGTCCGAACTCTTGCAAAAGAGTTGAAGATCAGTGCGCTGACTGTAAAGAAAGCGTATGATAATCTTGAACAGGAAGGATTTACAGTGACGATTCACGGAAAGGGAACTTATGTCGCGGCTTCAAATAAAGAGCGGATATTAGAGGAATTGAAAAGAGAGATAGAAAGCGATCTGGAAAAAGTAGTTCAAAAGGCAAGAGGATGTGGTCTGGATGACAGTCAGATTAGGGAAATGTTAGAGTTGATCATGGAGGACTAAAAGATGTTGGAAATAAATAAATTGCAAAAAAAATATGAAAATTTCGAGCTGAATTGTTCGATGAAGGTGGAAAAAGGGTATATTACGGCGCTCGTAGGTGAAAACGGAGCAGGAAAAAGTACAACATTTAAAGCGCTTCTCGGCCTTATAAAGCCGGATGGAGGAGAAATCACTATCTTCGGGAAAAAACCTTTGGAGCTAACAGCGAAAGACAGAGCGAAGATGGGAATTGTTTTGACAGATTCGGGATTCAGCGGATATTTAAAAGTAAAAGATATCATACCGGTGATGGAGTCGCTATATACCGAATTTGAGAAGTCGCGTTTTCTGGATTTGTGTAATAAGTTGGATATTCCTCTTAATAAATCGATTAAAGAGTTTTCAACCGGAATGAAAGCAAAGTTGAAAGTGCTTTGCGCGCTGACGCATAAAGCGAAGTTTCTGCTTCTTGATGAACCGACAGCAGGTCTGGATGTGATGGCGAGAGAAAGTATTTTGAATCTGTTCAGAGAATATATGGAGGAAGACGGGGAGAGAACAATTTTGATCAGTTCCCATATTTCTTCTGATCTGGAAGGTTTGTGCGACGATATTTATATGATTCATGAAGGAAGGATTATCTTTCATGAAGATACGGATGTACTTCTGAATCAATACGGATTGCTGAAAGTAGATGAAAAGCAGTTTGAGGAACTTGACAAGAGGTATTTGCTGAAAAAAAGGAAAGAACATTATGGATATGCCTGTCTGACAAAAGAGAAACAATATTATATCGAAAATTATCCGGATATTGTAGTGGAAAAAGGCACTGTAGACGAATTGATTGCGATGATGATAGGAGGGAACGAACTGTGAAAGGACTTTTGATCAAAGATTTGAAATTAATGAAAAATAATGGGAAAAATCTGCTGCTGGTCTTTTTGATCATCGGAACGATGATGGGGATCATGACGAAAGAACTTTATGCGGCAGTTGGATGTGTCACTTTTATTTTTACTTTGTTTATGGTAAGTACGATCAGTTATGATGAATATGATAACGGTTATCCGTTTTTGTTTACTCTGCCGATTACAAGAAGACAGTATGTAAATGAAAAGTACGTGTTTGTTTTGATCATGACAGCGATTTCGTTTTTGGTCGGCATAATCTCAGTCGTTGTACAGTTTTTCTTACTTACTCCGAAAGAAAGCTTGACTGAACTTATCTTGATGTACGGAGTTTATACAATCACCGTATTGATTTTAAACGATATTATGATTCCTTTGAAATTAAGATTTGAAAGCGAGAAGGGCCGCTTGGTTATTCCTATTGTATTCGGAGGAGCAATGGTGATTGCTGCAAAATTAGCAGGAATGCTGTCGGAAACTTTAAAAGAGAAGTTTCTTCTGGCTGCTTTCAATATAGGAGAATATGGGATTGCAGCGATTGTCATAGTGGCGGCAGTTATTGTTACGATTGCTTCGTGGTTTTGGAGTCAGCGGATTTTAGAAAAAAAAGAGTTTTAAATCAGCGGTTTGATTTTATCGGTGAAAAAGCTTGAGGGAAAAAACAGAGTACAATCTGTTTTTTCTCTTGACAAAACTGCTTCTGCAAGTTACCATAGTAACACAGTAAGTTAGCAAGGAGGAGTTTTAGTTATGAAAATGTGGAAGAAAGCAGCAAGTATCGCGCTTGTATCAGCTCTGACAGTATCAATGGCGGCTTGCGGAAACGGCGGCGGAAGTGACAAGGGTTCGGCAGACGCGGATACATTTAAGATCGGAGGTATCGGACCTACAACAGGAGATGCGGCGATTTATGGTACGGCAGTACAAAACGGTATCCAGCTTGCGGTTGACGAGATCAATGAAGCTGGCGGTATCAACGGATATCAGATCGAATTTAAATTTGAGGATGACCAGTCTGATTCCGAAAAGTCGGTTAATGCGTACAATACGCTGAAAGACTGGGGAATGCAGATGTTAGTCGGAACGACGACATCAACACCGTGTACGGCAGTTGTAGAAGAGACACATGCAGATAATATGTTCCAGCTCACACCGTCGGCAACGGCTGTAGAAAGTATTCAGTATGACAATGCATTCCGTATGTGCTTCTCAGATCCGGATCAGGGAAAAGCATCGGCTGATTATATCTCAGAGAATAATCTGGCGAAAAAGATAGCGGTTATTTACAACAGTTCCGACACATATTCATCGGGAGTTTATCAGAAATTCGCAGAGCAGGCGAAAACACTCGGACTTGATATTGTAGCGGCAGAAGCGTTTACGGCAGACAGTAAGACAGACTTTTCCGTTCAGCTTCAGAAAGCGAAAGACGCAGGCGCAGAACTTGTTTTCCTGCCGATTTATTATCAGGAGGCATCTTTGATTCTTGCTCAGGCAAACAAAATGGGATTTGCACCGAAGTGGTTCGGATGTGACGGAATGGACGGACTGCTTGCATTAGACGGATTTGATGCAGCGTTGGCTGAGAATTTAATGTTCCTTACACCGTTTACGGCAGATGCGGAAGATGAAGCGACACAGAAATTTGTATCCGATTTTGAAGCTGCTTTCAAGGGAACTCCGAATCAGTTTGCAGCGGATGCTTATGACTGCGTATATGTGATCAAAGAGGCAGCAGAAAAGGCTGAACTTACACCTGATATGAGCGTTTCCGATATGAGTGATGCTTTGAAAAAAGCGATGACAGAGATCAAAGTTGACAGAATGACAGGAAAATCAATTACATGGAGTGAAGACGGAGAACCGACAAAAGATCCGACAGTTGTAATTGTTCAGGGCGGAGTTTATAAAATCCTTCATGCAGAATAAAAAGAAAAACAGAAGCAGAACGGTTATGTTATGTGAAAGTGCTTCTTATATGTGAGAAAAAGATCCTGCGTTAAGCGGGATCTTTTTGTATAGGACAGTTTGTTTTGATAGTTTTAAATGATGCATAGAATACGATAAACAGCGAAAACCCGCTAACCTTCCGGCTAACGGGTTTCGTTGTTTTATAGTTATCTAAAGGAATGAGAGTTAAAGTAGAGTGCTTTTGACACTTCAACTTTATGAGGGGAAGATAGTTACTTATCAACTATCTAACTCAGATTATAAAGAACAAATATGTCAAAAGTATGTTTAAACTATAAAAGAATACGAAAAATTATAAACAGGGAATTAAGAAAGTATATAATCATTTCTGTGTCTTTTGTATTGCGCTTGATAGTTTCGGTCCGATGATTGCTGCGAGAGCGATCTTGACAGCATCTCCGGGAAGATAAGGGATGACTCCGATCATAAGGGCAGCTTTGAAAGTAAGGCTCATATGTAGTGCAAGCCATATCGTTCCGAATAGATAACAGGCAATCATGCCGAGAGTCATGCCGATGATTGAAGCAAACGTTTTTTTATGAAATCTCAGCATAAAAAATCCATGGATGAGTGCAAGGAAGATGAAACCGAACAAATATCCCCCGGTCGGTCCGGCTAGCTTCCCAAGACCGCCGCTGAACGACGAAAAGACAGGAAGTCCGATTGTACCGAGAGCAAGGTAAATGAGCAGACTGATCGTTCCGTATTTCATTCCGAGTATATAAATAGAAAGAAAAACCGCAAAGTTTGTCAGAGTGATCGGCACAGGACTAAATGGAAGCGGGAGGGAAAGAGGTCCGAGAATGCATGTTACAGCTGTCATAAGTCCGATCATTGTGATTTTTTTTGTTTTTTCTGCCTGTGAGGCAGTGAGGCGCTGGTTCATAAGATTACTCCTTTACGTAAAATGTATGGTTTGATAAAAAAGAACGAAAGCACATAAAAACTGTTAGGAAAAAGAACACGGTTTTATTGGTGTATCCGAGCGTAGTATAATAGAAAAAGAAACAAAAGTCAACCTAAAATAAAAACAGGTTTACAATTAGAATCTGACGTTGAAAATACTTTATAAAACATTGTAAAGGCTATTTATAGTTAATATCAGCAAGCTGTGTAACAGTACACAGTTATAATTCACCGTATTTTTATAAACAGCAGGCCGAATGCGTGTTATAATGCGATAAGAATGTGACGGAAAATATTGTTTTACAATGAAAGCATGTCAAAGCAAGACAATGTAGAAAATGAAGAAGTGTTTGAGGAGAAGAGTGATGTTTGGGTATGTGACGGTATGTGAACCGGAATTAAAGGTGAAAGATTTAAAAAAATATAAGGCATATTATTGCGGTTTGTGTCATGTATTAAAAGAAGAGTATGGGTTTATAGGTCAGATGACACTTACATATGATATGACATTTGCAATTATTTTGTTATCTTCGCTATATGAAAGTGACACGAGAGCAGATATGCATTGCTGCAAAGTGCATCCGGTAAAAAAGCAGATAATGTTGACAAACGAGATTACGTCATATGGTGCGGCCATGAACGTGTTGATGGCATATTATCATATGGAAGATGATTGGCAGGATGAAAGGAAAGTTTCAAGCCTGACTGTAAAAACGATGCTTCGAGGTAAAGTAAAAAAAATCATGGAACAATATCCGAGGCAGAGCAGGGCAATCGAATCGGCTCTGAATGAATTGTCTGTTTGCGAAAGAGAAGGAAGTACAGATTTGGATAAAACGGCAGGATGTTTCGGGAAACTGATGGAAGAGCTGTTTTTATATAAAAAAGACCGGTGGGAAGAAACTCTTCGGAAGATGGGATTTTTTATGGGAAAGTTTATTTATCTTATGGACGCATATGAAGATCTGCCGAATGATCTGGAAAAAGGATGCTATAACCCGTTGAAGAAGATTGCCGAAGAAGAAGGATATGAAGAGCGGATCAAACAGATCTTATGCATGATGATAGCAGAGAGTACGGCAGAATTTGAGAAGCTTCCATGCCTTTCGGATATAGACATTTTGCGGAATATATTGTATGATGGAGTGTGGAATTGTTATAATAAGATACAGAGAAAGAAAAGTGAGGAACAGAAAAAATGATAAATAACCCGTATGAAGTGCTCGGCGTTTCTCCAAGCGCGTCAGATGATGAGATAAAAAAAGCATATCGTGATCTTACAAGAAAGTATCATCCGGATGCGAATGTTGATAATCCTCTTGCAGATCTTGCAGAAGAAAAGTTTAAAGAAGTACAGGAAGCTTATGATATGATCATGAAAGAGAGAGCTTCGGGCGGCGGATATTCTTATGGTTACGGGTCGTCCTCGGGCAGTTCTTCTTATGGTGCGGGCGGTAATTATCAGAACGCACAGCAGGATCCGAGGCTTCAGGCGGCTGTGAATTATATTAACAGCAGAAGATTTCGCGAAGCGCTCAACACGCTTGATCAGATTAACGAACGATCTGCAATCTGGTATTATTTAAGCAGCTGTGCGAATGCGGGACTTGGCAATAATGTTCTGGCAAGAGACCATGCGGCTCAGGCTGTGAATATGGAGCCGAACAATATGCAGTACAGACAGCTTTTGAATCAGTTGAATTATGCGAGCAGCCGTTATCAGAACAGCTCTTATGGCAATGGATACAGCAGCGGTACTACACCGTGCGGTACAGGCAATATGTGTTGTGATCTGTTTGTTGCGGATTCGTTGTGCGAATGTATGGGAGGCGACTTGTGTTCATGCATGTAAAGGCAAAAACAATGGCGTTTAGCGGACTTCTTCTTGCGCTGACTGTGATCTTTATGGTGTTGGGCAGTGTGATCGAGACGAGCACATTATTTCTGCTGGCGGCGGCATCTTTTTTTGTCGGGATCATTATCCGGGAGTTCGGACTTAGGATAGGAGCGGCATTTTATGCGGCAGGAGTGATACTTGGATTTATTACAGCGCCGAATAAGTTTTATGTGTTTACATTTGCGGCGATGGGATTATACATATGGGGGAGAGAAGCTGCATGGAGATGGATCGTACGGCATGTGCGGGAAGAAAAGAGCAGGACGGCGTTTCTTCTTTTTAAATACGGAATCTTTAATCTTGTATATATCCCGATCGTTGTTATTTTCAGAGAAATGTTATTTGCAAAAGCAGTATCGACCCCGATTCTTGTCGGTGTTATGATAGCCGGACAGATAGGAATACTTATCTATGATAAGGCATATGATTATGTTCAGGTTCGCCTTTGGGGAAAGATGCGCGGAAGAGTGATGTCATAAAGAACGATATAAAAAGGATGAGCCACATTTCTGCGGCTCATGGGGGAAAAAGTTTATGAAAAAGTGTTCTCATCTGAGAACACTTTTAGTATACACAGAAAATGTGTAAAAAATGTGAGGAACTTTTGAACCAAATATGAAAAAATTTGAACCAAATATGAAAAAAACGGATAAAGAGGAATCTTTGACGGAGAAATCAAGGCATCAGAAAGAAAAATGATATTATTACAATATTTATATACATGAAAAAGTGATAAAAGAAATAAAAAGATGATAAAGTAAATTAAAAAGTGACTACCCGTAAGAAAATTTGTTTTTTTGGAGGATTTGTGCTTGTGAAAATAGAGGTTAAAAAGAAAACAAAGTCCTTGAAAATAGAGAACTATAGATTTATAATGAATAGAGTAAATGGAATACGATCTTCGGGGTAGGGTGCAAGTCCCAACCGGCGGTATAGTCCGCGACCCGCAGCGATGCGGTGGAATCGGTGACTTTCTTAAACAGAAAGAATTCCGATACCGACAGTATAGTCTGGATGAGAGAAGATAGTGCCGCTTATTGCTCAGGAAAGGGCGGTAAGTTACACAGGTGCAGTTTATCCCGAACATGATATATGTTCGGGATTTTTTTATAAAATTGCAGAAACGAAAAAAAGGAGAAGAAAAAATGGAAGAGGAAACAGGAACGGTAAAAATGGTGATGAGTAAGAAGAAAACAGTGAAAATGGTAAAAATGGGAGTGATGGTAGCCATATCGGTAGCGATGGTATATCTTGTTCATTTTCCGATTTTTCCGGCAGTGCCGTTTTTAGAGTATGATCCGGCGGATATTTCTATTCTGATCGGAACATTTGCCTTCGGACCGGAGGCTGGGCTTGTTTTGACAGTTGTGACGGCGGTTGTTCAGGGACTGACAGTGAGTGCGGGGAGCGGACTGTATGGGATATTGATGCATATGATCGCTACGGGTGTTCTTGTCCTCGTATCTGGAATGATCTACAACAGAAAAAAGACAAAGGCAACGGCTGTTTTTGGATTGACGGCGGGAATGGCTGCAATGGCAGTTGTTATGGTCGGGGCAAATTTATTGATTACTCCGATGTTTATGGGAGTATCAAAAGATGTCGTATGGAAATTAATGCCGTTTATTATCGGCTTCAATGTGATAAAAGCGGGAATAAACGGGGCGGTTACATTTCTTTTGTATAAGCGGATCGCAATGTTTTTGCGTAAATGATCAAGTAGATGAAAGTCTTATCTGTATCTTTGTTTTGAAAAGATGCGGATAGGACTGTTTTTTTGCGGCAGAAAAAGATGCAGCAAAAAATGAGAAAGAAAAAAGTTGACAACTTCTTTTCTTTGTAGTACAATCCCAGTCGTAACATTTTTGTAATATCTGTAATAAACATGAAAACAACACATATATTTTAAAAGGGGATTATTAAAAATATATTGTGAAGATATTGCAAATGTTTACGAGGAGGAGTATATGAATTATAATAAAAAAAGAATGATTGTGGCGCTGCATCTTACAGTGTCAAGTGTTATGCTGCTTTCGGGATTTACAAGTCCCGGGACAAAGATGAATACCGCCGGAGATCTCCGTTATGCGGGAGGTGAAATAGCCGTTCAGATCGGGGATTCAGTTGTGGACGGTACGATTAGTATGATCAAAGGAACGAAACAGGTTTCGCAAAGCGTTCAAACGGCAGGAGACGTATGGAAAACAGAGGCTGTCCGTATTGAAGAAATGATTCGGGCAGAGGAAGAAAGAGCCGCAGAAGAAGCAAGAATTGCCGAAGAACAAGCAGCACAGGCAGCGGCTTTGGAAGCGACACAGTTGGAAGCGGCGAATGTTATGGCAGGGGAGCAGGAACTTCTTGCCGCTCTTATCTATTGCGAAGCGGGAAATCAGCCATATGAAGGTCAGGTTGCAGTCGGAGCAGTTGTAATGAATCGTGTGAGAAGCGGTTCTTATCCGAATACGATCAGTGAAGTGATCTATCAGTCTGGGCAGTTCGGACCGGCGATGACAGGGTGGCTTGATTCGGTTCTTTCGTCGGGAGGCTATACAGAGACAGCGATGCAGGCAGCGGCAGACGCTCTTGCGGGAAGTAATCCGATTGGCGATTGCCTTTCCTTCGGAAACGGAAACTGGGGAATCCAGATCGGGGATCATTTTTTTCATTAAATCATAGATACGAAAGAAGGAAATAGTGTGGATATTAAGATCAGACAGTATGCGGAAGAGGATGTAAAAGAAACGATTGCCATCTGGAACGAAGTTGTAAAAGAAGGGATCGCATTTCCACAGAAAGAGACTCTTACAGAGTCGACAGGAGATCTGTTTTTTAAAGAGCAGACATTTACGGGGATCGCTTATGACGAAGAGAAAAAAGAAATTGTCGGAATGTACATTTTGCATCCGAATAATATCGGAAGATGCGGTCACATATGTAATGCAAGTTATGCCGTCCGAAAAGATATGCGGGGACTTCATATCGGGGAAATGCTTGTAAAACATTGTATGAAAATGGGAAAAAAATTCGGTTTTCGCATTTTACAGTTTAATGCGGTTGTGAAAAGCAATGCAGGAGCTTTGAAACTTTATGAAAAGCTTGGTTTTGTCCGTTTAGGAACGATTCCAAAAGGGTTTGAAATGAATGACGGACATTATGAAGATATTATTCCGCATTATCATGAATTATAATTAATGATATGTATTGTAAGGAGGCTGTAATTCTGACAAGAATTTAATTGTTAGAATTACAGCCTCCTGTTGTAACGGCGACGAGACAAAGTCCGGGTTTTCCTAAGGCTTTGCCAGCCGCTTATGATTTTGGAATGCTTTTTTGCGCGTTTTGTGATTTATACGCTGTGAAAGCCTTTTCCGATGATCTCGCTTGTGTTTGAGATAAGGATGAAAGCTTCTTTATCATTTTCACGGATAAAGTTGCGAAGATGCACAGCCTGCATTCTGTTTAAAGCAGTGAGGATGATGTATTTATCATTTCCTGAATACGCTCCCTTGGCGAGACACACGCTGGCGCTTCGTCCGAGCGTATGTACGATGTAATCACAGATCGGCTCAGGGTTATCGCATACGACGTTAAAATATTTCGACAGGTTAAAGCTTTCGATAAATGTGTCGATCATGAAAGAACGAATAGAAAGTCCGAGCAGGGAAAACAGTCCGGTTTCTATATCGAAAATAAAAAATCCGGATGCCGTTATCAATGCATCTGAAATCAATAATGCCTTGCCGATGTCGAAGCTGGAATATTTTTTCAGGATCATTGCGATGATATCTGTTCCGCCGCTGGAAGAACCGATGTTAAAAAGAATCGCCGATCCAAGCGCCGGAAGAGCTATGGCAAAACATAATTCAAGCATCGGTTCATCGGTAAAAGGAGAGTGCATAGGAAAGAGCCGTTCCAGCACCGAGAGCGAAACGGAGAGAAGGATGCTGCAGTAGGCGGTAGTTGCGGCGAATTTTTTCCCGAGGATGAACATTCCGATGATGAGCAGAATCATG
>PPYF01024766.1_pt1 | contig 19050 bp, 13 predicted proteins | sample 1559871 | NCBI WGS metagenome assembly PPYF01 (sample SAMN08240021, study PRJNA423297) | Human gut metagenome, whole genome shotgun sequencing project. | reverse complement strand
AGATGTGACGCGGGGGATTTAGGGGGACCCGCGGCGCGGCTTGCCCGGGGAGTGGCCACGGGGCTGTAATACGTGGTCTCAAATTACATAACTAATTCTCTTTTACCTCCGATGGTTACAGGGTTTAACGGCAATTTTGTCGTTTCGCGAAACGGGCTTTTCGCGAAAAAATATTTTATGGAAGGATGTGTGATTTTGGTCGATGTACGATTGATAAAAGACACTTATGTATACAACGAGTTCGATGAAGTCGAAAACACTTACTGGTTCGACTTTAAACAAAAAAAGTTCTTACATAACATTGATACATTTTATTATGCGGTTAAATTTAAACAGGATTTCACGGCAGATTCTAAGGATATGAAGGTTAAGGACTTCCGTAGGAAGTTTGAAGCGCTCTCCCGGGAATGGGATAACCAGAACGCTTTCAACTCTTCCATTTCATTTTTTGTTCCTGGTATGCCTGACGCTTTAAACTATACACCGTTTAGTTATGCTTTTTTCTACAATGTAAAACTGGAATGTCCGGAACTGTTTGATATCTTTTTTGCTCCAAAGGTTCCGCACTCGGCTGATAATGGAGAGTCTAACACTTGTGAGTGTGTCGTACAGATCCGCAGCTATATGCTCTGGATGTATGGTGTTAAACTTGCTTATGAGCGGTCATATGAGTATGTGAAGGCTATAGCGGATTATTTCGGGCTGGATATCGAGTTTACACAGGAAAACCGTGTGGATTTCTGCTGGCACTCCAACTATTTAAAGTGCCCGGAAAAATTTTTCAGTCCGGAGAATTTTTATAAAATGCGTGTGGATCGCTTTAAAGATGCTGTTTTGCATACCAGTAAAAAGGGATCGGAAGATTTTGAAATTGATTATCTGGCTATGGGAAAACGGTCTCAAAAGATTTTTATCCGGATTTATTTGAAATCAAAGGAAGTGGTTGAAAAAGGTTACAAACCATGGTTTTTCAAGGTGTGGCTTTTTAATGGATTAATTAATCGCTATGACATGTACTGTTATGAATATGCATTTTTGAAACATAGCTGGAAATCGTTAGATCTTGGCCGGTTGCAGTTTTACGCGGAGTATGGCAGACAGAAACACTATGTTGAGAAGTGCCGCCGGATACTGTCGCAGGAAGAAACGATTTCCCCGGATTCACTCCGTGCTCTGGCTGATCGGCTTACTCCGGCTGTAAACCTTGTTATGAATGTTGAGTATCAGGTAATGCGGAAACATACGAAATCGTATGAGCTTATTCCTTTTTTTGATAACTCGGATAAGCTGACCGGGAAACGTATTTATGATTTTCTGGATAACCGGAAATTGATCTGTGATTATCTTACCAGCAAGGTTTTTCGGCTGGTTGAACCTCACGAACCTGGAAAAAATGATTCGAATAAGTCCAGGCGGGATTTATGTGCATTCTGGAAAGCGCTTCGGAGCTGCAAACTTACAGATACATTTATTCCGGAAGAGGACAGATCTTTAGTCAGGACATATACAAGAAAATTGAATAGTGAAGTGGTTAAGTCCCGCGCGGTCAAGGCTGCTATTACTTATGGAATTTATGTCCGTGGTATTAATGCTGATGATCCTTTAACAGATTGCATTGAGGCTTTGTGTATGCTGAATGATAATGATCTACATGATGCATACAACTATAAGACAAAAAAAGTCCGCCAATTCAATGCGAATGAACTGACGGACACAATGGAAAATGCTGTTAAGCGTTCCAGTAACCTTATGTTGATAGATAAAGATACCGGAGATATAATTTTCAATTCTTAGCTTTGTTATAACATATAAAAGCCGAAAAGTAAAGGCGAATGTTGCAAAGTGGTGGTTATATCTCCAGATAAGGAGGGTTTTTATGAATGTTCAAATGGCTTTTAATTTGTTTCTGGTTGATCGTGAATCATATTGTTCAGATAAATCTATATTGTATTATCGGGAAAACATTTTAAAATTTATGAATTTTCTTTCTGATCGGTTAGATCTTGAACCCGATCGGGTGGAATGTGAGTCTATTTCCCGGGAATTGGTGCTTGCATATCTCTGTCAGCTCCGTGGAACTGGTTGCAAGAATACTTCTGTGAATACTTATTTTCGTGCAACAAAAGTTTTTTTGAATTATTGTATTGATGAGGGTTATTGTTCTGGGGATGTTTTGCGTAAGGTTAAGTTCCTGAAAAAGGATAACGCTCCGGTGCTTCCGCTTACAGAATGGGAAGTTGACCTGATAGACGGTTTATTTAATATCAAAACGGAATCCGGGCTTAGAAATCTTTGTATAGTCCATCTGATGCTTGATGCTGGTTTTCGTGTGGGTGATGTGATTTCCCTTACATTTAAGGGAATTAATTTTCAGCTTAACTATTTAACTGTAAAAGGTAAAGGTGATAAATTTCGTACTGTGTTCCTGTGCTCCAAGCTGAAAAGGATGCTTTACCATTATCTTGTGAAGTTTCGTTCTTATACTCCGGGAGATGATTTTACTGTTTTTGTTAAGGTAGGTACTTTATGTCCTATCAATGAGAATGTTATTAAACAGCTTTTTTCCCGGATCAAAAGAAAATCTGGTATTGAGCGTGTACATCCTCATTTGCTTCGGCACACATTTGCTACATCATTTATAGTTGGTGGTGGTGATCTGGAATATTTGCGTATGATGTTAGGTCATACAGATTATGCTACAACAAAAATGTATGTTCATATTGCTCAGCAGTCTAAAATGCTGCATAGCGATATATACAGATTAGATTCGGTATTCTTTAAAACTGGTTATTAAGGAGGATTTTTATGAGTTTAGATGAGTTTACAGTAATGCTTGATGAATATGTGGTTGTTGATCCTGTGGATGGTTTTTGTTATTTCTGGTCGAAATCAAAGTTTGAAGCTGATCTTTTTTTAAAAGTGAATAAATCATTACGTGCTTCTCTTTTGCATGTATAGTGTGTTGTATCTCATTTTCTTTTCCTGGCTTCGATCCTGGGGAAGAAATTGAGATACATTATTTTTTGCAATAAAAAAACCCCCAACGAATCACATTGTTCGTCAAGAGTTCTTTTCGCTTATATGATTAAATCAAAATCAAAAAGGCTTTTAGTGCGCGATCAGGGGTTCGAACCCTGGACACCCTGATTAAGAGTCAGGTGCTCTGCCAGCTGAGCTAATCGCGCATTTTCAAGTTGTTTGTTTTGTGTCTTTCCTTAAGACAAGAGTTATTATATAATAGGAGTATTAAAAAAGCAAGCACTTTTTTTATTTTTTTTAAATTTTTTTAAAAGCATATTTGAAAGGAACAATTTAACATGAAAGTAGAAGAAAGATTACTAAAATATGTCAACTATTGGACAACCTCCGATGAATCCTGCAGTGACATTCCAAGCAGTGAGCGTGAGTTCACGCTTGCAAAAGCCTTAAAGCAGGAACTGGAAACTCTCGGTCTTACCAATATACTCCTCACCGATCACTGCTATGTATATGCCAAGCTTCCTGCCACACCGGGCATGGAAAACTGTAAATCCATCGGCTTTATCGCTCATATGGATACCTCCCCGGATTTTCCCGGAAAAGATGTCAAACCACAGATCATTCCCGACTATGATGGCGGGGATATCTTATTAAAAGGAAGTCAGGATGTCTTAAAGGTAAGTGATTTTCCATCCCTTGCCTCTTTAAAAGGAAGAACCCTGATCACGACAGACGGTACCACACTTCTGGGCGCTGATGACAAGGCAGGTGTTGCCGAAATCATGACAGCCGTGGAAGAACTGATTGCAGAAGGTACACCACACGGGGAACTCTGGATCGGATTTACGCCGGACGAAGAAGTCGGCGCAGGTGCGGATCTGTTTGATCTTGCTATCTTTCAGGCAGATTATGCATACACAGTGGACGGTGATTACGAAGGCGAAGTGGCTTACGAAAATTTTAATGCCGCAAGTGCCATCTTTCATATTAAAGGTGTAAATGTTCATCCGGGCGAAGCAAAAGACATTATGGTCAATGCGACACTGGTGGGATGTGAAATTGTTTCCCGGCTTCCGGAAGCGGAAACGCCGGCACACACCAGCGGCCGGGAAGGATTCTATCATCTGACCGATATGTCCGGAGATGTGGCTTCCGCCACCCTTTCCTTTATCATTCGTGACCATGATAAAACCACATTTGAGAAACGTCTGCAGAATCTGCGTGACCTTGCACAATCCATGAATCAGAAATATGGACCGGAAACCGTCACGCTCGACATCGAACATTCGTATGAGAATATGATCTCTGTCATTGAGGATAAAATGGAGATCGTGGATCTGGCAAAACAGGCAATTGCCTCCGAAGGTCTGACACCGCTCTCCCGTCCGATCCGTGGCGGTACAGACGGTGCAAGGCTTTCCTTTATGGGTTTGCCGTGTCCAAATCTCGGTACCGGCGGTTACGGTTTCCACGGCCCATATGAACATATCTCTGTGGAAGGTATGCAGACCGCTGTTCGTATTTTAAAAAATATTGCCACCCATCCGATCCGTAAATAAATTTATAAAAAACCGTCCGCAGTTTTCTTTCTGCGGACAGTTTTTGTTCTATAACTTATTAAATTTTCTAATTTCCCTGCATATTTGCAGATTTTGCAAGTACGGGTTTCTGGAACATACGAAAGAGTCCAATCTGTTCTAAGGCCTTTGTGATTGCGAAAAAGATCACTGAATCAATTGGCCACATAATCAGGTTCTTCAGCGCACGTGCCGGAAGAAGCACCATAAATGCCTGTCCATATAACACATTCAGACAAAGTGTTGTCAGAATCACGTTACAAACCAGCATAACTACAAATTTAGCCGCCAGCACACGCCAGATCGTAAGCTTTTTCTTATAAAAAAAGCATCCATACAGGATTCCGGCCAGTATAACAACCAGCGTCAGCTGTGGACAAAATGGTCCGGTTGGCTTCATCATATACTTGATAATATCCAACGCACCATGGAAAATTCCTCCAACCACCGGTCCAAACAGATAATCAATGATACCATTTGGAATACTGGAAAAACCAATCCGAATAAACTGCCCATATTCAATGGAGAAAAATCCTAGAATTACAGCAACTGCAGCAAGCATTGCCATGGTAGTGATGGTTCTTACCGCTTTTAATTCACGGAAAGAATCGGTGAACAAAGTAACGAATTTTTTCATAAAAAAATTACCTCCTTTGCAGACCTCACCGTACTACAACTGGAGATAATATTATCTTCGGATGCAGCGGGATGCGACTCATGTACCGCAAGATTCTCTTTTCGTCCGGGTGACAACTCCCTGTTCATCCGGCACTTAACGCACATGTGTCTACTCTGCTTTAAACTATTAAATTGCAACGACCTAAGTATAACACAATGAAAAAGAAATGCAACTACATTTTTCCATTTTATGACAAAACGCCATCTGTCACACGTTTTTACGTGGAACAAATGGCGTCATCCGTTATTTTATCCGTTTGATTTACGTTCCCATACTTGCAAACAGCGCGGCTATCTCATCCGGGCTTAATGCCTTATTCGGATCAGCCGGTTCTTCCGGCTGAAGCGGTGCTTCTTTTACTGCTTCCGGCTCTTCGATCGGCTCCGGAATATCCTCCGGTTCCACCGTTTCTTCGACAGGTTCCTCAACTTTATCCGCATTGTTATCGTTGCCCATATTCGCAAACAGCGCAGCTATCTCATCCGGGCTCATGGAACGGTTTGGATCTGACAGATCCGGCATCGGTGGAAGTTCTTCCTCCGGCAGGTTCTCATCATCCGCTTCATCAACAATCGCTTCCTCCGGAATCGGATCCGGCTCTACCAGTTCTTCTGCTTCCTCAATGGATTCTTCCGGGTCCGGCGGGATAATCTCATCCGCTGCCATGACCGGAAGGTCTTCCTCTGGCTTTAAATTCTCCTCTTCCGGTATATCCGGCAGAATCTCCGGTTCCATATCTTCTTCCGGCTCCAGCGAAATCTCCGGTTCCAGACTCTCCTCCAGATCCGGCAAAATTTCCGGTTCCGGGTTTTCTTCCAGATCCGGCGAAATCTCCGGTTCCGGCTCCATACTTTCTTCCGGCTCTGGTGAGATCTCCGGCTCTACCGGTGTTTCTTCCATATGATTCTGCGGTGCCGGCTGTGGCACTACAGGTGCTGCTACAGGTACGGAAACCTGTGGCTGGGAAACAACCACTTTCTGACTGTTCATAATGGTCTGGTTCAGGCGCAGTTCCATATCCTTTATTGCCAGAATGATTTCCTGCAGTTTTGCAACCGTCTCTTTGTCCTGTGCATGGTCATGGACTTCCTCATCCTTTGGTGCCGGAGATTTCTCGTCCTTATATGCAGAAAGAATCTCTTCTTTATAAGCGCCTGCAACCGTACCTAACCCGTCTATTCCCTGCTGGAACTTTGTAAACTGGTCGATCAGCTGTTCGTATGAATTCATCAATGCATCGGTATTCTCATGGGACCGCTTGATAATTACTTTCGCTATTCCCTTCTGTGCATTAACAATTTCCTCTGTCGGAATCTTAGAAGCTTCTTCAATATATGCAAGCTTGACGGATATTTCCTCAAAATATTTTTTCAGCATAAGATACGATGCCTTTTCGGATTTGAAAATGCTCTCATACTGTTCTTCTCTCCGGGTATATTTTGTCTCATATACTGAGATAATCCCGTTTATTGCCACATAAAGGCAAATCAGATCTGCTACAGCCAAAACAGCCAGAACAATAAACATTTTCGGGAAATTGACCATGGCATACAACTCTGCCATAAAAATAAACGCAAACAAAAGTATCCCGAAAATCATCTGCATCCTTGCTTTCGAATCTTTATTCTTCATATGATACCGCTCCTTCCATGAGCCCGCTATTCTAACCACTATGCAAAATAAGCTCTAGTATGTTATATTTTACCATATTGTGTCGATTCTCACAAGGTTTGTTGTTTATTTCTGCCTTCTATAATACGTCATTTACAATCTGCTCTGCTGTCAGATGATTCTCTTTTAATACCTCATTTACATCATACCGGTCAAGGAATTCTTTTTTCAATCCGTAATTATAGACTTTCATATCACTGCTTCCATAAAATCTTGCGATTTTTTCTCCGAAACCACCATTCAGGATGCCATCTTCCAGTGTAACTACCGTGTCATGGTCTGCCTTCAGCTTCTCCAGCAGTCCTTCATCCAGTCCGGTAATATAATACGGGTTGATTACCGTTGCATGAATACCTTTTTTCTCCAGCATTTCTGCGGTCTGCAGTGCTAGGAAATAAAATGTTCCGAGTCCGATCAGTGCAATTTTGCTTCCCTTTTCCGTTACCTCATAGGTGTTGAGCTGGCTCCAGTCTTTTGTGACTTCTCTGCCATCCGAAATCATGTCTCCGCCCGGAAGTTTGATCGCAACCGGCATTTCTTTCTGCTCCACGCTCCAGTCAAGCATTGACAGATATTCTTCCTTTGTTGTCGGTGCCAGATAAACCAGTCCCGGGATATTGGAAAGCATCGGAATATCCTGCAGTCCCAGATGGGTAACATCCGTCATGCCAAATACCGATCCCGTATACACAACAATCGTTGCCGGATTCCCGTCAATACACAGATCCTGTGAAATCTGGTCATACGTCCTCTGGATAAAGCTGGAATACACACCGTATACCGGCTTTCCGCCACCTTTGGCAATTCCGGAAGCAAGTGCTACCGCTGTTTCCTCCGCGATTCCCACATCTACAAACTGCCGGCCGGCCTGTTTCCTTTTCTCCTGCGTAAATCCGAGAATCGTCGGGGTTCCGGATGTAATTGCAACAACTGTCGGATCCTTTTTCATCTTTTCAATCAGATATTCACAGGTCACCGAAGAATAATCTTCCACTTCCGGAAAATGGGATTTTCCGGTCTCAATATCAAATGGAAGATGCCAGTGCCATTCTTCCTTATGCTCTTCTGCCGGTTTATAACCTTTTCCCTTTAATGTATTAATGTGGACAACAACCGGTTTCTTACTGTCTTTTACCTGTTTGAAAGCCCCGATCAGTTCCCTGAGGTCATTTCCATGATCCACATAGACATAATCAAGTCCCATGGCTTTAAATAAATTGCACTCTGCCTGTCCGTTTGTCTCGCGGAGTAATTTCAGATTTGAATAAAGTCCTCCATGGTTTTCTGCAATTGACATATCATTGTCATTTACTACAATGATCATGTTGCTGTCTAATTCTGCTGCAAAATCCATTCCTTCTAAGGCTTCTCCTCCGCTTAAAGAACCGTCTCCGATAATTGCGATCACATTTGCACTTTCCCCACGAAGATCCCTTGCCTTTGCCAGACCGCATGCCAGACTGACGGATGTAGAGGTATGTCCGATCGTAAAATGGTCATGTTCACTTTCCTGCGGACAGCTGTATCCCGTCACGTCATCGTAATGTTCTTCATATAAATAGGCATCTTTTCGACCGGTCAGCATCTTGTGCGGATAGGTCTGATGGGAAACATCAAATACCATTTTGTCCTTTGGGGACTCAAAAACATAATGCAGTGCAATGATTGCCTCTACCATGCCAAAATTCGGGCCAAAATGCCCGCCGTGAATACTTGCCCTCTTTAATAATGCATGACGCATTTCTTCTGCGAGAGCTGTCATCTCTTCTATATTTAATTTCTTCACATCTTCCGGTCCGTTAATCTTTTCGATATACATATAATAAATTCTCCTTCCGATTTTATCTATCATAATATACCATTTAAAGTTAACTTTAAGTCAAGTATTTTTTATTTAATTTTCAACTTTTTGCTTCAAACCCTCAATTGCCTGAGCCACTATACCTGCGTTCTTAAAAAGATGTAAATATTGTAATGATAAAAGGGGCAAAAGGTATCATTTCCCACTGAAATGCAATTTTTATGTCATTCGCATTTCTTGCGATCCGCTTGTTGTTCCGATATAATTATGCTATGATTGTGCTTTGATTGGAGGAAACCATTTTGAGCGAATATTATAAGTTTTTTCAAAATAAAAAATGTGAATATTTTCCATGCCATAAAGGAATCCCGGAGGAGGACTTTAACTGTCTGTTTTGTTATTGTCCCCTCTATACACTCGGGAAATCCTGTGGTGGAAACTGTGAATATTTAAAAAATGGCATCAAATCCTGCATAAACTGTGGCTTTCCCCATCACCGAAAGAACTATGATAAGGTCACGGGCCGCTTTCAGGAAATTGCAGCCGTTATGGCAGCTTCCGATAAGGAGGATGTATCCCATGAAATGTAAACTTACTCCCGGATTATCCTCCGGTGACTGGAACGAATTTTGCAGCCGTTTCCATTTCCCTCCGGATGACCTGCCTCATATTCAGGCAATTTATACGGCACTTCTTCCCCTGGTTGAATCCTATGCGTATTACTCTCTGGATCAGGATTTAGACGGGGTTTCTCTACCTCACTATGCCTATGGGTTTGTGACGCTTGGAAACGGAGTGGATGAACTGTCGGAATTATATCTGAACCATGAACAGATCCAGGAGGCTTACATTGTGGACTGCATCAGCCTGATGCTTTTGTCAAAGGCTTATGAAGAGTTTGCACATGTGGTAGAACGTCAGAGCCGCCTGTATCTTGCAGAATTATCTTTTCTGGGAGATACCTATTCCCTTGACCTGCTCCCACAGATTTATGGGCGGCTTGCCCCGGATGGCATCCAGCTTACCGAGGGGCAGATGCTCCGGCCGCTTAAGACAGCAACGCTGATCCTGCATCTGGATACAACAACACACGCCAATCTCAAGCAATTGTGTAATACGTGCGCAAACTGCCGGAATTTTTCCTGCCCGTCGAGAAAGGTCACGGCTCCGCATTTGCCGCATACTTATGGGGCCATGCAGATATTCCATACAAAATAATTAGTGCCTGCTGAGTAAGCAGACACTAATTATAAACTTCATTATTTATTTGCTTTTTTCTTTTTCATTACAACAATAACAACTCCTGCCGCAACAACTACCGCTGCTGCAATTAGAACAATAACAATCGTCATGGCCGCACCATCCTGTTTTACAAGTACAAGTGCACTGATACCATCCATTGTATACTCGCCACCCTTGATTGTCTCGATTGTCTCAACGCCAGCTTTCTGTCTGTTTATGCAGACTTTCCATTTTCCTTCCGGAATTGTAACTTTTGCCTTGTCAGTGTTTGCATTAAAAAGAAGATACATCTCTTTTGCACTTTCATCTTTCTGACCGCCCTTTATATTAATTCCTACAATATTATCCCCAAGTCCTTCTACGGATTTTACATATTTTTTCACATCCTCTGATGTAGATAATCGAAGTGCCGGATGTGCCTTTCTGAACTTAATAAGTCCCTTATAGTATTCAAATACATCTGCGTATTTCTTGTCGGATAATGTATCCCACTTAATGCTGTTTACTTCGTCTCCTGCATTGTATGAGTTTGAATTGAATGTTCCATCATCATTGACCTTTGTGCGAAGCATTTCCTCTCCTGCCTGCAAAAATGGCACACCTTCTGCAGTCATATAAAATGCTGCTGCAAGATTATTCATCTTTATGATGTCCTCTTCACTCGAAGTTGTTTTAGAACCTGCAATTCTGTCAAAAAGTGTGTTATTGTCATGGCATGATGCATAGTTGATAATCTGGCTTGGCTCCTTGCACCATGACTCGTTTGCCATGAATGAATCTGCCATTTTCTTCTCTGCATTCGTTGCTCCTGATACGAATCCGAATGTTGCAGTATCAAATACGCTTCCTTTTAATCCATCACGCATATTATCGTTGAAAAATGCGAAATCCGAAGTGGAAGCTGAATTTCCCTGTGTAGCCATTGTCACATTATCTTTTGTGACACCGGTCTCCATTGTCCATCCTTCCCCATAGAAAATGACATCCGGATGTGTCTTGTGTACTTCCTCTACAATCTCATTAATTGTATCGGTATCTAAAAGTCCAACCAGATCAAATCTAAAACCATCCATATGATATTCATCTGCCCAGTAGCATACGGAATCCACAATATATTTCCGTACCATGTTTCTCTCGGATGCTGTATCATTTCCACATCCTGAGCCGTTTGAATACGAACCGTCTTCATTGATACGGGAAAAATATCCCGGAACAAGTTTATTGATACAGAAATCATCTGCACTCATAACATGATTGTATACCACATCCATTACAACGCTAAGTCCGTTATCATGCATAGACTTAATCATCTGTTTTGCCTCTTTTACACGCACATCCCCATTGTGTGGATCTGTAGAATAGGAACCCTCCGGTACATTGTAGTTAACCGGATCATATCCCCAGTTATATAAATTCGACTGATCATTTCCTTCATCTACGGAACCAAAATCATAGATTGGAAGTAAATGCACATGTGTCACACCAAGTTCCTTAATATGATCAATTCCAGTTGAAATACCATCTTTGGTCTTTGTTCCGGTCTCCGTCATTTCAAGGAATTTACCAACATTTTTTATGCCAGAACTTTTGTCTGCTGATAAATCGCGCATCTGTAATTCGTAGATGATCGCATCATTAATGCTCTCTCCTGCATGTGGATTGGTATCCTTATCCCATCCGTCAGGATTTGTCTCTTCAAGATTGATTACCATGGCACGCTGTCCATTTACACCAGTCGTTCTGGCATATGGATCACAGGCTTCTTTTGTTGAACCGTCGATTGTTGAACTGTATGTGTAGTAGGTTCCATTTAAGTCCCCATCCACTTTTGCAACCCATGTTCCATTCTTATCGGCATTCATCTCAATGCTTTCTTTCGGCTCTTTATCGTCCGGATCTCCTGTCTCGTATAAATTAAGCATAACTTTCTCAGAAGTAGGTGCCCACACCCTAAATGTTGTGCTGTCCTTACTCCATGTAGCACCAAGATCATCCCCATCATATGTATACTCATCTTCAAATTCTTTTGTTGAATATATGATTGGCATTCTGATATCACTTACGGTACCATCATATGTAATCTGGTAACTCTTTGAACTGTCAAGTTCCTCTTTCAGAGTAAGTGTATAGGTAGAATCATCTCCCGCTTTTACATCTGCTACCTGAATTTCCCCATCTTTACCTTCTACCTTAAAGGCATTTTTAAGTTCTCCTTCAATATCACCAGTCATTGTGACGGTGATCGTCTTATCCCCATTGTACTTTGCAGTATTAAGCTTTATTCCCCTTACTGCATCATCGCCGTATTCCTTTGTATACCCCTCAACACCTGATTCGACTTTAACGATCACGGTTCCTGATACCATTTCTGATATGTCAATGAACTGATCCTCTTCATAATCCTTCGTCCAATCCTGTGTTCTTACAACGAATCCTACGGAAGTCACACCGGCTGAAATTTCAATTCTGGCAACTGCATCACCATCCTTAGCCTCTAAAGGATAGTCATTTCCTTCCTGTCCATCGGCCCACATCCATACAGACCATGGATCATAATCACCATCTGCCCTGTGATAATGAAATTCTATCACAGGACCTCCATCCGCTTTGACCGGTACTGTATCAAGTATTACAGTACTGATTGTCATGATAAGCATAAGAATTGCCATCCCCAATGCGCTTATACGTTTTCTTGTCATTTGCTTTTCTCCCTTCATTACGAAATTTTACGAAATTTCTTTTTGTATAAATTAGCATATATTTCTATATTTTTCAAGTCCAAATTGTATATTTTTGATGAAAACCGTTATTTTTTACCATAACACGGTTATTTACTGTCTTGAAATCTGGAGCATCCCTGCCTATAACCATAAATATAAAAACGAGCAGCAAAACCGGATTTACACCAGTCTGCTACTCGTTTGAATATTATAATATTTTCTTTTCCGATGCCATTGCAACCAGTTATCGGACAAATGGCAGGAACGTAATGCTATACTTTATTTTCCAAACCGGCTGATTTCTTTCGCATATGATATTTCCGTTTTTCCTCATACATTTTCTCATCCATATGCATTAAAAAAGTTTCTGCATCATCTTCTGTCCCAAATTCCGTGTATCCCATAGAAACACTTAAATGAAATGGTTCTATTCCTGATTCATTAAACCGGGACAGATTATGGTTAATCTCCTCCATTGTCGCTAAGACACGCTCCGTATCAACACCTGACAGCAGCACAATAAACTCATCAGATCCATACCGGATTGCCATACCAGCATCCGGTATGGATCTGATGAGTATATTTCCCAACGTACAAATAGCCTTATCACCCGTACTATGACCTAAATTGTCATTAATACACTTGAAATCGTTTACATCCATCATGATTCCATATAAGGATTTATGGCTTGCAATTTTCTTTTCTGCAACCACCGCATTAAAATATCTCCGGTTGTATAATCCGGAAAGCTCATCCATATACAAACTCTCTGCGTATGACTGCATCTGCACAAATATCAATGCGACCGCAACCAGCACCCATGATGATGTAATTCCATAAAAAAGGAACTGGAGAACTACACCTGCAAAACAAGGACCAACGAAATAGATCACCGGGAAAAAATTCAGGTTAACCCCTTGTTTTTTGGAATGATACACCAGATAGATACTGTAAGCAAAATATATGACAAGCGAAATATATCCCACCAGCACACCGGCAGTTCTCTGGTATACATTCTCCCCGGATATTTTAAACATAATCCCTGTTCCAAACAGATTACATAAAACCATAATTACTTCTACCAGCCAGGGAAATATCTCCACTCCTGCTTTTTGAACCATTCTTTTATAATTTCGATAGATACGCAATTCCACGTACATACACCAAAGCATACCCATACTGACTGTCCCTATAAAGCATATGCTGTTAGAGATATAATTAATCTGCCGGCTGCCAGTAAACTGTTTTCCATCTACGAGAAAAGCAATGGTTTCAGACAATGCCCCCACTAAATTTACGATTGCTATTCCATCATATATTTTATCTCCCACATGAAGGCTCTCTCTGTTCTTTCGTCTGCAAAACAAAAGGAACCACATCATTAACACGGTCAATCCGTTTGCCATTAATATTTCTTCTAAAACGATGATTGTTATCCCCTCCATCATTCACGGTATGAACTTATTTTTACTAAAATGAGCTCTATCATTATACCAAATTAAAACCGGTTTTTGTCTTTTTCGACATGAACTACAGTTTTTTTTAACGTGAACGATGATTTTTTATGTTTCATCATTTTTCACAGCCTACTGCAACTGTGAAAAAGCCACGGCTTACAAAGTTAACGGTCTTTGTATCGGAATCATAATAAGATCCCGGTATCTTAACTGCTGCACCGTATTTATCAATTTTATATGCAAAAATCTTTTTGTCTTTTTCCTTTTTCGAAGCATTATAGGAAACAGCGACCCTGATCCGTCCCTTTTTCAGGACAGACGACTGCTTTTTCTTTATTCCTGTGACGGAAAAATCATAAACCGGACGTTTTCCAATAATTTTCCCCGCCCTGGCAGAAAGATTTTACTTGTCAGCCTGTTTCATTTTGATAACCACAGCTGTATTCATCTCTTTCTTTAATTCTTTTAATGCCTTCGAATCAAAGGTAAGATTTACATTGCCACCATTGACCTTCAATTCTTTTACATTCTTTTTGACAAGTAAATTTACCGCCTGCCCGTCCATTTCAAGATGCAGATTCTTCCAGTTTCCGGCTTTTGCCGTATCAAAAGTTATTTCAACAGACAGGTCTTTTATCCTGCCACCCTGTTCTTTTTCTGCCTTTGTAATTTCTTTTTTCAAAACTGCTGCAATATTCTTCACTTTGACCGTATTATTTTTAACTGCAGATTTTGCTTTGACATTAATATCCTTAACAGAAACGGACGTATCTGCTGCGGGTGGCGGTGTCACATTCCCTGGTTCTTCTTTTGCATGATCCGGTGCCGGTAATGTGCCGGAATCCGGTGAAACATTGCCAGATGATCCGTCCGTGCTTCCACCGGAGCTGCCTCCGGAACTTCCACCAGAACTTCCGCCAGAACCTCCACTTGAACCGCCTCCGGATATTCCGCCGGAACCTCCACTTGAACTGCCTCCGGAACTTCCACCAGAACCGCCCCCGGTCTGGGAATGATCCGCCGTTACACGGACCTGACAATCTGCCTTACTTCCTGTATAGTTGCCATTCCCATTATAACATGCGGTGAACGTATATGTTTTCGTTTCATTCGGAAGCGTTGCCATCCAGTGATCCGTTCCCTTTTCTTCTAATGTGATCCCGGAAACATCACAGGTTACTTTTATCCCGGCATCTTCCGGAATCCCCTGTCTGCAAAGCTGTAATTCTACTGTCCCCGCACCTTTGACCGTATCGTTTTTTGCAGTCAGCTGCATGCTGGTGGAAGCCTTTTCGATTTCCAGGACAGCCTCCCCGTATGTTGGAATAAAAGATGCCTTTTCCGCTTTAAAATAAATCTTATACCGGCCTGCTTCTGTGTAAAACGGCATCTCCGTTTGTGTATACGATCCGTTTTCTGTCAAACTGTAACTGATTTGTACACCATCTTCCTGTTTGATATCAAATGTATGGGGTTTTCCATCATAAGTTACGCGGACAGGTACGGTTTGTATTTCCAACATCTCACTGTTTTTCCGGTAATAATAAGTGATCTCCTGGCGATCCTCTGTGATGTTTATTTCTCCCTGATTTGCACTGTTTCCTACACATGTATATCCATATAAATCCGGACTTCTTAACGTATACGCAGAATTCTTTGGTACATATACTGTCGCGGGTGCCGTATCAGGCACTGTTGTTTCGGTTCCGTCTTCGTTTTGCAGCATATAACGAATCGTTACGGTACTCCACGCCTGTCCTGCCGTCTGATTGTCAGCCAGAACTTTCCCAGTGTCCTCATCTATGATCTTTCCTTCCAGTCTGTCCCCGGAAACCAGACCAGTTACCGCAGGAAGTGTGACAGAAAGGGACTCTCTGGCAGCATCCGGATCATACCAGTTACTGTGTGGCGGAACGGTATATATTTCTTCTTTTTCATATTTGACTGTATTGTCTGCTCCAATAATGCGGAAAGTAATCTTCAAATGCTGTTCCGCATCCACTATATTTTGTACGACTGTACGGAATTCCAGATCCTTTCCATTTGCTTTTGTGATATTTGTCTCATCGATCCGGTATTGGTCACTATCCCTGTCAAGTGTTCCTGTCCTGGTATGTGGAATTGTAATTTCAGGATCGCACACATAAACAGATGCCTGCCTGCTGACATAATCACGGTTATTTAATCTCCGCGCCAGTTCCATTTTACACACTTCACAGAAAGGATTCCCAAGATCCCACATCATGCAGACGCGGCTCGGCGCAAATACCGTTTCTGTTCCTGCTGCCGTTATTCCGATTCCACGGAACCCAAGCGTCTTATGCCATTTAATCTTATCCGGATCCGATGTGTCGGAAATATTTTCTCCCTGCATCTTTTTATCATATTCATCGCCTAATCTTCCGATGCTGTGGGAAATTTCATGGGTCATGACATCCCCCTGCTCATTCTCATCCGAATTTGCCGAAAAAGAAAAGAGTGCATTGGAAGAAGAACCAATATTCGCAGTCGTATTACAAATGATATGGATGGTTCCAACGGCTGCACCGGTATCCAGATATCTGCCCTCCAGCTCTGCCCTCAGTGCCCTGGCTTTATCTTCCCCGTCCTTTGCAAAATAGCAGGATTTTCCGAATGCCTGCACATGAAAATATGTGTCCGGGTTCGACTCCCCATACATCACGCCCACACCAGTTTCAGTGGATACCGTCTGTACCGCATAAATATTGATCCTGTCGGAATACTCTTTATAAGGAGACCACTTTAGCAGCCCCTGTGCTTTTGCCGTTGCATCCTTTAAAAATTGTTCCTGTTGTTCCCGGGTATAGCCCTCACCCATGATAACAATCACAAAATTTTCCTTATCATCACCTGTCTTGTGAATGGCATAAACGGAAGCTGCCGTTGTCTGGTCTGCCGCTGTCTGGTCTGCCATCACAGGATATGGAAACACCAGGGAAAGCAATAATATCAGGCTAAGTACGATTGCCTCAAACCGTTTTCCACCCTTCTTTTTTACATTCGTCATATCATCCTCCGTACTTTACATTACCAGAAATACTGGTGCTTTCCCTATTCTTCCCACAGACAAACTCCCGGGAAACCATCTGCCGTAAGGCTTCTTAAAGCACGATTACCGCAGCATCAAACCCCTCTACATTTCCATCAAAGGTGTTTTCGGTAAGCAGATTGTACTTCTGCGTGTACTCATTAAATTTTTTTGCACTGCTGCTGCAGTTGAAAATCATGGCAATGGTCTCCTCGCCATTTTTTCTGATCAGGACAATTGTCCCTTCCTCATCTTCTGTGACGCTCCCAGCCAGTTCGCCTTCTACAATACATGCATGGCTTTTCCGGACCTGAATCAGCCGCTTGTACCATTCATACATCTCTTTGTCCTGGTATTCTTCATCCCAGTACATGCCCCGTCTGCAGTCCGGATCGTTTGCTCCCGGCATCGCATACTCATCTCCATAATAAATCATAGGCATTCCTGGCAATAACAACTGAAAAGCGGCTGCCAGATGCTGCTTTTTCTTATTGTCGTTACACAGATGTAAAAATCTTGCGGTATCATGGCTGTCGATCAGATTCCACATAAGGGGATAGCAGTTTTTGTTTAAACGTCCCTTCAAATATCCAAAATTTTGTACGAACTGGCTGACCGTAATCTTTTCGTCTGCAAGCAGATCGATCAGGTTCAGGTAAAATGGATAATTCATGACTGTATCCCATTCATCCCCCTCAAGGAAATCTCCTGCATAATGCCAGATTTCCCCAATGATCAGCATATCTTTCTTCACTGCCTTTACTGCCTTTCTGAAATTCTTCCAGAAGAAATGGCTGATTTCGTCTCCTACATCCAGTCTCCATCCGTCAATATCGCATTCCTTAATCCAGTAGCATGCAACATCCGTAATGTATTTTTCAACTTCAGGATTTTTCAGGTTTAACTTTGGCATTCCGCCATAATAACCAAAACATTTGAAGTTTGGGATCTCTCCCCATTCGCTTTTAAGTGGGAATCCATCAATAAAATACCAGTCCCGGTATTTGGATTTTTCACCATTTTCCAGGATATCCGCAAACGCAAAAAATTCTCTTCCCGTATGATTGTATACCGCATCCAGGACTACCTTCATACCACGCTCATGCGCTTTTTGTACCAGCTCTTTGAGATCCTCTGTTGTTCCAAAGGACGGGTCTATCTGGTAGTAATCCGTGGTATCATACTTATGGCACGAATTTGATTGAAAGATAGGTGTCATATACAGCACATCGATTCCCAGATTCTGAATATCATCCATATGTTCGATGATTCCCCTGAGATTTCCATGCAGATCATCCATAGGCGTAATCGGTGCTTTATACCACAGTTCTTTGTCTACCGGCTCCGTTGCTGCAAAACGGGATGGGAAAATCTGATACACGACCTTGTTTGCTGCCCACTCCGGCACCTCAAACATCTCTTCCTCCCGGAGGTTCTGCGGACAGTCAAACATTCTGTCCCTGTTTATAATGCATTCCTTATCAAACTCATAATTTCCATAATATACCTTTTCTCCCTGCGTGTCCGTAAATTCGAAAAAGTAACGCAGACAGATCAAATGCATCTTTATCTGTGCTTCATAATAATCATGAAACTGTGAGACAGCAACCTTCTTCATCGGAACTGTCTTTCTGGTATCCTTACGCTCCATAGGTATATACTTGTCTTCATAGTGAAGGATTACCTCCTTCATATCATCCTTTTTTACCTGCACGCGTATCACGAATAAATCCTTATCAACCGCATAGCTAAACCTTTTATCCATATCATGAAAAATTGCTGAATATTCCATAAAATTGGCTCTTCATTAGGATGTGTGGTATAGAAAATCGGCTTAAAGCCGCTTAAAACTTGAAAAAGCATATGTACTTCAGT
>PPYF01114495.1_pt1 | contig 19054 bp, 16 predicted proteins | sample 1559871 | NCBI WGS metagenome assembly PPYF01 (sample SAMN08240021, study PRJNA423297) | Human gut metagenome, whole genome shotgun sequencing project. | reverse complement strand
GAGTGCACCAATATCTCCGTGGCCATCGTCAAGGACGAGAAGGACGGCGTGCTCACCGGCGGCGAGACCAAGCTGGGCCTGGTGTCCGACGACATCATCCCCAACAAGGTGTGCCTGATCCCGGAGCTGCTGAAGACCCTGCCCTACAAGCCCTTCGCCTGCTCCGCCATCGACGCTCTGGTCCACGCCACCGAGTCCTTCCTGAGCCCCCACCGCAAGACCATGACCTCCGAGCTCTTCAGCGAGAAGGCCATGGACGTGATCCTCAAGGGCTTCAAGCTCATTGACGAGAAGGGCCAGGACGCCCGCTTCGAGTATATGGATCAGTTCGTCACCGCCTCTTTCTACGCCGGCATCGCCTTCCTGAAGGCCGGCTGCGGCCCTGTCCACGGCATGAGCTTCCCTCTGGGCGGCACCTACCATGTGCCGCACGGTGAGAGCAACTACATGCTCTTCGGCGCCATCCTGGACTATTATGACGAGCACAAGCCCGACGGCGAGATCATGAAGTTCAAAGAGCTGGTGGCCAGCATTCTGGGCTGCGAGGCCAAGAACGCCATCCCCGAGCTGAACGCTCTGCTCCAGCGCATCCTGCCTCTGCGTCCCCTGCGTGACTGCGGCTTCACCGAGGCTGACTTCAAGGCCTTCCCCCTGTCCGTGGAGGCCAACCAGCAGCGCCTGATGACCAACGCCTACTATCCCTTCGATCTGGAGAGCGAAGAGGCCATTTACAGAAAGTGCTATTGATCCCCGCAAAAAGCGGAATCACCAGCGCCCCGGGAAATATTTCCCGGGGCGCTTTTTTGCACTATCCAAAAGCAGCAGGCAGCGGCCCTGCAAAAGGGCCGCTGCCGTTTTTCTCTCTCTTATTGTGCCGCAGCTTTGGGCCGCGAAGCCTGTTGGAGATCCTGAAGGATGGTATACACCTCATAGATCTCACGGATGGAATAGGTGGCCCGCACATCCGGCGGAACATCTTTATCCCGGGATTTTGTCAGGAAAGACTGGATATGGAATGTCATACCGAATCCTGCCTGCTGAGGGCCGATCACATCCCGTGAGAACGTATCTCCCACATACGCGCAGTGGGCTGGATCCGCCCGCATCTGATACAATGACACTTTGAAAATATTGAGGTTGGGTTTGCGATAGCCTGTGACGGAGGAGAGGGTCACGTCCTGGAAATACTCCCGGATACCGTACTCCTCCAGAATTTCATAGACCTGATAAAGACTGGCGGTGTTGCTGATGACTCCCAAACGCAGTCCCAGCCCCCGCAGGCCCTCCAACATCTGGGGAACACCCGGGCGCAGCGCCCGGTGGTAATAGGTGACCTCCCACATGTGGGCTAGTTCCTCGGCAAAGGGCTGTACAGTCTCAAAGTCCACGCCGAACTCCGTGAGGATATAGTTTCCCCAGATCTCCTCAGGTTTGAGTTCACGCTGTGTCACGTCCCGGTAAGCGGCATATCGCTTCCAGCCCCGATCCAGCATCTGCTGTGCTTCCTCCCAGTCCACATGCACCGGGATCCCTTTTTCTTTCAGGATTCGGATCACTTCCAGGGCGGATTCCCTTTTGCTGTCCGCATCCACAAAAATGTCTTCCAGCGTCCCTCCCATATCAAACAATACAGTATCAATCATAGTCTCACAGCCTTTTCAAGCTTCCGTTTTTCCGTTGCCGGCTGTGCGCCGGCGATAGCGCGTATACCAAATCGCAGACAGGGCGCATCCCAATATCACAGGTGCAGGAACAAACAGCAAAAAGACCTGCAAAAAGAGGACCTGTGCCTGGGTATTCCCCCACAGCAGGATCAGCATGGCAATGAAGCTGGCCACAGCCAGTAACGCCAGCCACAAATAAGCTGCCAGCATCATCCGCTTGTCCCGGGAAATGGGCCAGGTGAGACTGCACACCGCAGTGCCCACCAGCGTGGGGACCGCCGCTTCCACGAAATTCACCAGAGCCACCGGATGTCCCGCCAGCAGCGGATCCAGCCACTCCACAATCAGCGCGTAAGCAGCGCCATACACCGCCAGAAAAACAAAGCACAGGCAGAAAGAGTACAGCAGCAGCGTGCTTTTGACCTTGCCGTTTTCCGTAAACAAAAAACACGCCCAAAAGCGGTCTGCCCGTTCCTTCTGGGCCCGCTCACGCTCTTCCTTTTTCAGCCGTTCCAGTTCTCTGACCTGCATGGACGTTTCCTCCTTATGCTTTGTGGGGCGGGAGCGGATGGAGATCATCCGCTCCCGCGGTTTCATTCCTCACACGGCAGTCCGCAAGGAAACCGCCTGGTTACATATTGGGATTCTGATTGAGCCAATACTGCCACATATCCTGGCAATCCAGGAAGATGTCGTAGATGGCGCCGAAATCGTTCTCGATGGCACCCAGCTCATCCAGCTGAGCGGGGTTCTTGTCGTTGGTCATGTCGTCACGCACAGGCCAGTTGCCTTCCTTCTGGAAGGGCTCGTAACCGGCGGCAGTGCCGTCCGCGCCGCCCATGACGTAGCGGATGAAGAGGCGGGCGCCAGCGGGGTTGTCGCAGCCAGCGGCCACAAACAAAGACTCGCAGTTCAGCAGGGCGGTATAGGGCGCCAGGCCAATGCACCAGCCGATGTTGTAGCCGGACTCGTCGCGGTTCTCGATCTTGCCGGCAGAGGCCAGAGCCAGGGCGGGATCGTCCGCAGTGGAGTTATCAACAGCCAGGACCAGCTCGTCGCCGTCGGCGATGAAGGTCATCTTCATCTGGGTGAACCGCCACAGATACTCCACACCGGCGTTGTTCTCCGGCACTTCGAAGTTGAAGTCAGAGGCGTCGTAGGTATACTCCAGAGGTTCGCCGTAGCAGTCCTCATAGGCCTTCTCCATCTGATCGGCGTTGATGATGAAGCTGGCGAACAGAGACAGGTACGCCGTCTCCGTGCCGATCTCCTTGGCAAACAGGCGGTACTTCTGGGTGCCGTCAGGGTTCTTCTCGATGATCTGCCACCAGTTGTCGATGGGCTGGCCATCGGGGAACGCCTCGGTATTATAGTACCAGAAGGACTGAGAGCTGTACAGGGGCAGGCTGTACTTCAGCAGGTCTTCGTCAATGTGGGAGCAGATATCCGTGGGATAATAAGGCTCAAAGATACCGGTCTGATAGTGCTCATAGAACACGGCACCGTTGACGTCTTTGGTCTGGAGCACATCGGCGGTAATGTTGTTGCTCTTGAACTCCTGCTCGGCTCTGGTGAGCACCTCATCGGAGTCCAGATCCATAACATCCACTGTCAGGCCGGGATAGTCCTCCATAAAGGGCTCCATGACCTTGAGCATCTTGGAAGAGGTGGCGTAGATCTCAATGGTGCCGCCCTCTTCCTTGGCCATCTCGTAGAGTTCCTCGTCGGTCTTGTCGCTCCAGTCATCGTACACCGGGCCAAAGAGTTCCTCACCTGTCGCAGGATCATACCCCAGAGTCATCTGACTGGCTTCCCCGCCGCCGCCATCTTCGGTGGAGTCTCCTCCTCCGCAGCCCACGAGGCTCAGTCCCATAGCTGCCGCCAGCAGCAGTGCAAAGACTTTCTTCGTTTTCATCTGGTTCTTCTCCTTTCATAATGTGGTGTTTCTGGGAACAGAGCAGCCTGCCGTCAAACCGCCCGCTTGATAAGCCGTGTGGTCTCCTTGTTGTAGATGTTGATCTTATCCTGGTCGATGAGGGCATACACCTTCTGATCCAGTTCGTAGTGGGACTGGCCGATCTCCTTGGCCAGGAACTCATCCCGTCCGGCCACCAGGGTGACGATGGTCTCGGAACCGGCGGGCTGGCTGGCATAGACGGTGACGGGAATGGCGCCGTCCACCGGCTCCCGGGAGATGACCACCTGCTCGGGCCGGATGGCCAGCACGCAGTCGAACTCGCCGCTCTTGGGGAAGGTCTCGTCGGTGAGATCCTTGGCATCGAAAGTGTGGCCGCCCAGATCGCTCTTGACCACCAGCTGGCCATTCTTCATCTCCGCCTTACCGTCCAACAGGTTGATGCGGGGATTGCCGATGAAGTCGGCAGCCTCCAGGTCGATGGGGTTGTTGTAAAGCTCCATGGGGGTGGCCACCTGATTCAAGGCGCCCTCCTTGAACAGGGCGATCCGGGTGGACATGGTCAGGGCCTCCACCTGATCGTGGGTGACGTAGATGATGGTGGTACCCAGCTCCCGGTGGAGCCGCTGGAGCTCGGCGCGCATGTCGATGCGCAGCTTGGCGTCCAGGTTGGAAAGGGGCTCATCCAGCAGCAGCAGCTTGGGACTGGAAGCCACGGCACGGGCAATAGCCACGCGCTGCTGCTGGCCGCCGGAAAGCTCTGTGGGATAGCGGTCCTTGTACTGCTCGATGCGCATCATGCGCAGGGAGTCCATGACCCGCTTGTCGATCTCCGCCTTGGACATCTTCTGGATCTTCAGGCCAAAGGCGATGTTGTCATAGGTGGTCATGTGCGGCCACAGGGCGTAGGACTGGAACACCAGGTTCAGTCCACGCTTGCTGGGCTCGGCATAGTAGGCGTCGTCGGCGTTGATCATCTCCACACCGTCGATGGTCATGATGCCGTTTTGGGGCTTCTCCAATCCGGAGACCACCCGCAGCGTGGTGGTCTTGCCGCAGCCGGAGGGACCCAGCAGCGTCATGAAGTCGCCATCCTCGATGGTGAGGTTGATGTCCCGCAGGACATGGTTGTCACCATAGAACTTATCAATATGCTTTAATTCGATCCGACTCATAATCGTTCCTATCCTTTCTTACTGATTCCAGCGGTTCCGTTCTCAGCCCCAGCTCTTGCCGATATCCGCGCCGAACTTGTTGGCGATGATATAGCATACCAGGATGAACAGCAGCACCACCACGGAGATGGCGTCCGCCATCTGGTTGTAACCATCCTGGGAATAGGTGAAGGCCAGGTAAGACATGGTACGGGTGGTGGGGGTCATCAGGATGATGATGAGATCCAGCTCCTTGGCAATGGAAATGAAGGTCAGCATGAAGCCGGAGATAAAGCCGTTTTTCGCCAGGGGGATAATGATGGATGCCATGCGCTTCCAGAAGCTGGCACCGGCAATGTCCGCCGCCTCCTCCAGCTCCGTACTGATGGCCAGCATGTTGGCCGTACCGGATTTACTGGCGAAGGGGAAGTGCTTGACCACGGAGGTCAGAACGATCAGGGTGAAGGTACCGTACAGGGAGGGCAGCAGGCCGCCGAAGTGCGGGACGCTGAACATGGAGAAGTACATGGTGGAGAACGCCACACCGCTCATCAGGTAGGGAACGAACACCATCTGCTCGGTGAGGTTGCCGTACCATTTGCCGCGGCCCCGGGAGCTGATGTAGCCCAGGAACTGGCCGCAGATGGCGGTGATGATGGAGGCGATCAGCGTCAGCCGGATGGTATTCCACAAGGCATTGAGGAAGTCCTTGTTGCGGAAAATGCCGTCCATATTGGTGTACTTTTCCGCATCTTCCACGGTACCGATCCAGTTGTAGAGGGTCAGATTGTCCAGGCCGTAGCCGTTGCCGGTGGTGATCTGGAAGGTCTCCATCACCAGCACGAACATGGGCATCACCATGGCCAGGAACAGGAAGATGGCCAAAAATCCCATCAGCGGCTTCTTGGCCTTGCCCAGAGGCATCAGGGTGCTGCGGCCGCCCTTGCCGCCCACGGTGGCGTAGGACTTGCGCACGCCCACGGCTTTCTGGTTGGAGAAGAGGATGATGGCAGCCAGGCCCACCAGCACCAGGCTCATGGCGTAGCCCACGCCCTGGGGTCCCTGCTCAATGTAGACACGCATCTTGGTGGCCAGGGTGTAGTAGCCGATCCGGTTGCCCAGGTTGGCCGCCACGCCGTATGTACCGATGGACTTGCTGATGGTCATGATGACGGCGGAGAGGATGGAGGGCAGGATCAGCGGCAGCGTGATGTAGCGCAGGATCTGCGGCTTGCTAGCGCCCTGGATCTCACCCATCTCCTCCAGCTCGGAGTTGATGGAACGCAGAGAGCCGGACACCATGATATAGGAAAACGCGTAGTAATGCATGGACATGCACAGGATAATGGCGATGGGGCCATAAGCCAGCCAGTCCGGGATCGGGAGGCCCAGGCCGGCCAGGAATCCGTTTGCTCCGCTGGTGGAGTTGCGGAACACCGCCAGCCAGCTGAGTGCCTTGGTCCAGGAGGGGATCATGTAGGGGATGATGACCAGCATGCTGAGGATCTTCTTCCCCGGGATATCCGTGCGAACCATCAGCCAGGCCAGAACGGAACCCAGAGGGACGGAGATGATGACCACGAACACGCCGATGATCAGGGAGTTCAACAGAGGCTCCCACAAAACAGCCTTGGACATGTTGCTGGCCAGCATGTATTGCCAGTAGTACAGGGTGAAATCGCCCACCTGGGCGCCATCGCCGATGCGGCGCAGCTCCGCCTGCCCCGCGGTAAAGGTCGTGGCGATCATAGTCAGCAGGGGAATGATGATCAGGCAGAACAAAATAATCAGGCTGATCAGGACGATCATATTGAAGGGGTTCTTTACCACATTCAATATCAGGTTCTTCAGCCGCCGCTTCGTCAGCGGTTTCTTGGGGAGGGCCTTCTTTGACACGATAACACCTCTTTCTGATGACTGCCGGGAATCCGCACTTTTACAAAATCTTCTTTTCAATCCCTCACGTTTCTCTTTTTTTGCCAGAATCATTTGCCTTTGCGGCCCTGGGATACCTTTCGCCATTTTGTGCAAACGTTTGCGTTTTCTGCTTTCATTATACGGAAGATTTTAAGGGTTTGTCAATTCGTATGTTCGCCATTTTGCAAAGTTTTTTTTGGTCATTTTCACAGTAATCATTCAATATGCACAATAAAAGCCGGTTTCCAAAGCAATTTTAACAATCAGAAACCGGCTTCTGCAAAGTATAGGCAAGAATACGTTTTCGTGAAAATTTTGTTTCAATCAAATTGCGCATCGTACAATCGTGCGTACACCCCGCCTGCGTTCAGCAGTTGCTCATGGGTTCCCTGCTCCGCCACGCGGCCGCCCTGCAAAACCAGAATCTGGTCGGCATTGCGCACGGTGGCCAGCCGGTGGGCAATGATGAAGCAGGTGCGCCCCTGGCGCAGCCGCTCCATGGCCAGGCTGATCTGTCCCTCCGTCTCTGTATCCACATTGGAGGTTGCCTCGTCCAGGATCACGATATCCGCCTGGGACAAAAAGCACCGGGCGATTGCCAACAGCTGCCGCTGCCCCTTGGAAACCCCGGCTCCCTCATCCGTGAGGATCGTGTCATATCCCTTGGGCAATGAGGAGATGAAGCGGTGGATGCAGGCAGCTTTGGCCGCCTGGATGATCTGCTCCCGGGTGGCGCCGGGTGTGCCGTAGGCAATGTTTTCCGCAATGGTCCCCCCAAAGAGCCAGGTGTCCTGGAGCACCATGGCCAGGCGGCGGCGCAGGCCGTCCCGGCTGTACGCCTCCACTGGGACACCGTCAATGGTGATACAGCCGGACTGGGGATGATAGAACCGCAGCAGCAGGCTCACCAGGGTGGTCTTTCCCGCTCCCGTGGGTCCCACCACCGCCACCAGGGTTCCGGCCGGGATCCGGGCGCAGAAATCCCGCAGCACCGGCCGGGCGGGATCGTAGCCAAAGGTCACATGGTCAAAGCAGATCTCCCCCCGCAGAGCGTCCGCAGACTTGGCATCGGGGCCGTCCGCCGGCTCCAGCTTCTCATCCAGCAGATCCAGCACCCGCTCCGCTGCCGCCGCAGAGGCTTGCAGCTCACTGAGCAGGTTGGCCGCCTCCCGGATGGGGCCGGAGAATTTCCGGGAGTAGAGGACAAAGGAGGAGAGGCTGCCCAGAGAAAGCCTTCCTCCTAGGTACAGCAGTGCACCAAAGACGCTGATGGCCGCCAGAGAGAGATTGTTGATGAAATTCACCGAGGGGCCTAAGGAGGCACTGGTCCTGTCCGCCTGGTAGTAGGCCTGGGAGGCCGCGTCGTTCTTGCTGCGAAACTGTTCCAGATCCGCTGCCTCCACACCGTAGATGCGGATGGCCCGCTGGCGGTCGATGCGCTCCTCCGCAAAGCCGTTGAGTGCTCCCAGCATTCTGGAACGCTGGCGGAACAGGGGGTGGATGCGCTTCATCTGATACCGGGTCAGCAGTACCGACAGCGGCACCGTCACCATGAACACCCCTGCCAGCAGCGGCGAGAGCACCAGCAGCATCACAAAGGAGCCCACCACCGTCAGACAGCTGGTGGCAATCTGCAGGAGATCCGTGGAAATGGTGGCATTCACGGTATCCACATCATAGCAGATGCGGCTGATGAGGTCGCCGGCAGGGTGGGTGTCGAAATACTCCACCGGCAGCTCGCTCATGCGGTCAAAGGCCGCCTTGCGCAGGTCGTAGGACACAGCCTGGCCCAGCCGGATCAACCGGGCGGAAACCAGGTAATTGAGCAAAGACGAGAGCGCGTAGCACACCAGCATGGCCGCGCAGTTGCGCACCACACCCCCGAAATCCACCCCCCCGGGGACTTTGCCGATGGCGTCCACCGCCCAGCCCGAGAGCATGGGCGCCACCAGTGCCAGCAAATTGGAGAGCACCATCAGCCCCACCGTCCAGACAAGCGCCCAGCCATAGGGCCTCAAAAACCGGACCAGCCGGCGCAGGACACGGTGTTTCATGCCAGGGCCCCTCCTCCCATCTGCAGCTCCGCCATCCGGCGGTAGCGCCCGCAGGTCTCCAGCAGCGTCTCATGGCTGCCCTGGGCCACGATCCTTCCCTCTTCCAGCACCAGGATCCAGTCAGCCTCCCGCAAGGACGACACCCGCTCCGAGATCACCACGGTGGTCATCCCCGGACAGTCCCGCCGCAGAGCGCTGTGGAGCTGTGCCGCCGTGCGGTAGTCCAGGCCGCTGTCCGCGCTGTCCAGAATCAAAATGGAGGGCCGCCCCGCCAGGGCCCGGGCGATCAGCAGGCGCTGGCGCTGTCCGCCGGAGAGGTTGGCGCCCCGGATATCCACCTGGGTGTCCAGCCCCTGGGGCAGCTTTTCAATAAACTCCCAGGCCTGGGCAGTCCGCGCAGCGGCTTCCACCTCTTCCCGGGGAAGCTCCCGCAGGAAGGAGATATTCTCGTAGACGGTTCCCGCCAGCAGCGCCTCGCTCTGGAACACCACCCCAAAGGGCCGGCGCAGCGTGTCGGGAGGCACCGTCTTCACATCCTGTCCCTGAACCCATACCGCGCCGCTGCCGGCGTCGTAGAGCCGCAGCAGCAGGCTTACCAGGGTGGTCTTGCCGCTTCCGGTGGGGCCCAGGATCCCCAGGGTCCCTCCTTTTTCAATGATAAAGGAGGCGTCGTCCAGATCCTGCTCCACCCCAAGATAGGAAAAATTCACATGCTCCATACCCAGTTCCCCGGGATGGGGTGGCTGCTCCGGCTCCACCCGCTGGATCTCCGGAGCGAGGAGTACCTCTTCGATACGGCGGGAGGAGGCGGCTCCCTTGCTGACCTTGACAAACACCTTGGCAATACCCAGCGTGGCAGTCTGGATCAGGGCAAAATAGCTTAAAAAGACCACAATCTGTCCGGCGGGCATGGCGCCGGCGTTGACCCGAAAGGCACCCAGCAGCACCACCATGGTCAATCCCGTGTTCAGCAGCAAGTCCGTCAGCGGGTTGGCCGCCGCCATGACGCAGCCGGCATCCTCCTCCGCCTTGCGGGAGGCACGGTTGGCCCCATCGAAACGGGTGCGCTCGGAACCCTGGCAGGCCAGGGCTTTGATGACCCGGACGCCGGAGGCGTTCTCCCGGATCACCCGCACCACCGTGTCCACGGCGGCCTGGGATCGTGCATAGTGGGGAATGCCCCGGCAGGTCACCAGGTAAATGGTCAGGAAGGTCAGAAGGCTCACCACCAGCTGCACCGCAGCCAGCGCCGGTTCCAGCAAAAAGGTCAGCACCAGGCCCCCCAGTACCAGCATGGGCGCCCGGATCCCACCCCGCTGCACCTTGTCAAACATCTGATGTACATTATAAGTATCGTTGGTCAGGCGGGAGACCAGAGAGGAAATGGAGTACTGATCCGTCTGGGCGCAGGAGAGCCCCTGCACCCGGCTGTAAAGATCCTGGCGCAGGTTCCGGGTGACCTCCATGGACACCTTGGCTGCCATGCGGTTTGCCGTGATGTTGCACCCTGCCGCTCCAAAAGCCAGCAGGGCCATGGCGCCGCCGGTGATCCAGATGGCCGTCAGATCCCGAACCGGAACCAGGTCGTCGATGACGTGAGCCAGCAGAAGCGGCAGCACCAGCTCCAAAACTGCTGCGGTAAACTTCACGGTGACCCCGCAGACCACCCGCCATTTGTAGGGAAGCAGGTACCGCATGACTGTCCGCATCCAGGATCCCTCCCTATTGCTCAAACGTTTGCGCTCTTATCGTAATCTTAGCATACCACACCCCTGGCGCAAGTCAATCCCATTTTCCGCGAATCCGGTTTTCCCCCACCTCCCAGATCCATTTTCGTCAACTTTTCATCTTCTGGGCCCTGTTTTTGTGGAAGTTAACAGTTTATTAATTTTTTTCCTCTGTGATTCTGTGTCTTTTTACCCATTCTTTCCGATTGACTTTGCTGCTTTCACCCGTTAAAATAAAACACAACTTCCAGATGCGGAGCCCGCTCCGGGGAAGTGAATTTTCCAAAAGGAGGACACTGTGATGACCCGTTCTGCCATGTACGCCATGTCTCATATGTCTCACAGTGCGTCTGCCTATCAGGCAGAGGCCTCCTGCTCCTGCGCGCATCACGCCGCTTACAATGGGATCAGCCTGATTCTGGACGCCATTATTATGGCGTCCATTATTATTTGCGTCCTGATTTGCGGCATCGGCATTTTGGCCCTGGCCATTACCCTGCTGGTACTGGTATTGGTATTGGGACTGCTGGTACGTAATCGTTTTGATTTTCACACGCCTGAAATGCGAAGACGCGCGCTGCTGTAATCTTTGATACAGTAAAGCGGTCCCGCTGAAAGGCGGGGCCGCTTTTTTGTATAATCTTTCCCAAAAGGAGAATCCAAGATGAAGAAGAAGTTTTTTGCACTCATGATGGCCATGACCATGGTCCTCTCCCTGGCTGCCTGCGGCGGAGAGACTGCCGAGACCACCAATGACGACACCACCTCTGAGGACACTGCCTCCGGCACCGCTTTCAAGATCGGTACCATCGGCCCCCTCACCGGTGACGCTGCCATCTACGGCCAGGCCGTTGCCAACGGCGCCGCCATCGCCGTGGAGGAAATCAACGCCGCCGGCGGCGACATCCAGTTCGAGCTCAAGAGCGAGGACGATGTCAACGACGGTGAGACCTCCGTCAACGCCTACAACACCCTGATGGACTGGGGCATGCAGCTGCTGGTTGGCCCCACCACCACCGGCCCCTCCGTTTCCGTGGCTGCCAAGTGCTATGAGGACCGGACCTTCATGCTGACGCCCTCCGCCTCCTCCACCGATGTCACCTCCGGTAAGGACAATGTCTTCCAGGTCTGCTTCACCGACCCCAACCAGGGCACCAGCTCCGCAGACTACATGGCCGAAAACATGGCCGACGCCAAGATCTATGTCCTCTATCAGAACGACGATGCTTATTCTCAGGGCATCCGGGACGCTTTTGTCTCTGAGGCCGAGGCCAAGGGCCTGACCATTGTGGATGAGGGCACCTTCACCAAGGACACCGCCACCGACTTCTCCGTGCAGCTGACCGCCGCTCAGGCCGCCGGTGCCGACACGCTGTTCCTGCCCATGTACTATCAGCCCGCTTCCGTCATCCTCAACCAGGCCAACGCCATGGGCTATGCCCCCACCTTCTTCGGCGTGGACGGCATGGACGGCATCCTCACCATGGAGGGCTTTGACGCCTCTCTGGCCGAGGGCGTCATGCTGCTGACCCCCTTCTCCGCCACTCTGGAGGAAAACCAGTCCTTCGTCCAGGCTTATCAGGATCAGTTCGGCGAGACCCCCAACCAGTTCGCCGCTGACGCCTATGACGCCGTGTACATCCTCAAGGAGGCCCTGGAGGCTGCCGGCTGCACCGCCGATATGTCCGCTGCCGACATCTGCGAGGCGCTGGTCCCCACCATGACCAACCTCTCCCACGACGGCCTCACCGGCAAGGGCATGAACTGGTCTGCCGACGGCGCCGTGTCCAAGGATCCCACCGCCTTTGTCATCCAGGACGGCGTGTACGTTCTGCCCCAGTAATCCCCTTTCCCATTCAATCCATCACGATGCGGCGGCTGCCGGGAGTCTCTCCCGGCAGTCCCGCCGCGTGATTTCTATGGTGGAAACAGGGGCGGCAGCCACTGGTGCTGCTGTCCGTATTTCTGCCATAGAACAGTTAAGAGAAAAAGAGGTGCTTCCTGATGGAATTTCTCTCCTACCTGATCAGCGGCATCAGTCTGGGCAGTGTGTACGCCATCATCGCCCTGGGCTATACCATGGTTTACGGTATTGCGAAAATGCTGAACTTCGCCCACGGTGATATCATCATGGTGGGCGGCTACATTTCCTTTTGCGCCATGAACTACTTGGGGCTCCCCAGCATCGTATCCGTGCTGCTGGCCATGGTGGTATGCACGGTGTTGGGTGTGGTCATTGAGGGTCTTGCTTACAAGCCCCTGCGTGCCGCTCCCTCCCTGGCCGTGCTGATTACCGCTATCGGCGTGAGCTACTTCCTGCAAAACGCAGCCCAGCTGATCTGGTCCGCCGCTCCCAAGGTCTACTCCCCCGTGGTGGCGGGCTCCCTTTCCCTGATGGGAGGACAGCTCTCCATCCCCTATGTCTCCATTTTGACGGTGGTCACCTGCCTGGTCATCATGGCCGCCCTCACCACCTTCACCAGCAAGAGCAAGATGGGCAAGGCCATGCGGGCCTGCTCCGAGGACCGCAGCGCCGCGCAGCTGATGGGCATCAACGTCAACGCCACCATCTCCATTACCTTTGCCATCGGCTCCGCGCTGGCGGCTATCGCCGGTGTGCTGCTGTGCTCCTCCTACGGCACCCTGATGCCCACCACCGGCTCCATGCCCGGCATCAAGGCCTTCACCGCCGCCGTCTTCGGCGGCATCGGCTCCATCCCCGGCGCGTTCCTGGGCGGACTGCTGCTGGGTATCATCGAGTCCATGGCCAAGGCCTACATCTCCACCAACCTGGCCAACACCATCGTCTTTGCCGTGCTGATCGTGGTACTGCTGGTGAAGCCGGCAGGCCTGCTGGGCAAGTATGTGCCTGAGAAAGTGTGAGGTGCGGGATATGAAAAAACTGACCATCAAGCGGACCACCCGCACGGATTTCATCACCTATCTGGGTGTCATCATCGCATTCATTGTCATGACCGTCCTCCGGGATCAGGGCTTTTTGACCCGCTCTCTCACGGGACAGCTGGTCCCCATCTGCTGCTATATCTCCATGGCCGTCTCGTTGAACCTGACGGTGGGCATTCTGGGCGAGCTGAGCCTGGGCCATGCGGGTTTTATGAGCGTGGGTGCCTTCTCCGGCATCATCGCTGCCATGAGCCTGCAGTCCATGATCCCCTCCGCGCCGCTGCGTCTGGCAGTGGCCATGGTGGTGGGCGCGCTCTTCGCCGCCATCGCCGGCTTCATCGTGGGCGTCCCTGTGCTGCGCCTGCGGGGCGACTACCTGGCTATCGTTACCCTGGCCTTCGGCGAGATCATCAAGGACCTCATCAACTGCCTGCTGGTGGGCTATGACTCCAACGGCCTGCACATGGCCCTGAACCTCACAGGCAGCAAGTCCATCACCGATCTGAACCTGGAGTCCGATGGCATCGCCATCATCAAGGGCGCCCAGGGCGCCACCGGCACCACGACCATCTCCTCTTTCACTGCCGGCTTCGTCCTGGTAATGATCACCCTGGTAATCGTGCTGAACCTGGTGCGCAGCCGCACCGGCCGGGCTGTCATGGCCATCCGGGACAACCGCATTGCCGCCGAGAGCGTGGGCATCAACGTCACCAAGTACAAGCTCATCGCCTTCGTCACCTCCGCCGCTCTGGCCGGTGCCGCAGGTGCCCTGTACGGACTGAACTTCTCCTCTCTCCAGGCTACCAAGTTCAACTTCAACACCTCTATTCTGGTTCTGGTGTTCGTGGTGCTGGGCGGCCTGGGCAACATCTGGGGCTCCGTCATCGCCGCCACTGTCCTCACCATTCTGCCGGAGGCTCTGCGTGGCTTCGACGACTACCGGATGCTCATTTACGCCATCGTGCTGATTCTGGTGATGCTGGCCACCAACAATGCCCAGGCCAAGGCCCTGCTGGGCCGGATCATTCCCAAGAGAAAGGGGGCGCAGGCAAATGGCTAAGCAATTCGAGCGGGCCAAGATGGTCCCGGTGCCCAGCCGCGCCATCGTTCCCGAGCGGGATGTGGATAAGTCCCCTATTCTGGAGTGCAGCCACCTGGGCATCGACTTTGGCGGACTGCGGGCAGTAAATGACTTCAACCTCACCATCGGCCGCACGGAGATTGCCGGCCTCATCGGCCCCAACGGCGCCGGCAAGACCACCATCTTCAACCTGCTGACTAAGGTCTATCAGCCTACCCGGGGCACCATCCTGCTGGACGGCCTGGATACCTCCGGCAAGACCACTGCCCAGATCAACCGCATGGGCATTGCCCGGACCTTCCAGAATATCCGCCTCTTCGACAACCTCAGTGTGGAGGACAACGTCAAGATCGGCCTGCACAACCAGGAGCGCTACTCCGCTCTTACCGGCGTGCTGCGCCTGCCCAAATACTGGCGTCAGGAGAAGGCCGCCCACGAACGGGCCATGGAACTGCTGTCCCTCTTCGACATGCAGGACACCGCCGCCTGGAAGGCCGGCTCCCTGCCCTACGGCGCCCAGCGGCGGCTGGAGATCGTCCGGGCCCTGGCCACCAATCCCAGCCTGCTGCTGCTGGATGAGCCCGCCGCAGGCATGAACCCCTCCGAGACCGCGGAGCTGATGGAGAATATCGTCAAGATCCGGGACACCTTCCAGATCGCCGTCATGCTCATCGAGCACGACATGAACCTGGTGATGAACATTTGCGAGGGTATCTGCGTGCTGAACTTCGGCCAGGTCATCGCCAAGGGCACCCCGGAGGAGATCCAATCCAACCCCACGGTTATCGAAGCATACCTGGGCAAGAAGAAGGAGGGCTGAGAGACATGCTGAAAGTCAACGGGATCAATGTCTACTACGGCTCTATCCACGCCATCAAGGACGTCTCCTTTGAAGTCCATCAGGGGGAGATCGTCACCCTCATCGGCGCCAACGGCGCCGGGAAATCCACCACGCTGCAGACCATCTCCGGCCTGCTCCACTCCCGGACCGGCTCCATCGAATTCCTGAACGAGAACCTCATGGGCGTTCCCGCTTTCAAGATCGTCTCCCGGGGCCTGGCCCAGGTGCCGGAGGGCCGCCGCGTCTTTTTGCAGATGACGGTGGAGGAGAACCTGGAGATGGGCGCCTATACTCAGCCCAACGCCACCATCGCCCCGGGCCTGGAGCGGGTCTATGACCAGTTCCCCCGTCTGAAGGAGCGCCGCCGTCAGATCGCCGGCACCCTCTCCGGCGGCGAGCAGCAGATGCTGGCTATGGGCCGGGCCCTGATGTCCAACCCCAAGCTGCTGATGCTGGATGAACCCTCCATGGGCCTGGCGCCCATTCTGGTGGAGCAGATCTTTGAGATCATCCGCAGCCTCCACAAAGCGGGCACCACCATTTTGCTGGTGGAACAGAACGCCCAGGCGGCGCTGTCCGTGGCGGACCGGGGCTATGTGCTGGAGACCGGCAAGATCGTCACCACCGGCACCGGCGCGGAGCTGCTAGCAAGCCCCGCCATCAAGAAAGCATATCTGGGCGGCTGACCGTCTCGTTTCCCCGGAAAACCGCCGAAAAAGGAGAGCGCAAAAGCGCTCTCCTTTTTATTTGCAGCGGAGGATCCGCTGTGGTATACTCCTGTCAAGACAGATTACAGGAGGCGGTATCATGCGCGCAGAAGAGCGGCGGGCAAAAATTCTGGAGATTCTCCACGGGGCCGGCGGGCCCGTCAGCGCGGCCACTCTGGCGGGGCAGTTTTCCGTCAGCCGCCAGATCATCGTGGGAGACATCGCCCTGCTGCGGGCGTCGGGCGCCAACATCTCTGCCACGCCTCGGGGATATGTGATTCTGGGAGAGACCCCGGGACTTGTGCGGCGGGTGGCCTGCCAGCACGGCCCCGGCGGGATGGAGGCGGAACTCAACGCCGTGGTAGATCAGGGCTGCACGGTTTTGGACGTCATCGTGGAGCACCCGGTTTACGGACAGCTCACCGGGTCGCTACAGCTGTCCAGCCGCTACGATGTGCAGCAGTTTCTCCACCGCTGCGCTGCCTCCGACGCCCAGCCCCTCTCTCTTTTGACGGAGGGTATCCACCTCCACACCCTCGCCTGTCCGGATCAGGCCGCCTTTGACCGGGTGCAGGCAGCTCTGCGGGAAATGGGTGTCCTCTTGGAGGGCTAAGCTTCATCTGGGCCTTGACAGATGGACAAATCGTGAGTATGATGTGGTATACAGGTGTCAAGACACCTGTATACCACATTTATTTTTGAGAGAGAAACAGGTGCTTCCCATGGAAAATTTCAAAGCTTTTCTGAAACGTAAAAACATCGTCATCTCCGGCAAGCGGTATGGCATCGACGCCCTGGGCGCCATGGCCCAGGGACTTTTTTGCTCGCTGCTCATCGGCACGATTCTGGACACCCTGGGGGATCAGCTGGGGATCGCGTTCCTCGTAACCGTAGGCGGCTACGCCTCCGCCATGTCCGGCGCGGCCATGGCCGTGGCCATCGGCTACGCCCTCCAGGCGCCGCCCATGGTGCTCTTCTCCCTGGTAACGGTGGGCTATGCCGCCAACGCCCTGGGCTCCACCACCCTCTCCGGCGGCAGCGGCGCCGGCGGCCCTCTGGCAGTCCTGTTCATTGCCATCATCGCTGCGGAGCTGGGCAAGGCCGTCAGCAAGGAGACCAAGATCGACATCCTGGTGACGCCCCTGGTGACCATCCTGGTGGGCGTGGCTCTCTCTGCCTGGTGGGCACCGGCTATCGGTACCGCCGCCAGTGCCGTGGGCGACTTCGTCAAGTGGGCCACGGTGCTCCAGCCCTTCTGGATGGGCATTCTGGTCTCCGTGGTCATCGGCATCGCCCTGACGCTGCCCATCTCCTCTGCCGCCATCTGCGCCGCCATCGGCCTGACCGGCCTTGCAGGCGGCGCCGCCGTGGCGGGATGCTGCGCCAATATGGTGGGCTTTGCCGTGATGAGCTTCCGGGAAAACCGCTGGGGCGGTCTGGTGAGTCAGGGGCTGGGCACCTCCATGCTGCAGATGGGCAATATCGTGAAGAACCCCCGGATCTGGCTGCCGGCCATCCTCACCTCCGCCATCACCGGACCGCTTGCCACCTGCGTGTTCCACTTTGAGATGAACGATCCCGCCTCCGGCGTGGCCAGCGGTATGGGCACCTGCGGCATGGTGGGCCCCATCGGCGTCTACACCGGCTGGGTCAACGATGTGGCCACCGGCGCCAAAGCCGCCATCACCGGCACGGACTGGCTGGCCATGGCTCTTTTGTGCTTCATCCTTCCCGCCGTCCTCACCTGGGCCTTTGGCCTGTTCTTCCGCCGTATCGGCTGGATCAAGGAGGGAGACCTGAAGCTCTCCTGAGTGCAGTACATAGCAAACAGGCACCCCGTTGGGGGTGCCTGTTTTTTTCTTATGGTACGGCTGTCAGCGGTTCAGAACCAGAAACAGCAGTCCGCCGGACAAAAAGAGGGGGCCCAGCCGCAGCAATTCATTGCCCACCGTAGAGAGCGTGGCAAACCACAACCGCAGCGGGTAGCATTGCGCAAAGGCATCGGGCCACAGGTTCAGAATGCCGGTCATCCACAAGAGATAGTAGCACAGTCCCAGAAGTCCCAGCACCAGCAGCACCCGCCGGACCCGGACGCTGCGTACCCGGATGTCCACCCACAGCGACGCAAAAGCGGGGATCAGGCAGCCCGCTGCAAGATATCCAAGAGGCGCCGCCGTCAGCAGGTATACCAATCCCGGAAGAATCGTAAAGGTCTCCATGCGCAGGCGGTAGAGATACGGCTCCAGGGTCATCTCCATCACCAGCCAGGCAATCACCACCACGGCGCAGAGCACCGTGCAGACCACATACCGCCGCTGGAACCGGGCATAGCCCTCCTCCACCGCTCCGGGGCCGTAGATCAGCTCCCGGACATCGGCCCTCAGAGCGTCCGCCATGGCGGTGAGGGTCTCCACGTCCGGCTGGTTCTTCCCGGTCTCCCAAGCGGACACCGCCTGCCGGGTGACGTGGAGCCGCTCCGCCAGATCATCCTGGGTCAGCCCCGAGCGCTGGCGCAGCCGCTTGAGATTACGTCCCACCATGGGTTTCCCCTCCTTCCAGATTGGATCTATGATAGCATACCGGCAAATCTTTGTCACGCAACGATCCGTTGCCCGTCGGATGCAGCAGGCAAACCTGCGAAAAAGAGCCTGCAGATGGCTGCAGGCTCTTTTCTCTCCTTAAGAGATCGGGATTCTTATTCGTAGCGCAGAGCGTCGATGGGATTCAACCGGGCTGCCTTGTTGGCAGGCAGGTACCCGAAGAGGATGCCGATGGCCACGGACACGCCGAAACTCACGGCGATGGACCCCAGGGTGGGGGTGGCCGTGAAAGTGGCGGCAGTACCGCCGGTGGACATGCTGGAAGAGGCCATGAGGCCGTTGACCAGGGTGCCCGCCACAGTGGCCAGTACAAGGCCGAAGACGATACCCAGCACACCGCCGATGGCGGAGGTCGTACCGGCCTCGATAATGAACTGGCCCCGGATATCCTTTTGCTTGGCCCCCAGGGATTTGCGGATGCCGATCTCCCGGGTCCGCTCCGTAACGGACACCAGCATGATGTTCATGATGCCGATGCCGCCCACCACCA
>PPYF01639253.1_pt1 | contig 19063 bp, 14 predicted proteins | sample 1559871 | NCBI WGS metagenome assembly PPYF01 (sample SAMN08240021, study PRJNA423297) | Human gut metagenome, whole genome shotgun sequencing project. | reverse complement strand
ATTCTTTCGTATTTTGCTGGACAAAGATAGCGAAAAAATAGTTTCATTCATGTCCGTATCATGTATGAGTTGTAATATGGTTTGCTTGTTTAGATCTGGAAACAGATTGAATATATATGGAATATATTTTACATAATTAATATCCTTCTATATGCGCACGTTATTTATAGTTAAAGCTAATGGGCTAAGCGAACAAATGCCGGAAAAATGACTAATTTTGCGGCAGTAAAAACTAATTGGGTTTAAAAAGTTTTCTATAAACATCTGTTAATTCGACAAATAAGTAAAGTTCAATAATATTAGTTATGAAAATGACAGTAAATAGTATGAAATGTATTTCATGGAGCCGCCTCGCGATATTTACGGCGGCAATGACCGTTTTAAGCAGTTGTGGAGGCGGTCAGAGCGGTATGAAGTTGGGTGATGACGAATTTACCGTCGTGGCTGTACAGTCTACAGCCAGCCAGCAGTCTACTTCTTATCCCGCAACTATCAAAGGTGTTCAGGATATCGAGGTGCGTCCTCAGGTTTCCGGCTTTATCGTAAAGCTTTGTGTGGACGAAGGTGCAACGGTAAAGAAAGGCCAGGCGCTCTTTCAGATCGATCCTACACAGTATGCGGCTGCCGAACGTCAGGCAAAAGCTGCTGTAGAGATGGCAAAATCGAATGTCAATACGCTATCTTTGAACGAACAACAGAAGAAAAATTTGTATGATAAGAAAATTATCAGCGATTTTGAGTATCAAAGCGCAGTAGACCAATTGCTTTCTGCAAAAGCCAGTTTGGCACAGGCTGAGGCTCAGTTGACCAGCGCTCGTCAGAATTTGGGCTTCTGTACAGTGACCAGCCCTTCAGATGGAGTGGTGGGTACATTCCCGTATCGTATTGGTAGTTTGGTGAGCCCTTCGGTAACACAACCGTTGACTACCGTGAGTGAAATCGGTGAAATGTATGTGTATTTCTCTATGACTGAAAAGCAGTTGTTGGGTTTGACAAGAGCCGGTGGCACACTGAAAGAACAACTGGAGAAGATGCCGGCTGTAAAATTGGAATTGGCTGACGGTACAATGTATACTGAAGAAGGTAAGATTGACGCTGTAAGTGGTGTTATTGACCAGACTACCGGTTCGGTAAGTATGCGTGCCGTTTTCCCGAACAAACAGCTTGTATTGCGTAGTGGTGGTATGGCTAATGTAATTTTCCCTTATACTATGGAGGATATTATTTTGATTCCTCAGTCGGCTACACAGGAAATTCAGGATAAAAAGTTTGTTTATGTGCTTCAGTCGGATAATACATTGAAGCATACTGAGATCAAAGTGTCGAATTTGAGTGACGGTAAGAATTATATTGTTACCAGTGGTTTGAAGCCCGGCGATAAAATTGTAGTTGAAGGTGTACAGACGTTGAAGGACGGACAGACAATTACTCCGATTACTCCGGAACAGAAAGAGGCGAAATATCAACAACACCTGAAAGACCAGAAGGAAGGGAATATTGCCACGGCCTTTAAATAATCAGTATAAAATAAACAGATTAACTTCGTTTATACAAATAAGGTATATAGAGAATGAAACTAGATAGATTTATTAACCGTCCGGTGCTATCAACGGTAATCTCCGTCTTGATAGTTATTCTGGGTATCATCGGACTTGCTACATTGCCGGTTACGCAATATCCGGATATTGCACCTCCTACGGTGCAGGTACGTGCCACCTATACCGGTGCGAACTCCACAGCTGTATTGAATTCGGTCATCGCGCCGTTGGAAGACCAGATAAACGGTGTGGAGAACATGATGTATATCCAGTCATCAGCATCCAATAACGGTGCTGCCGATATTAACGTTTACTTTAATCAGGGAACAGATCCGGATATGGCGGCTGTTAATGTGCAGAACCGTGTTTCTATGGCACAAGGATTGCTGCCTGCTGAAGTAACCAAGGTGGGTGTGACTACTCAGAAACGCCAGAACTCCATGTTGATGGTCTTTTCATTGTATGATGAAACCGACTCGTATAATATTGAGTTCATTGAAAACTATGCTAATATTAACTTGATTCCTGAAATCAAGCGTGTAAAGGGGGTAGGTGATGCTAATGTGTTGGGACAGGATTATTCTATGCGTATCTGGTTGAAACCGGATGTGATGGCGCAGTACAAACTGGTTCCTACTGATGTTTCGGCAGCATTGGCCGAACAGAATATTGAGGCGGCTCCGGGACAGTTCGGTGAACGTGGTAATCAGACTTTCCAATACACGATCCGTTATAAAGGACGTTTGCAGCAAACGACTGAATTTGAAGATATTGTTATCAAGGCCTTGCCGGATGGTAATGTACTTCGTTTGGGAGATGTGGCCGATATAGAATTAGGTCGTCTGGCTTATACATTCAATAATATGGTAAATGGTCACAAGGCTGTATCTTGTATCGTCTATCAGATGGCAGGTTCTAATGCTACCGAAACTATTTCCGATTTGGAGAAAGTGCTTGCAAAGGCACAGGAATCACTGCCGACAGGTTTGAATATCAATATCGCCCAAAATGCCAATGACTTCTTGTTCGCTTCTATCCATGAAGTAATCAAGACGTTGATAGAGGCATTTATCTTGGTGTTTATTGTGGTATATATCTTCTTGCAGGATATGCGTTCAACGCTGATTCCGGCTATTGCCATTCCGGTGGCGTTGGTGGCTACTTTCTTTGTACTGAAACTGATTGGCTTCAGTGTGAACCTGCTGACTCTTTCGGCGATGGTGCTTGCCATTGCGATTGTGGTCGATGATGCCATTGTCGTCGTCGAGGGGGTTCATGCCAAGTTGGATCAGGGATACAAGTCTTCCCGTGAGGCTTCTATTGATGCCATGAGTGAACTGGGTGGAGCTATCGTTTCTATTACGTTAGTCATGATGTCTGTGTTTATTCCGGTAAGTTTCATGGGAGGTACTGCCGGTACATTCTACCGTCAGTTTGGTATCACCATGGCGATCTCTATCGGTTTTTCAGCTTTGAATGCATTGACTTTGTCACCGGCACTGTGCGCAATTTTCTTGAAACCGCATGATGAGGGACATGGAGCAAAGAAGATGACCCGTGTAGAACGTTTCCATACAGCCTTTAATGCGGCTTATGATTCTATATTGAAGAAGTACAAGAAGCATGTAGTATTCTTTATCCATAAGAAATGGTTGTCATTCGGGCTGGTTGCCGCTTCTATCATTTTGTTGGTATTCTTTATGAAGGTTACTCCGACGGGTATGGTTCCCAATGAAGATACCGGTACCATTATGGGTGCGGTGACACTGCCTCCCGGTACTTCACAGGAACGTGCAATGGAAATCTTAAACCGTGTAGACAGCTTGGTGGCTGCCGAACCGGCTGTAGATTCCCGTACGGTGATTTCCGGTTTCGGCTTTATTGGTGGTCAGGGACCTTCTTACGGTTCTATCATTATTAAGCTGAAAGATTGGGAAGAACGCTCCATGATGCAGAATTCGGATATTGTGGTAGGTACGTTGTTTATGCGTGCGCAGAAGATCATCAAGGATGCGCAGGTATTGTTCTTTGCTCCCCCTATGATTCCGGGTTATTCGGCATCCAGTGATATCGAGTTGAATATGCAGGATAAGACCGGTGGAGACTTGAATCATTTTTATGATGTAGTTTTGGACTATATGGATGCGTTGAAGGCACGCCCTGAAATTAATTCGGCCCAGACTACCTTCAATCCGAGTTTCCCCCAATATATGTTGGATATTGATGCTGCTGCTTGTAAGAAGGCAGGAATCAGTCCTAGTGATATTCTGACTACCATGCAGGGATATTTCGGTGGTTTGTATGCTTCTAACTTCAACCGTTTCGGTAAGATGTATCGTGTTATGATTCAGGCGGAACCCGAAGCGACCAAGAATCTGGAATCCTTGAATAGTATCAAGATACGTAATGGGAATGAGATGGCTCCTATTTCCCAGTTCGTTTCTGTCAAGAAAGTATATGGACCGGATGTTATCGGCCGTTTCAACCTTTATACGTCTATCAAAGTGATGGTGGCTCCTGCCAGTGGCTATACTTCCGGACAGGCTTTGCAGGCTATTGCGGAAGTTGCTAAAGAGAATTTGCCTACCGGTTACGGTTATGAGTTGGGAGGTATGGCTCGTGAAGAGGCATCTACCAGTGGCAGTTCCACAGGTATCATCTTCATTCTGTGTTTTGTATTCGTTTATTTGTTGCTGAGTGCACAGTATGAAAGTTACATTCTGCCGTTGTCCGTATTGCTTTCAGTACCGTTCGGTCTGTTGGGTAGCTTCCTGTTTGTAAATGGATTTGCAGCATTGGGAAATATTCCGGCTTTGAAGATGATTTTAGGAACCATGTCAAATGATATTTATATGCAGATTGCATTGATCATGTTGATGGGATTGTTGGCGAAGAATGCCATTCTGATTGTAGAGTTTGCTTTGGATCGCCGTAAGCAGGGAATGAGTATTTCCTGGGCTGCGGTTTTGGGTGCGGCAGCCCGTTTGCGACCGATCTTAATGACCTCATTGGCCATGATTGTAGGTTTGATTCCGTTGATGTTGGCTATGGGAGTTGGTGCTCATGGTAACCGTACTTTGGGAGCTTCGGCTATTGGTGGTATGTTGATTGGTATGATCTTCCAGATCTTTATCGTACCCGTATTGTTTGTGGTATTCCAATGGTTACAAGAGAAATTCAAACCGATTGAATGGGAAAGTGTGGACAATACAGAGGTTGAACCCGAAATTGAACAATACACCCGTAAATGAACAGAAGAACAATGAAAAAGATAATAGGATTATGTTGCGCGACGTTTTTATTAAGCGGTTGCCACATCTATAAATCATACGATCGTCCCGAGTCGATAGATGCCACTGGCATCTATCGTGACCCGGTTGCCGCCAACGATACATTGGCTGCTAACGATACAACCAATATGGGTAACTTGTATACTTTACCTGCTTCTGCAAGCTGGGAAGTTGATTTGTTCGGCAAATTGCTGAATGCCCATCGTGGCCAGAAAGCTTCTTATTTGCAAAGTAAGGCCTATCAGCAGGCAGTGCGTTCACAGTTGATTGGTGGTATAGCCAATGCTTATTATTCTTTATTGATGCTAGACCGTCAAGTCAGTGTGACCGAACAGAATGTGGCGTTAATGAAAGAAACAGTGCGCACTATGGAAGCTATGAAGGAAGCCGGTATGACTACCGAAGCTGCTGTGGCACAGAGTAAAGGGGCTTATCACCAGACGGAGGCTTCATTGGCTGACTTGAAACGCCAGGTGCGTGAAACTGAGAATTCTATCTCCGTATTGTTGGCAAAGGCTCCTCAGAACATAGACCGTGGAACATTGGAGGAACAAGTGATGCCGGCTGATTTGGCGGTGGGAGTTCCTTTACAGTTGCTTGAGAACCGGCCCGATGTAAAAGCGGCAGAATTGGCATTAGCCGACGCTTATTATACTACCAATCAGGCGCGTTCCGCTTTTTATCCCAGTGTTAATATTACAGGTACTCTGGGATGGACTAATGGTTCCAATGGTACAGTGATTTCTAATCCTGCCGTTATGCTTTGGAATGCTATCGGCTCATTGACGCAACCCATTTTCCAGCGTGGAAAATTGATTGCCAACTTGAAAGTATCGAAAGCGGAAGAACAGATTGCCAAGATGAATTATCAGCAGACTATTCTGGAAGCTGGTAAGGAAGTAAGTGATGCTTTGTTCCTGTATGATACGGCAGACAAAAAGTTGAGCGAGCACCAGGCACAGGTTTCTGAAATGCAAAAAGCGGTGGAGATGAACAATGATTTGTTTCAGGCGGGAAAGGCCACTTATCTGGAAATCATTACTGCACAACAGTCATTGCTGAGTGCCCAGTTGAACGAAGTATCCGATACTTTCCAGCGTATGCAGGCTGTTATCAATCTGTACAGCGCATTGGGCGGTGGACGTGAATAATTAACCTTAAAAATAATATGAATATGATTAGTCCGTTAGCTTATGTAGACCCGTCTGCAAAAATCGGGAAAAACGTAACTATTCACCCGTTTGCCTACATTGATAAGAATGTGGAGATAGGTGATGATAATGTAATTATGCCCAACGCCAGCATTATGAGCGGCGCACGCATCGGTAACGGAAATACCATTTATAACGGAGCTGTAATTGCTGCTACTCCGCAAGATTTTAAATATACGGGTGATGATACCATCGCCCGTATAGGTAATAATAATACCATCCGTGAGAATGCGGTTATTATTCGTGCCACTTTCGCCGGAGATGAAACTGTGGTAGGAAGCGGTAACTTTATTATGCAGGGAGCACGTATCTCACATGATGTGACCATCGGTAATAACTGTATTATTGGTAACGGTTCGCAGGTGTCAGGTTGTTGTGTAGTCGAGGATTATGCTATTCTTACTTCCAATGTACTGATGCAGGGAAAGACTCGTTTGGGGACTTATGCCGCCGTACAGGGCGGGTGTCGTTTTACCAAGGATATTCCTCCTTATTGTGTGGCAGCCCATGAGCCTACGGCTTTTTACAGCATCAATACCACCGTGTTGCAACATGAAGGTTTTTCGGAAACGGTTATTAAACATATAGCGCATGCTTTCCGTATATTGTATAAAGTGAATACATCTACAGAGGATGCATTGCGTCGTATTGAAGAACAGGTTCCGTCTAGTCCTGAAATTGTACATCTGATAGAGTTTGTCAGAAGTTCTAAGTTGGGTATTATAAAATAAATGTATCTTTGTCTCCCTTTATGTTAAGAATGAATAGCGTCAGGAAAAAAAGAATGGATAAAACGGTAGTGAAGGAACACATTGTTTTGGCAGCAGCGAAATCATTTGCCCAGAAAGGTGTCAAAACAGTGAGAATGGATGATATTGCTGCCGGATTATCTATATCTAAACGTACGCTTTATGAATTGTTTCATGACAAAGAGGATTTATTACTTGATGTCATGAAGTTACATCGGGAGGAGATGCAGGAATATATGACTCAAGTGGCTTCCAAAGCAGAAAATGTTTTGGAAGTCCTCTTGAAGTTTTTTCAAAGAAGTGCCCAGGATTTTCAGAATACAAACAGGAAATTCTTTGAGGATATTGAGAAATATCCCAAGGTAATGCGTTACATTGACGAAAGCCGGAAGGAGAATTTGGATTCGGCTATGGAATTTTATCGCAAAGGAGTGGAACAAGGCATTTTTAGAAATGATGTAAATTATAATATTGTACGCGCTATGGTATGTGAGCAGATGGATTTGTTGTTGCATTCGGAAATATGCAAGTCCTATTCGCTTGGTGAAATTTATGAAACAGTTGTATTTATGCATATGCGTGGCATTTCCACTGAAAAGGGGTTGAAGATTGTGGATAATTTTTTATTGAATTTAAAAGGAAACGAACATAATAAGTATGGTTAGAAATTAAATAAGTCACTAAATAAAGAATAATAGTTAATGAAATTTTATTGCAAACCTACGTTAACCTTGTTTTTGCTGCTTTATGTAGCAATACAAAGTGCACAAGCACAAGACACATTGAGGATTACCTTACAGGACGCAGTCCGGATAGCATTGAGCGACAATCCCACCATTAAAGTCGCCGGTCAGGAAATCCTGTTAAAGAAAGAAGCCCGTCGGGAAGCTTATGCCGGTCTTTTCCCAGAAGCCAGTTTGGTGGGCAGTTATTCACGAGCCATAAAAAAGCAGTCATTCGCCATGATGGGAGAGGTGATTGAAGTCGGTACAGATAATACTTATAGTGGTGGTCTGTCTGTTAGTCTGCCTGTCTTTGCTCCGGCTCTTTACAAAAGTATCAGTTTGACAAGTACAGATGTGAACCTGGCGGTAGAGAAATCACGTGCTTCACGTCTGTTGAAGGTCTTGATGGGAATGGAGTCTGATGTAAAGGTAGCGGTTGAAGGCAATCTGAAGGATTATGAAATGTCTATGTTTACTCGTCAGGCAATGCCTCGTCCAGACAATTTGACAAATAACAGTACGTTGAAGCAATTGGAACTGAATGCATTGCAATTAAAGCAGACGCTGAAGTTGCAGTATACCAACTTTATGCCGACCCTTTCTGCCAGTTTCCAATATATGTATACTTCAATGAATGATAATTTCAAGTTCAAGGAATACGATTGGAGGCCCTATTCTACTATCGGCCTGAATCTAAGCATTCCTTTGTTCAAAGGAAGTAATTTTACTCAATTGAAACAGACCCGTATCCAGATGAAACAACTGGAAGAGAACCGTATCAATACAGAGCGGCAACTCACTATGCAAGCTACCGGTTATTTGGATAATATGGCCGCTAGTACGGAACAGGTGGTAAGTAATAAAGAAGCTGTCTTTCAGGCGGAGAAAGGGCGTACTATTGCCGAAAAAAGATATGAAGTTGGAAAAGGAACTATCTTGGAATTGAATAGTTCGGAAGTGGCTTTAACAGAGGCCCAACTGACTTATAACCAGTCCATCTATGACTATCTGGTAGCTAAAGCTGATTTGGATTTAGTCTTAGGCATTGATGAAGTAACGGAACAATAACACATTAACATAAAGATAACAGTATGAGAAAATATTTTCAATTCGCAGCTTGGCTGGTGGTAACTATGCTGGGGGCATGTTCAGGTGGAACGGAGAGTAAGGAAGCTGCTGATACCGCTATGGAGGACAAACCGGTAGTCCGGCTTGCTTCCGTAACTTCCCGCGATGTAGATCAGATAGAGGAATATACTGCCACTGTTGAAGCGGAAGCGAAAAATAATATAGCTCCGACCTCTCCCGGGCGTATAGACCGTATTTTTGTTGAAGTGGGAGACCATGTATCCAAAGGACAGAAATTAGTACAGATGGATGCGGCAAATCTGAAACAAATGAAATTGCAATTAGAAAATGAAGAAACGGAATTCAGACGTATGGATGAACTGTACAAAGTGGGTGGAGCTTCCAAATCTGAATGGGATGCAGCAAAAACAGCTTTAGATGTACGTCGTACTTCCTATAATAATTTGTTGGAGAATTCGAAGGGAAAGTTAGTTTGGTGTATCCTACTATTGATGCTGCTACTCATACTTTTCCTGTAGAGGTAAAATTGGCTAATACCCGTCAGCGTATACGTCCGGGAATGTTTGGCCGTGTGACTGTGAGCTTTGGTACATTGCGGCATGTGGTGGTTCCTGATCAGGCTATTGTGAAACGTGCCGGTTCGGGCGACCGTTATGTATATGTCTACAAAGACGGTAAGGTTTCCTATAATAAAGTAGAATTGGGACGTCGGATGGGAACCGAATATGAATTGATTTCCGGGGTGGAGGATAATTCGCAGGTGGTGGTTGCCGGTCAGACCCGTTTGGCCGATGGTGTGGAAGTGGCAGTAAATTAAAAATTGAGAATTAGTTGATAATACTCCATATTTATTTACCTATATATGATTTTTTAGTTCTTAATTTTTAATTTAACAAACATGAGTTTATACGAAGGAGCGGTTAAAAAACCGATTATGACCTCGTTATGCTTTTTGGCCGTAGCGATCTTTGGTCTGTTCTCATTGTCGAAACTTCCGGTAGACTTGTATCCCGATATTGATACCAATACCATTATGGTTATGACATCTTATCAGGGTGCCAGTGCTTCCGATATAGAGAACAACGTAACCCGTCCGTTGGAAAATACGTTGAACTCGGTTAGTAATTTGAAACATATTACATCCAAGTCTTCAGAAAATATATCAGTTATCACTTTGGAATTCGAATATGGCTATGATATTGATGTGTTGACTAATGATGTGCGTGATAAATTGGATATGGTGAGTTCGGAGCTTCCCGATGAAGTCAATACTCCGATTATCTTTAAGTTCAGTACGGATATGATTCCTATCCTGCTGTTGTCCGTTCAGGCAGAAGAAAGTCAGCCGGCTCTGTATAAGATATTGGATGATAATGTAGTAAATCCTTTGGCTCGTGTTCCCGGTGTGGGAACGGTGTCCATTGCCGGTGCGCCGAAGCGTGAGGTGAATATTTATTGTGATCCCAACAAACTGGAAGCATATGATCTGACGATTGAGACCATCAGTTCCATTGTCGGGGCTGAAAATAAGAATACTCCGGGTGGAACTTTCGATGTGGGCAGTAATACCTATTCCTTGCGTGTGGAAGGAGAATTCAAGGACCCGAAAGAAATGGAGAATATCGTAGTGGGTATACGCAATGGTGCTTCGGTGTATTTGCGTGACGTGGCAACGGTAGTCGATTCTGTAGAAGAACGTGCTCAGGAAACCTATAATAACGGGGTGCAGGGAGCCATGATTGTTGTACAGAAACAATCGGGAGCAAACTCAGTGAACATTTCCCGGAAAGTAATGGAGCAGTTGCCTAAGTTACAGAAGTCACTGCCCAGTGATGTGAAACTGGGGGTTATTGTGAACACTTCGGATAATATTTTGAATACCATCGACAGTTTGACGGAAACTATTATGTATGCCATTCTGTTTGTGGTCTTGGTGGTATTTGTTTTCTTAGGTCGTTGGCGTGCTACGGTGATTATCTGTATCACTATCCCCATGTCATTGATTGCCTCCTTTATTTATTTGGCTATCACGGATGGGGGATCTCTGAATATTATTTCTTTGTCGTGCCTTTCTATTGCGATTGGTAATGTGGTGGATGACGCTATTGTTGTTTTGGAAAACGTAACGACCCATATCGAGCGTGGCTCCGAGCCGAAACAGGCAGCTATCCATGGAACAAATGAGGTGGCAATTTCTGTTATCGCATCCACATTGACCATGATTGCGGTATTCTTCCCGTTGACGATGGTCAGTGGTATGTCGGGAGTTTTGTTCCGTCAGTTGGGCTGGATGATGTGTGTCATTATGACTATTTCTACTATCTCGGCTCTGTCATTTACTCCGATGATGTGTGCGCAGATGCTTCGCTTGCAAAAAAAACAAAGTAAGTGGTTTGTCACATTCTACAAACCGATAGAACGTGCGTTGGATGGATTGGATAACTGGTATCAGAAACGTTTGAACTGGGCTGTCCGTCACCGCAAGACCATTATTGCCGGTTGTTTCGGGTTCTTTCTGCTGAGCCTGATTTGTGCGAAAGGAATTGGTACAGAGTTTTTTCCGTCACAAGACAACAGTCGTATTTCTGTTCAATTACAATTGCCTATCGGAGCTCGCGTAGAGCGTGCCCAGGCATTGGCCCAGGAGCTGACCGAAAGGTGGCTGAAGAAATATGAAGGGGTGATGCGTATCTGTAACTATACTGTGGGACAGGCTGATGCGGATAATACTTGGGCTTCTATTCAGGATAATGGTAGCCATATCATTTCATTCAATATCAACCTTTATAATCCCGATCAGCGTTCTGTTACGTTGGCAGAAGTCTGCGATGGTATGCGTGAGGATCTGAAAGCCTATCCCGAACTGGATAAAGCCCAGGTTATCTTGGGTGGTAGCAGTGGAGGCATGGGTGGACAGGCCACTGCCGATTTTGAAATCTATGGATATGATTTTACAGAAACAGATAAGGCAGCCGCTGAATTGAAAGAAGCTTTATTGAAAGTGAACGGTGTGTCTGAGGTGAATATCAGCCGTCAGGATTATCAGCCGGAATATCAGGTGGATTTTGATCGTGAAAAACTGGCTTTACATGGTTTGAATCTTTCTACAGCAGCTTTGTATCTGCGTAACCGTGTTAATGGTGCTTTATCTTCTTACTATCGGGAAGATGGTGACGAATATGATATCAAGGTGCGTTATGCTCCCCAGTTCCGTACCAGTATTGAAAGTTTGGAGAATATTCTGATTTATACCAATGAAGGTAAAGCGATTCGGGTGAAAGATATCGGCACGGTAGTGGAGCGTTCAGCTCCTCCTACTATTGAACGTAAAGACCGTGAACGTATTGTAACAGTATCTGCTGTGATTTCAGGTGCGCCTTTAGGTAGTGTGGTGGCAGCGGGTGAGTCTATTATTGATAAGATGGATTTACCTGGCGGTATCAGTATCCAGGTGGCAGGGTCTTATGAGGATCAGCAGGATTCATTCAGCGATCTGGGAACTTTGGCTGTTTTGATTATTATATTGGTATTTATTGTAATGGCTGCCCAGTTTGAGTCTCTGACCTATCCGTTTATCATTATGTTCTCTATTCCGTTTGCATTCAGTGGGGTATTGATGGCATTGTATGGAACGGGGACTACATTGAATGTCATGAGTTTGTTGGGAGGTATCATGTTGATTGGTATCGTAGTGAAGAATGGTATCGTGCTTATTGATTACATTACCTTATGTCGTGAGCGGGGTATGTCTGTTATTCATTCGGTCGTTGTTTCGGGTCGTAGTCGTTTACGTCCGGTTTTAATGACCACTTTGACCACTATTCTGGGCATGGTGCCGATGGCGATAGGAGGAGGGGAAGGTTCTGAAATGTGGCAGCCTTTAGGGGTGTCCGTAATCGGTGGTTTGACTGTATCTACCGTGCTCACCTTGATTTTGGTTCCGGTGCTCTACTGTTCATTTGCGGGTACAGGTATCAAGCGTAACCGTAAGAAGATGAAAGCTTCCCGTGAACTGAATGACTATTATCAAGCACATAAGACGGAGATGACCAAAGGCAAAAAAGAATAATTAATATAGTTGTTATCCGGATTGAAATGAATAGGAGACCGGATGACAGAACTTAAAATAAAAAATGGAATAATGAAATCAGTTTTCATCACTTTCGACCAAGCTTTTTACGAACGTATTCTGGCGTTGTTGGACCGTCAGAATTGTCGTGGATTCAGTTATTGGCAGCAGTTGCAGGGGCGCGGCTCTGTAAAAGGAGAACCGCATTATGGCAGTCACGCGTGGCCCAGTATGTGCTCGGCCATTATGACAGTGGTAGATGATACCAAAGTGGAGCCTTTATTGGACGCTTTGCATAAAATGGATAAGGAAACCGAACAATTGGGATTACGTGCTTTTGTGTGGAACATAGAAAAGACGATTTGAATCTGTCTTTTCATCATTAAAGAAAAAGACTGTTGCCCTCTTTCTGGCGCAGTCTTTTTTCTTTTTTTAGCCTCTATCATGAAGTACTCCGTCTAAAAAATCACTACTTTTGCGGTTAATTTACAAATATAGCAATATGAAAAACTATATACCGGCCACTTTTCTTCTCACTCTTATTGTAGTAGGAGTGTTAATGGGGCTGTATTTCCTCCCCTCCATGTCGGTGGGCGGCAAACCGTTGCGCAAGGTGGACCTGCTGGCTGATATCCGTCCGGATGTGGAAGAAGAAGTATGTGATTCCGACACCATTGTCCTTCCTCCTCCTGTAAAACCTATTTTTGTGGATACATGTAAAACGGGTATTACCTGTATTGAGGATTATTCGGATTCCACCATGCGGGGAATGAAACATTTTTATGAGGCACTTTCCAAAGTGAAAACCATGAAACGCCCTGTGCGTATCGCTTACTTCGGTGATTCTTTTATAGAAGCTGATATTTTTACTGCCGATTTGCGCGAAATGCTTCAACAAGAATTTGGTGGTTGCGGAGTGGGATATGTTCCTGTAACCTCTTCCATCAGCGGTTACCGTCCTACGGTACGCCATACTTTTGGGGGATGGAGCAGTCATTCATCCAATGACTCCGTTGGTTTTGATAAAATGCAGCAAGATATTTCCGGACATTATTTTTTTCCTCGTGAAGGTGCTTATGTACAGTTGAAAGGACAGAGTAAATACGCTTCCCGACTGGATACCTGTGAGGTTTCTACTTTTTATTTCCTGAATAAAGGTTTTGCCGCTGTCCGTTCTAAAGTGAATAATGCTGCGGAAGGAGAGTTGCATGAGGAAGTAGGAACAGGAGGTGTGCAGGCTGTTTCGGTGAGAGGAAGGATAGGACAAGTACGGTGGAGTGTGGAACAAGCTGATTCTGTTACTTTCTATGGAGTGGCTATGGACGGCAGGCAGGGAATATCTTTGGATAATTTTAGCGTACGTGGTAGCAGTGGGCTTCATTTACGTAGTATTCCTTTACATACGCTTTGCGATTTCCAACGTCTTCGTCCATACGATTTGATTGTGGTCCAATATGGTTTGAATGTGGCTACGGAACGGGGAGTAAAATACGATGGCTATAAGAAAGGGATGCTTTCGGTGATAGAACATTTGAAGACAGCTTTTCCTGAAACCAGCATTTTACTGGTCAGTGTGGGTGACCGTGAATATAAAAACGAGAATGGAGATCTCCGCACCATGCCCGGAGTCAAGAATCTTATCCGTTATCAACAGTCCATTGCGGCTGATAGCCATATCGCTTTTTGGAATATGTATGAGGCAATGGGAGGTCAAGGAAGCATTGTCGATATGATCGGGCAAAAAATGGCGAATCTTGATTATACCCATATCAATTTTAAGGGAGGCAAGCATTTGGCAGGTATCTTATTTGAAACATTGATGTATGGCAAAGAGCAATATGAAAGACGGAAAGCCTATGAGGAGGAATAACAGATTTCCTGGTCTGTCCGGTATAGCAATGGTATTGTTCCTGTTCTTGCTGTTTCCATGTCTTTATGCTCAGGATGCTATTCCGGCATTGTCCCGGCCGTTGGAGCCGCTTCGCATACCCGGTGAAACAAAGGAAATGCATCGGGGTATGCGGCTGATAACAGTACATGATTCACTTCCGGCGAGTTTTACTCATTCTTTGGATAATGTGATAGAAGATGAGAACCGTTCGCTTTCTCCTTTCTTTCAAAAGTTGAATGATATGACAGGACCGGTACGGATAGTCCATATAGGTGATTCTCATGTGCGGGGGCATCTTTATCCATTAATAACCCGTCGTCGTCTGGAACATGATTTTGGTGCTGAGGCTGTTTATCCTGATGTTATTTCATATCGTACCGGTGGGTTGGCACATGAAACGGGCGAACCGGGTATTGTTTATCATATGATTGGCATTAATGGAGCTACTTCTGTTACTTTTTCTGATGATGAAAAAATAAAAGAAATAGCTTCTTTGCATCCCGATCTGATTATTGTTTCTTTTGGAACCAATGAGGCACATAGCCGCCGTTATCTGGCTCAGGCTCACAAAATGCAGATAGGCAGACTGTTGGGTATGTTGAAAGCAGCCTGTCCTGAAGCGGCTTTTTTACTGACTACACCTCCCGGAGCATACGTGGGACGTCGTCGTGCACGTACCATTAATCCGAGAACCGTAACGGCGGCGCGTATTATAAAGGAGTATGCACAAGAGAATAAAATGGCAGTTTGGAATATGTATAATATAGTAGGAGGAAAGACAGATGCTTGTCGTAACTGGACGAAGCACCACATGCTTCGTGCGGATGGCATTCATTTCACTCCCGATGGATATCGTTTACAAGGTAATTTATTACATCAGGCACTGATTAAAGCGTATAATGAATATGTGGCAACTGGATTGGAGTAAACTGGCTGAGGTATTGACTTATAATGCCAAGCAACCGATGATTTTTAGCAGCGGCTTGTTTTTGTTTCTGTTTTTAGGCTTTAGCCTGATTTATATGTTATTGCAGAAGAAGGATACGGCACGCATCCTGTTTGTAACGCTGTTTTCTTATTATTTTTATTATAAGAGTAGCGGTTTTTATTTTTTCTTGCTGGGGGTGGTGACAGTGACGGATTTCTTGCTGGCAGGGCGTATGGCGAATACCGAAACTCAATGGAAACGGAGGGTTTTGCTGCTGGCAAGTCTGGGAATAAATTTAGGATTGCTCTGTTATTTCAAGTACACCAATTTCTTTTATCAGATACTGGCTCCTTTGTGGAATGGGAAATTCCAGCCGTTGGATATTTTCTTGCCGGTGGGAATATCGTTCTTCACTTTCCAGTCTTTAAGTTATACCATAGATGTTTACCGTCGTGAGCTGGTTCCTTTGAACAGGTTGCTGGATTATACATTTTATGTGTCTTTTTTTCCGCAGCTGGTAGCGGGGCCTATTGTACGTGCCCGCGATTTTATTCCTCAAATCAGGCAACCGCTGTTTGTTTCCTCGGAGATGTTTGGCACTGGTGTTTTCTTTATCATCAGCGGATTATTCAAGAAAGCTGTAATCTCCGATTATATCAGTGTAAATTTTGTGGAACGTATTTTTGATAATCCGGCTCTTTATTCCGGGGTTGAGAATTTGTTTGGTGTATATGGGTATGCTTTACAGATTTATTGTGACTTTTCCGGATATAGTGATATGGCTATCGGGTTTGCTTTGCTGTTGGGTTTCCGTTTCCCTATGAACTTTAATTCGCCTTATAAAGCCGATAGTATAACCGATTTCTGGCATCGTTGGCATATCTCTCTTTCTACATGGTTACGAGATTACCTTTATATCTCATTGGGGGGAAACCGCAAGGGGAAGGTCCGTACTTATATTAATTTGTGCCTTACTATGTTGTTAGGTGGTTTGTGGCATGGTGCATCTTGGAATTTTGTGATATGGGGGGGATTTCATGGAATAGCACTGGCTGCACAGAAATTCTGGCGTAACTTGCTGCATAAGCCTAAGACGGCTGGCAGTAAGGGCATTCGTAAATTTTTTGCAGTTCTTATTACTTTCAATTTTGTTTGTTTCTGCTGGATATTTTTCCGTAATACGACTTTTGAAGCTTCGGTTGTTATGTTGAAGCAGATATGTACAGCTTTCCATCCCGAGGTATTCATGCAGCTGATAGAAGGTTATTGGAAAGTGTTTGTTTTGATGGGAATAGGGTATTTGCTACATTTTGCTCCTGATAGTTGGCAGAATGCGTGTTGTCGTGGAGTGGTAAAATTACCTTTATTGGGAAAGGCATTATTGTTGGTAGTACTGATTTATTTGGTTATCCAGATAAAGAGCAGTGATATTCAGCCGTTTATTTATTTCCAGTTCTAACGGAATAGTTATCAAATCGGGGGTCTGACTAGCTATCTTTTCAGACCCCCTAAATACTATTCTAGTAAGTATTTATTAATGCATCTACGATCCCAATTTATACCTCTCTTTACAATTTTTGCAGGGATGCCTGCTAATATTATATTCGGTTCGTTGAATACTTTGGTTACAATACTTCCCCAACCCACAATACTGTTATCGGGTATTTTTGTATTTTTACCGATCTTTACATCTTTCCCTACCCATACATGCTTGCCTATTTCTATACTTTGAGCAAAATTAATCGGTTCTCCCTTTAAATTTGTTATAGTATGTGCGTTGGTACACCAAATATCAATGCCCCAGCTTAATTGACTGTCTTCTCCTATGCTAACATTTGATTTATCTTCTTGTAAATATAAAGTAACTCCATTGATAACTACACGATTACCTATATCAACTCTACAATTATTGGCAACTCTTGAAACACCAGCTCCCAAACCGGGCAACTGGCCGATGATGAGTTTTAGTCCACTCATCCCTAGTATGTTGGAATAGCGTAAAATGATTGTTCCTAAATTAACCGTGTTATTGTTTCCCTTGATAATCAATAGAAAACCTTCGTTAAGAAGTAGTTTTTCAACATTCTCTTCTGAATCGAAATGCATGGAAACATGATTGTTGTTTCCTGTAATTATGATATGGGATTGATGGATGATTTGATTGAATTGTTCATGATGGGAGGATATACAATCTATTTTCTTATGTGGTAAAATAATTGTAATTTCATTGCCTTGACCGTTGATGTTTTCATCTCATCCTAATTTAATGGATTGTACAACTTTTTTTATTTTATATTTGAAGAGTATTCTTGTATTATCGCGTTGGTTAGTTTAGAGAATATTTCCGGAGACAGTAAATAAAAAGGAGTGTCTTCTTTTTCTTTTTCAAAGCGTATAAATAGATGTTTGATGTCTCGAACTTCCGGATATTCATAAGCTTCTATTCTTTCTATATGTATTCCTTCTTGTTTCAATTGTTTTAATATGTGTTTCCATTGCTGCTTGGATAGGAACCGGCATACATCATATAAGGAGAGGGGTGTTCCGTCCGAAGCTGTTATGATAGTAGAAGTTATATTCATTTTGATGATTTGATGAGGACAAATATAGCAATAAAAAATTATATAGTTTATGGGGGCATTGACTAAATGCCAGAATATTATTTATTTTCAGTTCCCTTTATGATATAAAGTGGGGATGAAACTTGCAAACTTGCAAAACTTGCAGCACTTCCACACCCACACACGTGCGCGTACATTATAATGTGGAAAAATGAGAGAACATAAGGAGAATGTGACAAGCAAGGGTTGGAGGAGGACAAACGGACGATGCAGGGGAGAGCTGAAATGGAGGAAAGCATGACGGAGCACAGAAAGTGGAGCGGGGAAAAGGGAGAGATGTGACAGGATCTTTGGTGGAAAGAGGAGGGACCGTATAAGAAGAAAAAAGGAAAGCGGAAGACAGAAACCGGAATCGGACAGACACAGGTGGCAAAGGGATGACTGCCCGAATCTTCAGCAGGTACTTGTATAGGCCGGGCCTTCCGCCAATCATGCTGGTACAGCTTGTACAATCCTGGGGAGAACAAGCTGTCGGCATGAGGAATAACGCGTTATCAATCTAAATGGAACACGTTACTAACGTGCAGGCCTGTATGTTAGTAACGTATAGGGCCACACGTTACTAACTTTACGGAACACATGTTACTAACCTTTCGGAACATATGAACTGTATGAAGACGCACGGCATGGCATCCTGTTCCGAGGCACTGTCCTGCCAGAAGACCTGCCAGCTGCTGTTCTTCAGCCGGCACTGGCTGTAGTAATGGTCTTTTAAAGAAATCTCCTCATCAAGACGCATATATTTCGCAAAAGAGAAAAAGCGTGAACAAGAAAACAGGAGGAGATCAGATCATTCACAGATCACAATAAAGAAATAGAGTGGAATTCTGGAACATATTATTTTGTTGCATTATAATGTACGCGCACGTGTGTGGGTGTGGAGATGCTGCAAGTTTTGCAAGTTTGCAAGTTTGCCTTCCGTTTTTCCGTCTTTTCTTGTTTTCCGTCTGCT
>PPYF01027724.1_pt1 | contig 19063 bp, 16 predicted proteins | sample 1559871 | NCBI WGS metagenome assembly PPYF01 (sample SAMN08240021, study PRJNA423297) | Human gut metagenome, whole genome shotgun sequencing project. | reverse complement strand
ACCTTTGCACCAACAAACACTGTAATACTATATGGCTATATCAAATAAAGTAGGACCACCTGTAACCGGTGAAGACTTCTATGGAAGATCCAAAGAACTCGCTCATGCCCACGAGTTCATTGACACAAACCATTCCTTGGTTCTTTCTGCGCCAAGACGAATAGGCAAATCATCATTTGCCAAAAGGCTTGTCGAGGATAAAGAGGCCACAGGATGGACTTGTGTGTATATCGACTTAGAAGGGATACAATCACAAGATGAATTTCTCAATACTCTTATCAGCAAGTTTGACAGATCTAAAATTTGGAGTCAAGCAGCCGAAGTAGCAGGTGGATTCATCAACCGTCTATTCGAGGGCGTAAAAGGGATTGGACCCGTCAAACTTGACTTCACACGGCCCGAGGTTTCTCAAAATCTATACACCTCTTTATCCGATGCCATCGATCATACAAAGGATACTCTGATCGTAATCGATGAGCTTCCTCTATTCCTCAATATAATCGACAAAGAAGATCCATCCCACAAGAACGCCGGATTCCTGCTTAACTGGTTCAGAAGTCTGAGACAAGTCTCCGGAACAAAGATAAGGTGGATATTCTGTGGTTCCGTCGGACTCCACAACTTCACAAGCATGAGGAATCTATCCATGACAATAAACGATATGGTTTCCTTTGATTTTGATGCTTTATCACAGGAAGAAGCAGAAGGGTTGATTCTTGCTTTGTCAGATTCATTGGACATACCAATTAACGGAAAGACAGTCCAATATATTCTTGACAAGATTGAATGGTACATACCATATTTCATCCAACTGCTTTTCACCACAATAAAGAATTATCCGGATACAAAGAATGGCATTACTGAACAGATGGTAGACTCGGCATTTGACCATCTGGCACACACTGAGGATCTAAACACATGGTATGAACGTCTTGCAGAGTATAACGGATTCAAAGAAGGCGCGGAATTGCTTCTCAATGCCCTAAGCATAGCCGACAATGGTTTATCAAGAGGAGAACTGCTTGATATGTTTGCTCAGTTCATCAATGAGCCAGTAGCTAATGCCAACACAAAGTTCAGTCTTATTCTCAATATGATTGAACATGACGGTTATATCATGCGAGTATCAGGAGGCATAAGGAGGTTTCACTCTCCGTTGCTGAAAAAATGGTGGTATTCTAAATTTGTTGAATAATGGGATCTGGTGTCCAACCAAACACAATTTCCACATTCATCGCAAATTCATCGGCTTTCAATGCTATCTGCGGTGAAATTGATGGCAACATCGGGTCTTCCATACCACAGCCAGTATTGGTCATTGGTCAGGAAGGATCCGGGAAGACTACATTATTCAGACGTCTGATAACAAAATACCCGGCCTTACACTTTGTTTGGGTTGACGGACGCTTCATATTCAGTTCCTCTGATATCATTGCGCAAGTCTCCGGTGATTCAATCCTTATCATAGATAACCTCGATTATTTTTTGAATCGCTGTTCTTACGAGGAACAGTTCCGGCTACGCAGGTTCCTATATAATGAAGGTGCTCCCATGATGATAGCCAGTGTAAGCAAACTAATTCCTGCCTTGACGGAATATAAGGCTCCATTCTTTGAAGGTCTGAAGAAAATTCACTTACCACCAATTACAGATGGAGACTTGACCCAGATATTTAGCGATGACTCTATTGACAGAGCCTCAGCTATGTTTAATTTTGTTCCACCTACAATAAATTCAGTGGAAATCATATCCCATATAATTGAAGCAGGTGGTAATCCAAAGGATGACTGGAATCTTCTTCTATCATATTATTCCATTATATACAGGGATCTCTACAACAATGTGCCTACGAACTCACAACATATTCTGAATATTCTAAGTAATTCGGAAAAAGATATGACTGTCCCAGATATCAGAGAAGCCAGCGGACTTACATCCGGTATATTGACTCCTTATCTGAAAAGTCTAAAGGAAAAGGGCATAATCACAAAGGATAGCTCTGTAAAACGTAGCACAAAGTATTTTATAAAGGATCCTCTGTTCAGAATATGGCTAAAGAAAGAGACTTTATAACCTATCTTTTAGTGTTCATTATCTCTGTATAAAATCGAGATAATTAACACTCAAATAACACCTGAACCGATAACCCAATAGTATGACCATAGGCTATACAAGAGTATCGACCTCCGGGCAGAACCTCGATATGCAGACGGATCTGCTGACACAGGCGGGATGTGTCCGGATATACAGCGAGAAAATATCCAGTGTGAAAAAGGAGCGTCCCCAGCTCGACAGGATGATGGACTCACTCCGTGCCGGAGACACGGTGATACTAACGGAACTGACCCGGCTGGGGCGTTCCGTCAAGGAACTGCTCTCAATAATCGAGAGGATACATGAAGCCGGGGCAGCCATAAGGTCACTGAGAGAGACATGGCTCGACACGACCACGCCACAGGGCAGTCTGCTGCTCACCATATTCGCCGGACTCTCGCAGTTCGAGAGAGACCTCACACGGCAGCGCACAAGGCAGGGGCTTGAAGTTGCGAGGGCAAGGGGACGCAAGGGTGGCAGACCAAAGTCAGACAGCGACAAGGTGTCAACCGCGCTGAAGATGTACGATTCAAGGCTGCACACAATAGACGAGATCACCAAGGTAACGGGAATCAGCCGCGCCACTCTGTACAGAGCCATCAGAGACCGTAAAAAAGAGACCTGATTCAGCTTGCTGTCCAGCAACGGATCCGGAGACACAAATCACCTTCTCCCCGACAGGGGGTATTAGGCTTCCCCCTGACGGTCTGATGCGGCAAGCCTGTTGGCAACAGGCATCAGGACGGCTACAACCTCATACCCCTCTTTTTCGGGGCTTCCTGCCTGTTCTCCGTGTCCGGTTTCTGCACCTGTTGCTTCCTCAGTTCCTCCTCCTGACGCTGTTTCACTCCGAGTGCAGCCGCCACCTTCGCCCAGATGTCACGGAAGAAATCGGCGATGCGCTTGCCGCAGATGGATATGAAGGAGTCCTTTCCCCTGCACTCGACCTTTATTTCCGTAGGCTCGCAGTATTCATCCGGGATACGTTTCCCTGTCTCCGGATCTGTAAACGCAAACGGCTTCAGACGCAGCACTCCGCCATCGAGTATATGATCCTGGAGCTCCGGATTGGTTATCCGTATCGACACGAGTTCCCGTATAAGCCGGGCTTCATCCGGATGCCTGCGCTCCAGTGCAGTCTGAGAGCCGGACACTGTTTCCCGAAGCTGTTTCAGATCATGCTCCGCCTTCTCTCTTGCGACCCTCTCCTTCCGTGTGTCGGCATCAGCCCTCTCCAGTGCGGAGAGGTTGCCGGACACGATCAGCTTCAATTCGGCGTTCTCCTTCGCCAGCCTCTCTACCTCCTTCTTGGCGAAGAACCCCACCGAGGCTTTGTCGATTCTCTCCAGTGCCTCCTTCTCGACCTTTGCCGCTTCCTTCTCCCTGCGGTCGGCCGACTCAAGCAGACGGTCTGCCGAGAGTTGCAGACCCTCGATGTAATCCGTGGCTCCGGAATAGGTATCGAAACGTTCCTGAGCCTGTTCTATGAGCGGGGTCAGTTCATCGAGCTGACGCTGCTGCCGGGCAATCTCGTTTTTCCTCTCGGTAAGTTCGCTCCTTGTCTCCGCAAGCTCTTTCTCCTGCTTCCGGATCTGACCGTCCTTTTTCAATATCTCAAGATTCTTTTCCTTGACCAGTTCCTCCTGACGCGCCAGTTCCTTCAGAACCTCGTTCAGCCGTTCACGCTGAAGTTCGCACTGCTCCTTGTGGTACTGCGCGAGATCCTTGTGCTTCGCAGGACTTCCATCCTCGCCTCTCTCCAGCCCGAAAGGAGACATCGCAACGGCATACTCGGTATGCCGTCTTTTCAGATCCCACGGGGTCATCACATCATCGGCACAAAGCCGAAGGGTCTCCACCGTTGCCTTTTTCTTGTAGCGGCGTTTCTTTTTCGGAGGCTCCTCTCCTTTTTTCTCGGCGTTCTCCTTGTCCTTCGCCGCTCTCTTTTTCGTTGTCCGCTGTTTCTTGCTCTCGCCGGACACGACCGGAACAAGCAACACATGGAGGTGCGGGGTCTCCTCGTCCATGTGCAGAACGGCACTCACGATATTCTCCTTGCCGTGTTCCCTCTGCGCCCATTTGATGGATTCCCGGCACCATTCCATTAGGCGGTTCTGCTCTATTATCTCCGCCATGCCCTCGACTGACGCGCTCATGCGGATCTCGATGCAGCATATCTGACCCTTCCGGATCTTCCGCTCGTATTGATTGCCGTCCGCATCCTTCTGGTGGCGCACGGCATCAAGACGCTTCTCAATGGCGGCGGTGCGCCCTATCTTACGCGCTTCGGGTATGAACTCACGGTTATGCTTCGTGAGGTCGCTCCGCTTGATGTTGTAGGGGATATGCTCCCTGCCGTCCGCCTTCTTCCTCTCGATATGTGTGGAGTAGGAGACTGGCGGACCGTAGCATTTATCGTAGTGGCAGACGGTATAGTGGCTCATGTGTCGTATGGATGTGTAGGGTGGACGGTATCGGCCGGGAAGGGTTGCAAGGGGAACGGCGGCCGCAGAGCTGTTCCCTTTGCCGGAGAGTGCAGAGAGAGGGTCACTCTCTGCCCGGGGGTGCCGGGGGCTGGAAGCCATCGGCCGAGGGTCCGGGAAGGGTCATCCCGGCGGTGGGGTTCAAAGGGGAGAGGACGCTCCCCTTTGTCGGGGTTGTAGGGGGCGAAGCTCCATGCCTTAATAGGGTTAAATATAGCGTCCCAACGGAGTGGATGCGGTGGCGTAGCCAATATTTTGCCCTATTAAGCTATGGCAAATTTGAAAAATTTGCTCTCGCGCAAGCGATGGAACTGACTGTAACCACTTACCTCCGGAGGATGCGCAGCCGCTCACCCGCTGACCTTGCCGAAGCCCATACGGACACGGTGGCTCACCTGTATGTTGGAGGCGAAGAAGCGGTCAAGGATGTTGTTCACCGTGGATGTGAGCGTGGCGTGAGGTACTCCGCTCCCGGCGTTCATCTCCTTTATCAGCTTCACGAACTTGGGGGCGATCGGAACCTGAGGGAACTTCATAGAGGACGAACGGTAGTGCATCGGGGCGATGTTGTGGCTGATGAACTCTTCCTCGGTCATCTCCAGTGGGGCTGCCAGCTTGGAGAGCACATACAGGGCTTCCGCCTCGGTTGACAGCCTCGGTCCTTCCGGAGGACAGGTAAGGCTCGGATTGAGAGTGTTCTCCATCGCATACTGCGTGTAGGGGCTGAATCTGCCGTTCGGCATGGTCTCCACCCCGATTGTCTTCCTCGGATCCCTGCGGAACTCATCGGGATCATCCGGATATGTCTCTCTGCTGTTGTCTTCCATCACTCGTGTAAGGTTTCTTTCAGATTTCTGAAAATTCATATTCTTGAAAATTATTCTCGATGACACTGTTTTCATCTGACAAAGGATCTGAAAACAGCATCAGGAAAATAAACAACCTTATGGCTGATAAAGTTTCCGGAGAATCATTCCTCCGGCTTTTCTGCGGATTCCGCTTGCGTATGGACGGCATCCCACCACCTGTGTACTGTCGGGCGGCTGAGTCCAGTTTCCCGTGCGCATAGAGACTTGTTCTTGCTCTCCGGATTATTCTCACGCCACTCCTTTACCACTATGGCATGAGAACTATTATCAAGTGTGGCAGACTTTCGTCCATTCCCTTTACGCCATGTGCCATCCGGATAATCTGCTTCTTGAAGCATCCTTATTCTTCGTAAATGGACCCTTTGTTCTCGTCCATTACGTCTATTTCTTTCAATCTTTATTCCCGTAGTGGTCTCGATGACCCGAAGCGGCCACTTGTTGTACTCTTCGTCGTATGCCCTCATCGCGTCGTTAACATCATCCTCCGTGAAAGGATTGTCAACCGTCTCCGTCTTGCGGTCAAATGCCGGGACAAGGGACAGGGCATCCTCAAGAACCTCCTCGCGCGGCACTCCGCACTTGACGGCATACACCACCAATGTGAGGACACACCAGTAGCGGTGATGAACCTCAACCTGCTGACCGTCCCGGAGTATGTTCAGCCACCAATCGTAAAGACCCCTGTTCAGATTCCATTTCTTTCCAACCCTCTTTCGTCCGATGACCCTTGAGGCGTACCACTCAGGCCAACGCTCCTGTGCCTCCTTGAGCGTAACACGCGCCGGATTGTACGATATCTTGTCATTGAGCATAGCAAGTTCCTCCGCTGTCAGTCCGAAAGCCTTGCCGAGAAATCCGTTCAGCTCGTCCGGCGTGTGCATCGGTGCCGTCCTGTTCCAGAAAGCGCGGATTGACTTGCCGAACTTCGTCTTCGTCCCCGGAACACGGAAACCCTGCACCACGCTCTGCACCTGCGCCCTCTCTGCGCCAAGCTTCGACACAAGCCACACGACCTTCGTGAGACCTCGCTTCATCTTGTTCAACGCATCAAGACGAGTCGCATACATCTCGATAGGACGCTCCAGCAGATAGTACACGTGTATTCCATGCCCTGAATTGACTATAATGTTGGCGACAGGATAGACCCCGGTGGTCATACCACGGAGCAGCATCCTCACCTCGTGCATGCTCACACCGTCAAGGTCTATCGCAAAGGCATAGATGAACCTCGCGTTCTGATAAGAGTTCGTCCTCCCCACATAGGTAACAGGCGACAATATCGCAAACTCCCGGTTCTCTAAAAAAGATATGCTCTCCCCGTCATCCTTCAACAGCAACCTATGCCTGTTCTTCTTCCCATCCTTGTAGAACACAACAGGGTTATATCTCCACATCCTGTAACCACTATAGTCTATCTTGTCTGAATACTCAATATCTGAAGGGGAGGACTCTAACCGCAGAGCCTTGTTCCGCCGTTTCTGATCAAGCCACAGCCTGTACTCATAACTATGGACTTCCTCAAAGGGAATAATCCCCTCACCCCTCTCGAAAGCCTTCCTCTCAAACAGCAACTCGATGAACTCCTCAATATAAATCTCCGCCAACTCGTAATGCTCCCCACAGAGAAGATAATCGGACTTACGCTCAAACTCCTTCTCCAACTCCTCTACAGAGACACGATTCATACGCCCCCAGTGATCCGACCAAGCCACAAGGAACTCCCTGAACTCATCACCAGACAACGAGTCAAAATCAAAATTTTCTATGTCAACATTCTTAAAATCCATACCAATTATTCTATAGGATTGAACAGTGGGGCACTCGTTCCTCGTGCCCCATTAGGGGGGCGTATATTATCAATACAATTTCTTTTACACTTTTGCAAAGATACTCCATTCTCCCGGAAAACCAAAAAGAGTGACCAAGAAAAGTTCCCGGCCACTCTTTTTTCTAATCTTGTTTACTAATAATCTTATCACCAAATAATATTATTTACAAGTAAGTATGTCCACTTATAACCTATTTTACCAAATTATCTATCATCATAAGATCGACAATAGGATGAGCCGCCTCCCAACGAGCTACATACTCTGACAGGGCTGTTCCGACAATATCCTTGTGCTTCCTGTTCTCTAGAGAGCCTATGAGCTTTATCTTCCGGATTATCACAGGCGACACGATGAATGTCGCGCGAGTTTCCTCCGGCTTTGAGGAACTTTTTTCTCCCGAAAGATTATCGGCTGTTCCTTTCATCTTGCCGCCGTTCACCTCATGGGATTGGGGAGCGGATGTTTTCTGGATTTCCTCCATAAGACTGAATTTTTTCTTTGCCATACTTTGATATTAAATCCAAATGGATAAACAATATTATTTGTCCATTTATAATTTTGTTTACTTTTATACTTATTCCCTTTATTACTTATTTATCTTTTCCAATATCTCTGCTGCAAGCGCCATGTAGTCCTTTGCCCCATTACACTTGTCGTCATAATCGAACACGGAACAGTGATTGGCCGGAGCCTCCGCAACGGCTATACACTCCCGAATCTTGGTGGAGAAAACCTTGTCACCGAATTTTGACTGTATCGCCGCGATGACCTCATTGTTCAACTTCCGGTTGTTGAACCTCTGTATCACCACACCGCTTATCTTCAGCCCGGAATTGGCATTTTGAACTACATCATTCAGAGTCTCCTCAAGCATGAGGATGCCTCTCAACGGGAGGGTTTCACCTGTCAATGGGAGGAAAACATCGGAAGCAGCTACAAGAGCATTGAGGGTGAACAATCCGAGAGAGGGAGGACAGTCTATCAGGATGAAATCATAGTCATCCTTCACTCCATCGAGAAGTTTCTTCAAAAGCATCTCTCGACCAATTCGAGCTTGCAGATGAAGCTCCACAGCGGCAAGAGCAAGCTCGGATGGACACAGATCCAATCCATCCGCTATATTCACTCGCGGAAGAGGAGTTCCTTTGATGAGACTGTCATATATTGATTCGGATACATCCTCCTCTCTCATAAGAGAAGTTGTAAGGTTCTGCTGACTGTCCATATCCACAAGTAGCACCTTTTTTCCGAGTCTTGCAAAAGCGGAGCCAAGATTCGCCGTGGTTGTGGTCTTCCCAACACCGCCTTTATGGTTTACAATCGCTATTATCTTAGTCATATTTAATTATTTGTTTACTTATTTATTTATCTACTTATTTATTTGTTTACTTGTTTATTCTTATACTTATTTACCATGCAAAGATAGTGATAAAATACCACGTCTCCAAATATAAACAGTCTAACGCCATAATATACACTTTTGTGTTGTGTCATAGCACATGATATGTTTTATAACATGCTTTTTTCTATCATTTAATCACAAAGAAGTTGTAATTTTGTATACTAATTGTATTAACTAACTTTAGCACCAAACAGCAACTTCATTTTTAACTGTAAAAGCCGTGAATAACTTTCTCACAGAAATCGTACTACAGCGACTTAATGTTCCGTATACTCGCACCCATTTGTACGAGTATATGGAACGTCTGCCATTGAACGATTCTCTGTGGGTCATCAAGAAAACATTTGAACATTACAATGTGGCATGCTATTCAGTTAAAGTTGACGACAAGAATAAACTACTTGAATGCAATTGTCCGTTTGTCGCACAAAATTCAGGTGATTTCGTGGTTGTAACCTCTGTATCCTCAAAGGTGGTTACTTATGAGAATGCGATGGGACACCATACGCAGCCTCTCGGCAAATTCTTAAATTCATGGTCTGGCGTAGCGATGCTCTGCCATGCAGATAGCGAATCAGGAGAGCCGGACTTTACTGCCCATTGTAAGGCTCAGAACATAAGGAACTTCAATGCTTTTATAACATTCCTTTCCGCCATAGTACTGATTGGATTGACATTTATGCTAAATTCCGCTCACTCCTATACGTCATTGACAGGATTGGCATGCTCCGCTATCGGCCTTTTCTTTTCGATTCTGCTACTAAAAAAGCATCTCAACATCCCAAGCCCATCAGCTGAAAAGCTCTGCAACATAGTCGGTCACGGCAAATGCGATGAAAAATCCACACAAAGACAAACAAAGCCACGGCTACCAGGCAACATTGATTTAAGCGAACTCGGCATTTCTTTTTTTACGACTAACACTCTTGCCTTATTGCTGTTCCAAAGCAATATAGAATCAGCAATTTGCATGTCACTAACGTTGGCTTTACTATTTTCTTTTTGGAGCATAGGTTGGCAACTGGCACACCGTTCTTGGTGTTCCTTGTGCACGATGGTGATGATTACTGTTTGGGTACAGGAAGCAACTGTGTTGTTCAATAATACTTTTGTTTTTGAAATAACATCAATACTGCAATTTGCCTCTCTAATTTGTTGCTATTGGATGACTCTTCAATTAACAATTTCAGCCGTGAAGCGATTTCAAAAGGAGAAACGTCAACAATGGGAAATCAATGCTTTACAACGTCTGAAATATAACAAACATTCATGGGAGGCCATTCTAAATTCAAATGAGCAGAGTTATCCAGTCGATGAAGACTCCGCTTCTACGCTGGTATTTGGTGACCGAGATTCACAAATGCCCCGGATTACCATTGTTGGCAATCCTTTCTGCGCTCCATGCGCAAGAATGCACTATCGTGTACAGACTCTTATTGATGCCGGGTTCCCTATACAATACATATACACCTACTTCAACCCCGATTTGGCTCCAGTCAACAAGCAGATTGCAGCCGCTTACATGCGCGACGGCCAAGCTAAAACATGGGAAAGCCTATCACGTTGGTATGATAGAGATAAGTCAGCCCACCCGTTCAGCCCCAACAACGCATTGCCTCTTGACGCCGAATTGGAATCTAAGGCAATCATGGAACTTCAGAAGCACGACAAGTGGATTGAGAAATCAGGAATAAAAGCAACACCCACGGTGCTTGTTGACGGAAAGCCCCTGCCGGCTAATTTCGCTGTTGAAGACCTCCTATATTTATACTAAGCTATGGAAAAGCAAATAAAAGTCTATGCGGTTAATCTTCCACAGCGCACTGATAGACGCGAATCAATAGAGGCACAGTTTGCTAATAAGCCGGAATTTGATCTGCATATTGTTCCGGCAATCGAACGTCGAGTTGGAGCTCAGGGGCTGTGGCAAACTTTCTATGGCATAGTTGAAGCAGAGGCTACCATTGGGAGCGATTACTTCGTATTCTGCGAGGATGACCATATTTTCACAGAGAACTATTCTAAAGAATTACTTTTATCAAAAATCCAAGAAGCAAGGGAGTTGAAAGCCGACTTGCTGTCGGGCGGTATGTCGGTTGTGAGCAATCCCGTTGAAATCAAATTTGGTTTGTTTTGGGTCAGCCGGTTCAACGGCATGCAGTTCACTGTCATTTTCCGACAATGCTATCAGAAAATTCTATCGGCCAAAACCGAGGAAGGCTATGCTGTGGATATACTGCTTTCATACCTCGCACACCGCAAATTCGTCGTTTCCCCTTACATCAGCACACAAAGGGAGTTCGGATATTCCGATGCCACGACTATGAATGACGAAGAAGGACGAGTGACACGCTTTTTCCGTAAATCACAGCGTCTGCTCAATACCTTACAGAAAGTAAAGTGTCATTATGATAGAGTATCGCCTGAATTGGTCAACTCAATTATGCAAGCAGATGTAAGCAAGTGTTTTGTACCTACCTATGTGATAAATCTTCCGCAGCGTACTGACAGGCTTGAGCATATCCTTGCTCAATTCAATGGCCATCCTGAATTTGACATGCACATCTACCCTGCAATAAAACATGAGATTGGAGCGGTCGGGCTGTGGCAAAGCATTTGCGACATCATTCAGAAAGCAAAGAATGCAGATGAGGACTTTGTGTTGATTTGCGAAGATGACCATGTCTTCACCGACAATTATAACCGTGACAAATTCCTTCGCCAGATAATGCTTGGCGCCGTAATGGGCGCACAGATGCTCAATGGGGGAGTGGGTGATTTCGGCGATCTCGTTCCTCTGCCAGGCGGAATCGCTTGGATGGATCGTTTCTGGTGCACGCAATTCATAGTCATATACAGATCAGCCTATGATATCATTTTGAACACACAATTTGGATTACGCGATGTTGCAGATGAGAAGTTATCTGAAATACTGACCGCCAAGTTGGTAATAACTCCTTTCATATCTGAGCAGACAGACTTCGGATATTCCGACATAACTCAATCAAATAACGCCGGAGGCATGATTCTGCGCCACTTCGCCAATGCACGCTACAACCTAAGCCATTACGTGTCAGCATTGTCATCTGAGCAGTCGGAACCCGCAGACTCCACCATCAAAACATACCTTTCGCGCCCGGGCGTAAAATCCCTGCACCTCGGATGCGGCAGAAACATTCTTCTCGGCTGGCTCAATACCGATATACATCCCACATATGGAGCCAGTTTCCTTGATGCCGCCCAGCCCTTTCCTCTATCCGACAATTCTTTTGACTTCGTATTTGCTGAACATTTAATCGAGTCTTTCAATCTCAAGCGTCTGAAATCTATGTTCATCGAGATTTATCGCATACTTAAGCCCAGTGGCGTATTCCGATGCTCGTTTTATTGCTCAGATATCTTTAAAGATTTGGCCTCCGCGAATCTGTCAATCAGCGAGTACAGTCGCTTGAATGTTAAAGTGTATTCTCCGGCGCTGAATAGCGATGATTTGGACGAATACTCAGTTTTCTCATTAGCGTTAAATAACTTAATTCATAGACTCGAATCCATTCAGGTTCATTCTTCCCATTCTATACTGGCAATCCTCAACTCCATTGGCTTCAGAGGCTACTCTGAGCATCGGAGTGACGAAAGTCCACATCGGGAACTGCAAGACACTCATAATCCTGCAATCACTTCTGGAATGTTATATGACACAGAAACTATGACATTCGAGACAACCAAACCATAATATTAACCTTTCAAAAGCCAAAAGCCTATGAGCAAATTGCCCATTCCAGCGGCTGCCTTGATTGGCACTCCGCTATCCATGGAAGATCTGAAGCAAATTATTGGTGGCTCTACACACACCTGCTTCTGCACATGGAAAGTCAATGATGAGACAACCCAAAAAGAAGCTCCTAAAGATCACGTCTGGACCGAGGAAAAGTGCATGGAACAATGTGCCTCTCTTTGCGCTGGAGATCCCTCTTGCAAGGAGGTGGAGACACACTATTCAATGAATCCTTGATTCAACTTAGAAACAAGCGAGGAGAACTGAGGACTTACAATAAGTCCTCAGTCTTTCTAATTCTAACTCTAAACGACATCTATTCAATTGAAGAGAACATCCTCACATAAATTATTCCGCCATTTAATCCTTAAGAGTTATATACTTTTGCTCCTAACATTGACATTTTCGGCGAAAGTATCTTCTCAAGAGGTAAATTATAAAGAGTGTAATATTCAGGGACAAGTAATTGATGCCATAACTGAATATCCCATTAAAAATGCTAAAATCAGTATCCTTGATACACTTGGAACGGTTTTATGCGACTCGTTGAGATGTGACGAATGGTTGGAAGATGGTACCGCATACGAGACTGTACTTTACGATGGTAAAGCACTATGGCGGTCTAAGTACAAGTTATTTATATCGGCAAAAGGATATGAGACTCAATACATAGATGTCGCTACACCAAAAAATGGATATCTCAACTTTGGTACTGTCATGCTGCTCAGGCCTCAAAGCTCAAAAATGCTCAACGAGGTAATAGTCACGGCCACCCGCGTAAAAATGGTGATGAAAGGTGATACAATTGAATATGATGCTGCTGCATTCCAACTTCAAGAAGGCTCGATGCTCGACGGACTTATTGCCATGCTTCCGGGTGCTACGCTCGACAACGACGGGCGCATATCGGTAAATGGACGCTTTGTAAAGGAGCTACTGGTGAACGGACGCAAATTCTTCTCCGGAGATCCGCAGGTAGCACTACGCAACCTACCGTCTTACACCGTGAAAAAAGTGCAAGTGTACCAAAAAACGCCTGAAGAGGAACTCGCTATCAAAAACCGCGACCGCTCGGAGGATCCACTGGTCATGGACGTGCTGCTGAAAAAAGAATACATGAACGGCTGGATCGCCAACGCCGAGGGAGGCTATGGCTCAGGCATTAACGGGCACTGGTCTTCTCGCTGGATGGGACGCCTGTTTGGCATGCGATACGATAAAAAATCATTCATTGCATTCTACTCTTCGGCCAACAATCTCAACGACCCGGAAGCAGCCGGTGCTAAGGGACAATGGAGAAAACCAAACTCCACCTCTGGCGAAATCACGACTAAGCGCGCAGGCATCGAATACAATAAAGACTGGAACGACCAAACAGAGGCGGGAATAAATACGAAGATGAACGTGGTGCGCCAAAACACTTTCAACACCATTGACAATCTGAACGAGGCATACCTCAGTGGCGGAAATACCTTCAGCCGTTCTCAATCGATCGACAAGCGTGACACTTGGCATGGAGACTGGCATGGGTCAATTTCGCGCAAATTCAAATCATTCATTCGCCGTTTCGGAATTAACTCTGATTTGAAATATGAGAACGGCAGACTGCGACGCGAATCATCATCAGCTGAAAGCAACTCAATGCTTCCCGACAATTTCGCTGTAGCTGGATCGCCAGATTTTGTGAGCAACATGCTCTATCTGCGGCAACAGGCCACACAGCAAAAGGACCGCACTTTCAGGCAAAACTACGGCACAACATTGAGTTTCGACAAAAACTTCAGGCTCGCGGCATCAGCCTCTGTCAGCAACACCACCATTAAAAGCAACGGCTCTGACCAAATCAATTATTCCACAGATCCCAATCTCAATATCAACCGTCTACGTCGTGTCGACAAGCCCTCTCATGAATATTCCTACCAGTTGAATCCATCGTGGAACGGATACGGCAAAAGGTGGCGTGCGGGAGTAAGTTACACATACTCCCAGCGCTATAACCAAGGCGAGCGCGTTATTGACGAACTCAATAACGCCGATGACAACGTGACGCCCTCAATGCAACCAAGCTGGGCCATAGACTATGCCAACAGCTATCGCACCACAAGGCGCACGTGGAGCAACACCTTAACCCCAAATGCCACCTATTGGTGGGGCGGAGAGAAGGGAAAAGATAATTACTTGATGCTCAAGGGTAGTATTGATAACATTACCCGACACGTTTCTGACTTCCGAAACATTCAGCCCCACCATCTCAGACGCAATGACTGGCGATTTGAGGGTTCCCTCCGGTTTAACAATAGGGGAACCTGGTTTGGCAATGGTTTTACTATGGAACTGACGTTAATCCAAACTCTCCCAGATGTCATGCAATTGCTCGACGTGCGCGACACATCCAACCCACTTGTACTCGATTTAGGCAACCCGAACCTACGCAAGGCCACAAAATATGGCGCCTCTATATTTTTCAGCAAATATTTCAACAATCCGAACGCTTGGCTGGATTTGACCTTAAATTACCACCGGATCGACAATGCATTGGCCAGAGCGAGAACATTTGACCGCATAAGCGGCATAACGACATGGCAACCCACCAATATCAATGGTAACTGGGGATTGGACGCCAAAATAAGTTATAACATCAGACTTATCCCTGAAACCGAACTGATAATCTCAAATTCTTTATTGCCCGCCTATGCCCGCAGTGCCGACTATTCTTCCGATTCGGATGTCCCGGTGCGTTCTGAAGTAGACAATTGGAACATCCGCAATGACCTAAGTGCCAGTTATAATATTATGAGAGGACTTGTGGTTTCAGCCAAAATCAATCTGGCATGGACATCGCTCCACAGTCGCAGCGGACTTTTCAACACTTTTGACTATACAAATCTGAACTATGGCATCGGTGTAAAATACACCCTACCCGCAGGAGTGGAACTGGACACCGACCTGATGGCCTACTGTCGCCGTGGCTATGAGGATCTATCTATGAACACAACTGACTGGGTATGGAATCTACAACTGAGCAAGACCTTTGGCAGGGCAAAGCAATTCACGCTAAAGGTCGTGGGATTCGACCTTCTTCACCAACTGCCAACAATAAAGCAGGTTGTCAATGCACAGGGCCGCACGGAGACACGTTACAACTCCCAGCCAGCCTACACCCTCATGACCCTCGCATACCGCCTCGACATAAAACCCCGCAAGAAATGAAACGGTTTCCGCATTGTCAACAGCTTAACCTTATGGACTGCGGCCCCGCTTGCCTGAAAATGGTGGCAGAGCATTACGGTCGCCATTATTCGTTGGAGACACTGCGGAATCGCTCATTCATCACCCGCGAGGGAGTGTCTATGCTTGGAATCAGCGATGCCGCCGAGAGCATTGGATTGCGCTCAACCGGCATACGCACTACCCTTGACAAGCTCACGAAAGCCAATTCCACCCCATGCATCATGCATTGGAGGCAAAACCATTTTGTTGTCCTCTACGGCATCCACAAGCGCTTAGGCAAGCTGAAGTATCTCATAGCTGACCCGGCCTCGCAGAAACTGGCCTACAGCCGGGATGAAGTGGAGAAATGCTGGGCCAATTCTGAATCTAACGGAGAGAAATGCGGGACACTGCTGCTGCTCCAGCCATCCCCGGAGTTTTATGAATCGCAGGGAGAATTCCACGACACCACTTGGCGCGGTCTGGCACACTTCGCCCGCTATCTGCTCCCTTACAAAAAGCAATTTCTGCAGGTGGGCATCGCTTTGCTGATGGGCAGTATGTTGCAACTGATTTTTCCGTTTCTAACTCAGGCACTTGTTGACGTAGGCATAGGCCAGCGTCATATCGGATTCATCACAATGATTCTGATGGCTCAGTTGTTTCTTTTCGGCTCGCAGCTGCTTGTAGGATTCATGCGCAGCTGGATCATGCTCCACGTCAATGCTCGCATCGACATTGCGCTTATATCCGACTTTCTGATCAAGCTTATGAAGCTACCTCTCCGCTTTTTTGACACAAAGATGACTGGCGATCTAATGCAGCGCATAGGCGACCATGATCGCATCAAATCGCTGCTTATGAACAACACGCTCACGATCATATTCTCTTCCGTGACCTTCATCGTTTTTGCAGTCATACTCGGGTATTATTTCATGCCAATCCTCTTGATTTTCCTTGCGGGGAATATCCTATATATACTTTGGATATGGGCATTCATGAAATATCGCCGCGAGCTCGACATCAAGCGGTTCAATCTTTCGGCAAATGAACAGAGCTCCGTAATACAACTCATCCAGGGAATGCAGGAAATCAAGCTCAACAACTGCGAAAAGCGCAAGCGTTGGGAATGGGAGAGGATCCAGGTGAAACTATTCAAGGTGGGATTGCGCGGGCTGGCTATTGGCCAGATACAACAGATTGGCAGTTCCTTTTTCACCCAAAGCACCAATATCCTAATTACTTTCATTGCTGCCAAAGCCGTGGTGGACGGACAGATGACACTTGGCATGATGATGTCTATAACATACATAATAGGCCAGCTCACTGCGCCTATCAGCGACTTCATCAGTCTTTCTACAGCAATTCAGGACGCTAAAATAAGCTTGGAGCGCCTCAACGAAATACACAAGCGACCCGATGAAGAGCAAAACATCGAGACAAAAATCACTGAACTGCCCGATGATAAATCCATTTATCTCAAGGATATTACATTCAGCTACAGCGGTGCGGAGCGCGACTATGCCCTCAATGGGGTTTCTTTGGACATTCCTCAGCACAAAGTCACAGCAATTGTAGGGGCCAGCGGCAGCGGCAAAACAACCATAGTAAAACTCCTGCAAGGATTCTACGAACCCATGCATGGATCAATCAAAATCGGATCGACACCACTGCTAATGATTAATCCGCACCTATGGCGGTCACTTACCGGCTCAGTGATGCAAGAAGGATTCATATTCTCCGACACCATAGCACGCAACATAGCAGTAGGCTCTGATGAGATTGATCGCGAAAAATTGGCACACGCCGCAAAAGTAGCCAATATTGAAGATTTCATTCTTTCATTGCCAATGGGCTACAGTACCAAAATAGGCATGGAAGGCAATGGAATCAGCTCCGGTCAGAAGCAACGCATATTAATAGCCCGGGCTGTATACAAAAATCCTGAATACATCTTCTTCGACGAAGCCACCAACTCATTAGATGCCAACAATGAAAGCATCATAATGTCTAATCTCAAAGAATTTTATAGGGGCAAAACCGCTGTTATCGTTGCCCACAGACTCAGCACTGTGGTGGATGCGGACAAAATCATCGTAATGGATCATGGCAAAGTAGTTGAAGAAGGCACGCATCGAGAACTTTTGGCTATCAAAGGAAAATACTTCACCTTGGTAAAAAATCAAATTGAACTTGGCCTGTCATGAGTAACAAGGAAAATTTTAAGGGATTCGATTCCCGCAGTGAAGAAGTTCAGGAACTAATGGAAACCATTCCTTCATGGATTCAGCGATGGGGCATCACACTGATTACTATAATAATCCTCGGCTCCATCTTTCTATGCTGCAATATCCGACTTCCACAAAAGATAGAAATTGAATTATCTCCATTGCCATCATCTGATGTCGTTATTATATCCACCCCCTCTTCAGGGAAAATTCATAAAATAAATTTTTCTGCCAATACCTCCATATCGCACGGCGACACCCTTTTAATATTTGAAGACTCTATTGGAAATCGGATTGCTATCCTCTCCCCTACAACCGGTTATATCCATATTTCAGGCCCATTATCCACACATAAAAATTTACCTGGCTCAATCGAGTTGTTACAGATTCATCACTCTCTACTACCGGTATCACACTATTACGGCTATATCAAATCTGACTATATAAAAGACATATCAATTGGTGATACTGTATCAATAAATACAAATATGGCTCATATTTCTTTCATCTCTCCATACCCGTCTTCAACAGGGCAATACTACATAGAGGTAACCACTCCCTACTCAGGGATACAAACTTCCAATATTGCTCATATTTCTATATCGTCTGAAACAATTTTCAATAATATACTACACAACATTCGACTCAGGCAATAGAGCAATCCTTTTCTCCCTATACAAAATTCCAAAAACGACCGTTTTTGAGACTGTCCGGCAAACTATCTTCGAATGGAAATATACATACCGGATACCGTTTCATAAGCCATCTCAAAATCTATAACTCAAAATATGGTAAATACTCTGAGTTTTGAGATTGAGACACTAAAGAGAAATCGAATTATAGCCAAAAGTGGGATAATTGACCTACTTTTGGCTATAATTCGATTTTATTAGTATTGTAAAACATCATCTTGAATCCGAGATTTGGCTATAAGTGGGTCAAAATACCCACTTATAGCCAAATCTCGATACTTTATATACTCAAGTTTACCACCAACCTCTGAATATATCACCTCATAAGTGGTATATATCCCAACGATATACCAGATACCCGACATTATATAGAAAATATTTTCTATATAAAATATTTTCTATACCTTTGCACCAACAAACACTGTAATACTATATGGCTATATCAAATAAAGTAGGACCACCTGTAACCGGTGAAGACTTC
>PPYF01525599.1_pt1 | contig 19086 bp, 20 predicted proteins | sample 1559871 | NCBI WGS metagenome assembly PPYF01 (sample SAMN08240021, study PRJNA423297) | Human gut metagenome, whole genome shotgun sequencing project. | reverse complement strand
AGTAGAGGCAGCCCTTGAAGGGGCAGCCCTCGGCGTTCATGGCCTTGATGGTGGGCAGGAAAATTTTCTCCATGCACTCGGCGGCGATGGCCGGGGTGTAGTAGGGGTTCGGGGCCACGGTACCCATGCCGCCGGTGTTCAGGCCGGTGTCGTGGTCGTTGGCCCGCTTGTGATCCATGGACGACACCATGGGCTTGACCACCTTGCCGTCGGTAAAGCTCAGCACGCTGACCTCCGGGCCGGTGAGGAACTCCTCCACGACTACGTGGTTGCCGGACGCACCGAACTTCTTGTCCAGCATGATCTCCTTGACGCCGTCGGCGGCTTGCTGCTCGTCCTCGCAGATGAGCACGCCCTTGCCCAGCGCCAGACCGTCCGCCTTGATGACCACCGGGTACTTGCCCTCGGCCTTGATGTAGTCCATGACCTTGGCGGGGTCGTCGAAGGTCTCATACTTGGCGGTAGGGATGCCGTACTTCTTCATCAGGTCTTTGGAGAAGACCTTGGAGGCCTCGATGCGGGCAGCCGCCTTGTCCGGGCCGAAGGCCGGGATGCCGACCTTCGCCAGCGCATCCACCATGCCCAGTGCCAGCGGGTCGTCCTGCGCCACCACCACATAATCGAATTTTTCCTCCGCCGCAAAGGCCACCATGGCCTCCACATCGGTGGCCTTGATGTTCTTGCACTTGGCATCGTAGCTGATGCCGCCGTTGCCCGGCGCGCACCAGACCTCACCGCAGTCCGGGCTCTTCTTCAGCGCCTTGATGATGGCGTGCTCCCGCCCGCCGCCGCCGACGACCAGTATTTTTTTAGACATTTTATAACCTCCCGAAACAGGTTCCTTCTTGGTCAGGTTGTACGAAGAGAAACCTTCTCTTTAGTGATGGAACAACCGGATGCCGCAGAAGGCCATCGCGATGTTGTATTTATTGCAGGTGTCGATGACCTGCTGGTCGCGGATGGAGCCGCCGGGCTGAACGATGGCGGTCACGCCGGAGCGGCGGGCCCGCTCAATGTTGTCGCCGAAGGGGAAGAACGCATCCGAGCCGAGGGACACGCCGGTGATCTGGCTGAGGTAGGCTTTCTTTTCCTCGGCCGTCAGGGGTGCGGGCTGCTCGGTGAAGGTCTCGGCCCAGACGTCGTCGCCGATGACATCCTCCGGCGTGTCGCCGATGTAAACGTCGATGGCGTTGTCGCGGTTGGGCTTCGAAACATCGTCCCGGAAGGGCAGGTTCAGCACCTTGTCCATGTGGCGCAGCTGCCAGTTGTCGGCCTTCTGGCCCGCGAGGCGGGTGCAGTGGATGCGGCTCTGCTGGCCCGCACCCACGCCGATGGTCTGGCCGTTGTAGGCGTAGCAGACACTGTTGGACTGGGTGTATTTCAGGGTGATGAGGGCGAGGACCAGATCACGCTTCTGCTCGTCGGAGACGGTCTTGTTCTCGGTGACCCAGTTGGTCAGCATGGTGTCGGCGTTGATGGTCAGCTCGTTGCGGCCCTGCTCGAAGGTGATGCCGTACACCTGCTTGTGCTCCACGGGGTTGGGCTTGTAGTCCGGGTCGATGGCCACCACGTTGTAGTTGCCCTTCTTCTTGCCGGCAAGGATCGCCAGCGCTTCCGGCTCATAGCCGGGGGCGATGATGCCGTCCGACACTTCGTGCTGGATGAGCTTTGCGGTGGGCACGTCGCAGACATCGGACAGGGCAATCCAATCGCCGAAGGACGACATCCGGTCGGCACCGCGGGCGCGGGCGTAGGCGCACGCCAGCGGGGAGAGCACAGCGTCCGGGGCGATGTGGTACATCTTCCGCTCCACCTCGGTCAGGGGCAGACCCAGCGCTGCGCCCGCCGGGGACACATGCTTGAAGGAGGCCGCTGCGGGCTGGCCGCAGGCCGCTTTCAGCTCCTTGACCAGTTGGATGGAGTTGAGGGCATCCAGAAAATTGATGTAGCCGGGCTTGCCGTTCAGAACGGTCACGGGCAGGTCGGAGCCATCTTCCATATAAATGCGGCTGGGCTTCTGGTTGGGGTTGCAGCCGTACTTCAATGCCAGTTCGTTCATGGGTCTTCCTCCTTAGTTCTGTTTCTCTGCGGCCAGCGCCTCCAGCTCTTCGGGCAGCAGGGCGGGTTCTTCGGGGTCCTCGTCGTCGTTATAGACGGCGTCGTATTTGTTGAAGATCATGTCACCGGTCTCGCCGGTGTCAAGGTCCATGACGCGGGCGAACAGGCTGACCTTGTTATCGGGGTTCAGGTTCTGCCACAGGCCGTGGGCGAAATCGCCGATGGTGCGGGGGCACGCAAAACGGAGCGGCTCCCCCTCAAAGCTGGGGATGGGGCTGCCGTTGTGCTTGTAGGTGCTGATGAAATGGCCCTCACCGGCCACGGGCTGCGGGTAATCGAAGAAATAGCGCTGGACGCTGTCGCCGTTGCCGTCGGCCGATTTCAGGATGCTCATCTGGTAGCTGCCGTCCTCGTACACCACCGCCGAGATGCGGGGGGTGTAGTTGGGGCCGTCCGGCTCAAAGGTGCGGGTGCGCAAAGCGTCCGCGAAGCTCTTGCCCCGGCTCATGAGGTCGTAGATGGTGTCGGTCTGGTCGCCGTTGGTCACGATCTGGGTCCTGCCCAGCGTCAGCACGGGGTTATAGATGATGAGGCTGGGGTCTTCCAGCTTGTCGGGGTCGGCGGCCATGGTGCAGATGCCGCCCCGCTCCGGGATGGGGTCGAACACGCGGTTGCGGCTGTTCTCGCTGCGGCCCATGATGAAATAGCCGATGAACATCTGCCGCCCATCCGGGGCCATCGCCACCGCGATGCCGCGGCCGGGGTACTCGTTGGATGCCAGATACTCGTTCAGATTGATTTTCTCCATAAGGTTCTCCTTTAGCACACGCTTCGTCTCACAGCGGAGCCCGGCATTTTTTGTTTTTCGCACTTGTTTGCCGTCCTGCCAAGGGCTCCCCTATTAGGGGAGCTGGCGAGCCGAAGGCTCGACTGAGAGGTTATTCGATCTCTCCACTGCAAACCATGGCAACGGCCTTGGGCAGGAGCTTCCACTCCGCCTGTTCCATCACCCGCTTCTGCAACACTTCGGGGGTGTCGCCGGGCAGGATGTCCACGGCCTTTTGCAGCAGGATGGGCCCGCCGTCGCACTCCTCATTCACAAAGTGGACGGTGGCGCCGGTCACCTTGCAGCCGCGGGCCAGCGCCGCTTCGTGGGGGCGCAGACCGTACATGCCCGGCCCGCAGAAGGACGGGATGAGCGCCGGGTGGACGTTCAGGATGCGGCGCGGGTAGGCCGCAATGACGCTGGGTCCCAGCACGGAGAGGAAGCCGGCCAGCACCACAAGGTCGATGTGGTGGGTTTTCAACTGGTTCAGCAGAGCGGCGTCGAAATCTTCGCTGCTTTCGTAGTCCCTGCGGCGGACCACCACGCCTTCCACCCCGGCCTTGGCGGCCCGCTCCAGCGCATAGACGCCGGGCTTGGAGGCCACCACCAGCGTGATCCTGCCGTTGGGGTTCTCCCCGCGGGCCTCGCTGTCCAGCAGGGCCTGTAAATTGGTGCCGCCGCCGGACACTAACACGGCAATGTTCAGCACAGTTCGACCCCCTCGCCCTCTGCGATGACGCCCAGCTTGTAAGCCTCCGGCTCACCGTTGGCATGGAGGATGTCCAGTGCCTTGTCGGCCTGTTGGGCGGGCACGGTCAGCACCATGCCGACACCCATGTTGAAGGTGTTGAACATGTCGTGCTCGGAGATATTGCCCACCTTCTGCATCAGGTGGAAAAGGGCCGGGGTGCGGACGTCCGCTTTCTTGATGCGGGCGCAGCAGCCCTTTTTCAGGCTGCGGGGGATGTTCTCGTAGAAACCGCCGCCGGTGATGTGGGAGATGCCCTTGACGTCCACCTCTTCCAGCACCTTGAGCACCGGCTTGACGTAGATCTTAGTGGGGGCCAGCAGAGCCTCGCCCAGCGTCTTGCCGGAAAGCTCTGCCGGGGCAGTCTTCAACACGTCGGGGTCCTTGTCGATATCAAAGATCTTGCGCACCAGCGAGAAACCATTGGAGTGCACACCGGTGGAGGGCAGGGCGAGGATGACGTCGCCGGGCTTCATGGTGTCGTTGTTCAGGATCTTCTCCTTGTCCACGACGCCCACGGTGAAACCGGCCAGATCGTATTCGTCCTCCGGCATCATGCCCGGATGCTCAGCCGTCTCGCCGCCCACGAGGGAGCAGTCGGCCTGAACGCAGCCCTCAGCCACGCCCTTGACGATCTCGGCGATCTTTTCGGGGAGATTCCGGCCGCATGCGATGTAGTCGAGGAAGACCAGCGGCTTGGCACCGGCGCAGATGACATCGTTGACGCACATGGCCACGCAGTCAATGCCGATGGTATCGTGCTTGTCCATGATCATGGCGATCTTCAGCTTGGTGCCCACGCCGTCGGTGCCGGAGATCAGGACGGGGTGCTTGTAACCCGTGCAGTCCAGCTCGAACAGGCCGCCGAAGCCGCCAAGACCGCCGATGCAGTGCTCGTTCATGGTGCGGGCCACATACTGCTTCATCAGTTCAACAGAGCGGTAACCGGCGGTGATATCCACACCGGCGGCTGCATAACTTTCCGAATAGCTCTTTTCCATGGTCTTACTCTCCTAACTTTTTCTCGTCCTTGGGACGGTCGTTCAGGTGGCGTTCGTGAATATCGGTCGAAAGCACCTCGTCGGGCTTCACGGCATATTCCCCGGTGAAGCAGGCGGTGCAGAAGCCGCAGTTGGCACCCTTGGCCAGCTGGACCACATGCTCCGTGGAAAGGTAGCCCAGCGTGTCCGCTCCGATGATCTCGTTGATCTGGGCCACGGTGCGGCCCGTGGCCACCAGCAGCTTCTGGTCGGGGATGTCGGTGCCGAAGTAGCAGGGGTATTTGAAGGGGGGTGCCGACACGCGGAAGTGGACCTCCGCCGCCCCGGCGTCCCGCAGCAGCTTGATGATGCGGGCGGAGGTGGTGCCGCGCACGATGGAGTCATCCACCAGCACCACCCGTTTGCCCTTCACGGTGCTGGACACCACGTTCAGCTTGATGCGCACGCTGTTCTCGCGCTGCTTCTGGCTGCCCTGAATGAAGGTGCGCCCGATGTATTTGTTCTTGATGAAGCCGATGCCGTAGGGGATGCCGCTCTCCTCGGAGTAGCCCAGCGCGGCGTCCAGACCGGAATCCGGCACGCCGATGACCACATCGGCCTCCACGGGGTGTTCCTGTGCAAGGAACCGGCCCGCCTGTTTGCGTGCCTCGTGGACCGAGCAGCCCTCAATGATGCTGTCCGGGCGGGAGAAATAGATGTACTCGAAGACGCACATCTGGGTATCCTTCCGGCCGCAGTGGTCCTTGATGCTCCGCAGCTCACCGCTGCGGGTGTCCACCACGACGATCTCGCCGGGCTCCACGTCCCGCAGCAGGGTCGCTCCGGCGGCGTCCAGCGCGCAGCTCTCGCTGGCGAAGACGTAGCCGCCGCCGGGCAGCGCGCCGATGCACAGGGGCCGGTAGCCGCGGGGGTCCCGCACCGCGATGAGCTTGGTGGACGACATGATAACAAGGCTGTAGGCTCCCTGTAAAACATCCATCGTCTTGCTGATCGCCGTCTCGATGCTGCCCATCCGCAGCCGGTTCCGGGTGACGAGGTAGCAGATGACTTCGGTATCGGAGGAGCCGTGGAAGATGGCACCCTCATTTTCCAGCTGGCGGCGCAGCTCCAAGGCGTTGGTCAGGTTGCCGTTGTGGCACAGGGCCATGGTGCCCCGCCCGTGCCGGACGATCATGGGCTGGGCGTTGGCCCGCACCCGGCTGCCCGCCGTTGCGTAGCGGACATGGCCGGTGGCCATGTGGGCTGCCGGGCTGGAAATACTGGCCAGCACCGCCGGGGTGAACACCTCGTTCACAAGGCCGAGGTCCCGGTGGCCGGTGATCACGCCGTCCTCATTCACCGCGATGCCGCAGCTCTCCTGCCCGCGGTGCTGCAGCGCGTACAGCGCCGAGTAGGCGGCAGCCGCCACATCCTCGGTGCCCGCGCGGTCATAGATGCCAAAAACGCCGCACTCTTCGTGAAGCGGATATGCAAAATCAGACATTAGAGTTCCTCAATTTCTTTCTGCAGTTTCTGTTCCTTGGCGGCGATCTGCCATGCCATCGCGGCGCGCTCGTCGGTCAGCTTGGCGGCCAGCTCGTCGTCGCTCAACGCGAGGATCTCCGCCGCCAGCCATGCGGCGTTCTTCGCGCCGTTCAGGGCCACCGTGGCCACCGGGATGCCGCTGGGCATCTGCACCGTGGCCAGCAGCGCGTCCATGCCGTCCATGGCGCCGCCCTTCATGGGGATGCCGATGACCGGCAGGGTGGTGTTGGCTGCAAAAGCACCGGCCAGATGCGCCGCCATGCCCGCCGCACACAGGATGACGCCGAAGCCGTTGTCCTTGGCGCTCTTGGCGAAAGCCGCCGCCTCAGCAGGGGTGCGGTGGGCCGAAAGGATGTGGGCCTCAAAGGGGATGCCCAGCGCCTTGAGCTGGCTGCACGCCCCCTTTACCACCGGCCAATCACTGTCCGAACCCATGATCACAGCAACTTTACGAATCATATTCCGAAGCCTCTCTTTCTCTTTCCCGTGTCCACACAAACAAAAAAGGCTGTGGTGTGCCTACACCACGGCCTTCTGCTCCTGCGAAATCTGCAAAGTGTTCCCACACAAAGTTACACGGGTTCCCTGCACTGCACCCGCACGCGGACGACGAATGACCTCATGCAGCATTTCCAGCATTCCGTAACCCCTCCGAACTTCTATGGGAAACTCACTTTTCCATCCTCTGCAAACGGCGCGGCAGACCCGCACCGTCCTTCTGATAGATACAGTTTACGGCAAAATATCCGCTTTGCAAAGGGTGTTTGGGCAATTTCTCCCTTGTGTTCTCTTGCTCCAAAAAACTTTCAAAAGTTTTGTGCAGTTTCGACACTCATTTTCTTTTTAAGTATGACTTATTTGTAGGGTATGATTTTTTAAGGATGTACGACCTCAAAAAATAATTTTCGCCGTCGTAGCCCGCGCCGCCTTGATGAGGTCGGCGGGAGCGCAGCACACCTGCGTGCCGATGCGGCCGCCGGAGACGTAGACCTTCTCCTGCGCCAGCACGCTTTCGTCAAAAACGGTCACGTACTGCTTTTTCATGCCCACCGGGCTGCAGCCGCCCCGGACGTAGCCCGTCACCTTGTTGATGTCGGCCACATGGATCATGGCGACGCTCTTTTCGCCCACGCTGCGGGCGGCAGCTTTCAGGTCCAGCTCCGCCGCCACCGGGATCACGAAGACGAAGTAGTTCCGGCTCGCCCCCTGTGTCACCAGTGTCTTGTACACGCACGCCGGGTCCTCGCCCATGCTCTGCGCCACATGGATGCCGTCCACGGCCACCCCCTCCTCGTGGGGGTACTCGTGGGCCGTGTAGGCCACCTTTGCCCTCTCCAAGATCCTCATTGCGTTGGTTTTTGCTTCTTTGCCCATGGTATTATCCCTCTTTGAATTTCTGAATCATTTTGAATTTTTCGTAGTGTCTTTCCCCTGCCGTATCTTGCGCAGTGCTAAACAAAGGCCCTGTCGCCCCGGAAGCGGGCTTGCCCTCTCCGTCATCGCTTCGCGATGCCACCTCTCCCAAAGTGAGAGGCCTTGGCAGTCCGTCAAGTTCCCGGTTTGGAGTCTTTACGCCCTGCTGCCGTAAGGGGAGCCGAAGGCGTTACGCGGAGACTTTCCGCCTTTGCCAAGGGCTCTCCCTTTGGGAGAGCTGGCGCGAAGCGCCTGAGAGGGCAAGCCCGCTGACGGCGAGACTTCGCCTCAGTTTAGCAGGTACTTGTGGCGGGGCGAAGTCCCATCCACTTCCCTATTCTACCACTTTCTCAAAAAAATATCAAAATCCTCTTGACTTCAGGAAACTGAAGTGATATGATAAGCCCATGCTTCAGGAAACTGAAGTTTGACGAAACAAGCTTACGGCAATGGAGCCGGTCTCCGGTGCCGTTTTTGAGAGGAAAAAGGCAAAGGAGAGATTCCCATGATCATCGTATTGAAACAGGACGCCCCCGACGTACAGATCCACGAATTCTGCCGCGAGCTGGAAGGCATGGGCCTCCAGATCAACGACTCCAAGGGCAGCGACACCCACATCCTCGGCCTCATCGGCGACACCAAGGCCGTTGCTGAGAGCTGGGTGCTGGCGAACCCGGTGGTCGAGACCTGCCGCCGCGTGTCCGAGCCTTATAAGAAAGCCAACCGCAAGTTCCACCCGGACGACAGCGTCATCGACGTGGACGGTGTGAAGATCGGCGGCGGCAATTTCGCGGTCATTGCGGGCCCCTGCAGCATTGAGAGCGAGGAGCAGATCACCTACTGTGCCCAGCGCGTGAAGGCCGCCGGTGCTTCCCTGCTGCGCGGCGGCGCGTTCAAGCCCCGCACCTCGCCCTACTCCTTCCAAGGGATGCGCAGCGAGGGCCTCGACCTGCTCAAGCTGGCCCGCCGCGCCACCGGTTCCCCCATCGTCACCGAGATCATGAACACCGAGCACCTGCCCCTGTTCGAGAACGTGGACCTCATCCAAGTGGGTGCCCGCAACATGCAGAACTTCGAGCTGCTCAAGGCCGTCGGCCGCCAGAAGAAGCCCGTCCTGCTCAAGCGCGGCCTTGCCAACACGCTGGAAGAGTTCGTGATGAGTGCCGAGTACATCATGGCCGAGGGCAACGAGAACGTCATCCTCTGCGAGCGCGGCATCCGCACCTTCGAGACCAGTATGCGCAACACCCTCGACCTTGCGGGCGTGGTCATGCTCCACAAAATGACCCACCTGCCCGTCGTCGTGGACCCCAGCCACGCCTGCGGCCACGCATGGATGGTGCCCCAGCTGGCCAAGGCAGCCGTCGCCGCCGGTGCCGACGGCCTGATGATCGAGGTCCACAACAACCCCGCCAAGGCCAAGTGCGACGGCGCCCAGAGCCTGACCCCCGACCAGTTCGATGAGCTGATGCAGTTCGTCAGCAAGGAAGTCGAATTCTTCGGCAAGAAGATGAACTAAATTCCGATATTACAAAATGGGCTGCTGCACTTTCGGCTAAAACGATGTGCAGCAGCCCATTCTTTTTTGCAAATTTTTGCTTGTCATTCGTCGAAGAACATGTTAAACTGAAAATACCGCCCGATGTGGGCGGTATAAGGTGCTGTCTGCATCAACGGTGGTCATGCTTCCCGCCCTGTATCGCTGTTTCTTTCTACCCAGAATGAAGCAGGGGTTCCGGGAGTGGAACTTTTTTGCAGAAACTTCCCGGAGCTCTGAAGGCGAAGGGAGGGATATCGATGAGCCTGATGGAACTTCTCACGCTGTTGGCGGTCTTCCTCAGTTTACTGAGTCTGATCGTTGACATCGTCCGTCTGACCGTTGAGGTCATGGACAAGTTTTCTCAGTGCAGATCCGATGAAAACAAGAAAGATTGACCGCCCTCAGCGTCGCAAACCTGAGCAGTCAATCTTTGATTGTCGGGTGAGAAGCTGACCATTGCGGACAGCACCCTTTCTGTTTTCAGTATATACGAACCAACGTCGTTTGTCAAGCCCGTCTGTTTGTGCTATACTATAGTATATTTTTGAAACACGAGGTCATCAACATGAAAGCACATATCGCACGCAACCAGAACGCCGGGCTCCCGCTGGCGCTGGGCTGGAACCTCTCCGCTGCCGACCGCGGCATCTTGGAGGGCATGGCCCCCGCCTTCGGGATGAAGCTGCTCCTCGTCTCCCCCGCCGACGCGGGCAAGACGGTGGCACAGCTGCTGGGCGAAGTAGAGACGAAGAGCACCCGCACGCTGGTGCTGGAACCCAGCGCCTACCCGCCGGCCCTCGTTCTCGCCAACTTCAAGGATCAGGACGTGGACACCCTGCTGGACCTGATGAAACAGGCGCAGGTGAACATCCCCCTCAAGGCCATGGTCACTCCCACCAACAAGAGCTGGGTCTTCGGCGACCTGCTGGCCCACCTGCAGGAGGAGCACGCCACCTTCACTGCCGCAAAGGAGACCACCCAAGCATGAACATCCGCCGCATCCTGTCCGTTTTCCTTTCTGCCGCCCTTTGCCTGAGCTTGCTGGCCGGGTGCGGCGGGGCCGCTTCCTCCGGCTCCGGCAGCACTTCCGGCACCGCCGACGGCCCCCAGCGCTACTCCACCGTCTTCTACGATGCCTTCGACACCGTGACGCAGGTCATCGCCTACTGCGACAGCGAAGAGGACTTCAACGCTCAGATGACCGCCCTTCACGCAGACCTGCTGGAATACCATAAGCTCTACGACATCTACAACGACTATGACGGCATCGTGAACGTCAAAACCATCAACGACAACGCGGGCAAGGCCCCCGTCACGGTGGACGACAAAATTTTGGGGATGTTGGAACTGGCCCAGCAGATGTACGACACCACGGGCGGCAAGCTGAACATCGCCATGGGCAGCGTGCTGAACATCTGGCACAACTACCGCGAAGCCGCCCTTGCCGATGACGACGACTCCAACAACCAGCTTCCCACGCAGGAGGAGCTGACCTCCGCCGCCCAGCACTGCGACATCGGAAACCTCGTCATCGACGATGACGCCAAGACCGTCTACCTCGCCGACCCGGAGATGTCGCTGGACGTGGGCAGCGTGGGCAAAGGCTACGCCGTGGAAATGGCGGCACAGGCCGCCGAGGCGCGGGGCCTGACCAGCGCCCTCATCAGCGTGGGCGGCAACCTCCGGGCCATCGGCACCAAACCCGACGGCTCCCCGTGGGTCGGCGGCGTGGAGAACCCGTGGAACTCCTCCGAGGTCTACACCACGGCCAGTTCCACCGTCGCCGCCGTGAAGATGAGCGACCTTTCCCTCGTCACCAGCGGCGACTACCAGCGCTACTACGTCGTGGACGGCGTCCGCTACCACCACCTCATCGACCCGGCCACCCTTCAGCCCGCCGCCTACTTCGACAGCGTGAGCGTCCTTGTCCCCGACTCCGGCGTGGCCGACTGCCTCACCACCGGCCTGTTCTGTATGCCGCTGGAAGAAGGCCAAGCCCTCGTCGAATCCCTCGACGGCGTGGAGGCCCTCTGGTGCACCACCGACGGCCAAGTGATCCCGTCCAGCGGCTGGGGCAGCCACAGCAATTGATCCAAAGATACAAAAAGACCTGACAGTTTTCCCGCTGTCAGGTCTTTTTTGTTGTCACAATGTCTCCCGGAATGCCTTCCACGGGCCCGCGCGGCCGGTCAAGCGATCGGCAGTCTCCTCGCCGAAGTCTGCTTTCAGCTTCTCGTAAGCTTCCCGCAGCTTTACCGGGCGGGAGGTCGTGTTGTGGGTGTCGGAGGCGATCACATCAATGACGCCCTTCCGCAGCCAGCGCTCTACCCGTCGCTTCTGCCAGAAACCGCCCAGCTCCAGCACGGTGGAGCAATTCATCTGGCACGCAATGGGGTACCGTGCTTTCAGCTTTTCCAACAGCCCGCGCTGCTCAAGGCAGCGGTAGCGTTCCACATGGGCCACGAGGATGGAATACCCGCACCCGGCCACCTGTTCCAGCCCTGTTTCCAGCTCTTTGGCCGACGTCTGGGGCAGATATTCCATCAGCACCCAGTCGGTGTCTGCCAGCGTCGGGAGGCCGGATTCTCTGGCCGCGTCCCGCAGCATGGGGTTATACAGCAGCTCCGCGCCCGGATAGAGGTTCAGCTCATAGCCTTTGGCGCGGCAATAGTCCCGCGCCGATTCCAGATGGCGCGCATACGTCTCCTGCGGGAACCGCTCCAGACCCGGCGCTGCATGGGAGGTCGCAAACAGAGTGGTCACACCGTTTTCGCTGGCCGCATCCAGCATCGCCCGCATCTGCTCTTCCGACCCTGCGCCGTCGTCCACCCCGTACACGAAGTGGGCATGAATATCCAGAAAATCTCCTGCCATGGGCTCAGCCCTTCTTCTCTTCGTCTGCGCCCTTTTCGTAGGCCTTGTAGTAGTTGGAATAGTGGGATTTGTAGTAATATTTCTTGCTCGTAAAGCCGTCGTAATCCACCTGATTCAGGATGGTGCCGAGGATGGGGCAGCCGGAGTGCTCCAACTGTGCCTTTGCCTCGATCAGCTCCTGCCGGTGGACCTGATTGTAGCTCACGACCAGCAGGATGCCGTCGCAGTATTTGGCGATCTCGGCCGCATCAATGACCACACCCACCGGGGCCGCATCCACGATCACATAGTCATATGCCTCGGCCAGACGATCCAGCAGCGCTTGGAACCGGTTCGACACCAGCAGTGGGAGGGGGTTGAGCAGCTCGCGGCCCACGGGCACAAAATCCATACCGGCGACATTTGTCTTGTACAGCACTTCGTCCTGCTCGGCGATGCCCGCGAGATAATGCGACAGACCGTACTTCTTCGAGTCCTGCGGGAACTTGACGCCATAGGTGCTGACGATCCTGCTCCGCCGCAGGTCGGTGTCCACCAGAACGACCCGCTTGCCACGCTCCGCCAGCTTCCGGGCCAGACTCAGGCTCGTAAAGCTCTTGCCCTCCGAAGCGTGGGAACTGGTCAGCATCAGCTTTTTGGTATCCCTGCCCAGAAACGAGATGTTGGTGGAGAGGGTGTTGAAGGCCTCGTTCACCGGGTAACTCAGCTGCGGAAGTTTTCTAAATTCAAGCGTATTCACAGCGTTTTTCCTCCCGGCAGTTTCAGACCGCCCTCCTTCTGGTGCTTGGGTTCCTCGCCCTTTTCCAGCGGAATGACCGCCAGCGTCACCAGACCCGTATACTTCTTGATGTCGTCTGTCGTCTTGTAGGTATCATCCATCAAAGCGAGCAGCACGAACACGCCCGCGCAGGCCACAAAGCCCAGCATTGCCCCCAGCATGACCGTCCTCGTCTTGTTGGGGCTGACGGGCGCGGTGGGCACCAGCGCCGTGGACATGATAGAGGGCTTATCCGTCGCCATCTTCTTGGCGATGTAATCCCGCACGACCTCCGCGTACTTGTTCGCGATATCCGCAGCCTCCTGCGGGTCTTCCGAAGTCACCGATATCTTCAGCATCCGGGTGTTGGAGGCGTTCGACACCGAGAGCATCGAGTCCAGCTGCTCATAGGTATAGGGCAGGTTCAGCTCTGAGATGACCTGTTCCTGCACCTCCCACAGGTGGAAGACTTGGATGTAGTCATCGGTCAGCGCCGAACCGATCTGAAGGTCGGAGATATTGATGGCGGAATCCTTCCGGCTGATCACGTAGATCGTGGAGGATGCCTGATACTTCGGCGTTACGAAAAACACCACTGCCACTGCCGCGATCAGCGCACAGGCCACCGTGGCCGCCGCGATCTGCTTCCACTTGCCCAGCAGCACATAAAACAGCTCCAGCAGATCGATGGTCTCTTCGTTCACCTCCGGGTTCGTATCCGGGCGGGGCAGGTTCCCCTCTTTGCGGAGCATCTGGTTATCTGACACAGTATCGTTCTCCCTCTTTTATGGAAACTACAGTAAAACGGAAAGAAGGCAGTGGCAGCAAATGCCACTGCCTTCTGTAAACTTACAAAAGGTGTTCGCTCAGGCTCAGACCTTTGCAGTCTTCTTGGTCGCGACCAGAGTCACGTTCTTCTTGCCGATCTTCTTCAGCAGAGCACCGGTCAGCTTGACCTGAACCTTGCCGTCCTTGACAACGCCGGTCACGGCGATCTTCTCGTAAGTCACGGTGCCGTCCTTGCCGACCACGGGAACCATGACCAGAACGGTCACCTGCTCGTTCTCCTTGTAAGCGGCGTCGATGACAGCGCTGCTCAGAGAAACGGTAGCCTCGGTGCGGTTGAACAGCGGGGTCTGCTCGATGGTCACAGTCTGAACAGCGGTGATCTCGACCTTCTCCTCAGCCGTTGCACCAACGGCATCCTTCAGCTCCTCAGCAGAAGAAGCCAGCTCTGCCACGACCTCAGCGGACTGTGCCACGGTGGCCTCGGTCTCCTCGGTGCTGATGGACACACGGTCAAAACCGGTGGTCTCAACGGCAGCAGTTGCCTTGATCTCGTCAGCGACGGTCTTGCTGGGAGTTGCGGCAAAAGCAGCAGCACCCATGCTCAGGATCAGTGCACCCGTCAGAATAACACTTGCGATTCGTTTCATAATGATAACTCCTTTCAAACCTCCACCACACCCCGATCAGATGCGGTTTTATCGTAAATGCCCTCACCGGGCATCCACTTTCACTCTACCGGCTCCCAGAACAACTCCAGCACCGCCTGTTGGATGGAACCGGCGTCCGGATAAAATTCTGTAAAGCCATCGTCAGCGGTCTTGTGCTCGCCGGTCAGTTCCAGTGTGGGTTCCAGCGTATAGTCTCTGGCGTTCCACACCTCGTTGATGATCCGGCCCCGCGCCATATCTGTGACCAGATACGGCAGCAATTCGTCGTACAGGTCTGCGGTAAACTGTTCGCTGGCCCGGACTTTCTGCCCCAGCTGCGCTGCCAGTTGGCTCAGGAACTCCTCTTGGCGCTTCATGCGGGACTCGTTGGTGCCGTCACCGACCGCCATACGGCTCCGGACGAAGGTCTCTGCCTGATCTCCCTGCAGCGTCAGGGTGGTGCCTTTCGTCATGGCCGGGTCGACCTCGGAAAAGTCATCCTCCAAGGTCACAGTCACGCCGCCCGCCAGATCGTTCAGCGTCGAGATGCCGTCCAGATTCATCGCCAGATAAAAATCAATGGATTCATCCAGCAGCAATCCCTCGGCCGCTTGGCGCGCATACTCGCAGCTTTCTTCCTTGCCGTCGCCGAAACCGTGGGCCAGACTGATCTGCATTTCCTTGGTGCCGACGGGGCTGCCGAAATAGCCCAGCACCGTGCATTCCGCCATGGTGTCGCGGTCGATCTTCAACTGCCGGATGGTCTTGTTTTCCGGGTCGATGACGATCACGCGCTGGAAATCCGCTTGGCCTCCCTCATAGGAGCCCTCACTCTCCACCTCGCTGTCATGATCCACGCCCATCACAAGGATGGAGGTCAGGTTCTCGCGGCGGCGATAGGTCACCCCGCCAACTTCCCGCGTCTCCACCGTCTCGGTCTGGGTCAAGTCTCCGCGCACCGCTTGCGCATCGCGGGTCTCCAGCCAACGACCGCCCGCGTACAGCGCCACACCCAGCAGGATCAGCACCGCCGCTGCCACCGGAACCAGCCATTTTCCCCGGCTCCCGGCCCGATCAAATCGTTTCAAATATTCTTTTTCGCTCCTCTCAGGAAAAGCAGCATTTAGATATACTACTTCTGGCATAGTATATCTCATATTATAGCAGCTTGTCAATCATTTCTTCCAATTTTTTATACGTCCCTCCCCCCTTAAAAAATAAAAAAACAGGAAGAAACGCAAAAATGACGTTTCTTCCTGTGGAATTCATTTAAGATCCAATTCCGGCGGCACGTCGATCTCATCCGAGACATATCTGCCGTTCTTTTTCCGCTGACGCACGCACTCGGTGAGCAGATACTCGATCTGCCCGTTCACCGAGCGGAAGTCATCCTCCGCCCATGCGGCAATGGCGTCGTAAAGCTTCGCGTTCAGACGGAGCGGGACCTGTTTTTTCGGTTCGGCCATCAGTACAGGCTGCCGCTGTTCACAATGGGCTGAGCGTCACGGTTGCCGCAGAGCACCACCAGCAGGTTGGAGACCATTGCTGCCTTGCGCTCATCGTCAAGCTCCACCACCTTATTTTCATTCAGACGTTCCAGCGCCATTTCCACCATGCCGACTGCACCATCCACGATCATCTTGCGGGCGTCGATGATGGCGCTGGCCTGCTGGCGCTGGAGCATGACGGCTGCGATCTCCGGCGCGTAGGCCAGATAGGTGATGCGGGCTTCGAGGATCTCGATGCCCGCCTCGGTCACGTTTTTCTGGATCTCGTCTTGGATGCGCTTGGCCACGACTTCGGAGGAACCGCGGAGGCTGCCCTCATCGGCCACACCGTCGCCGGTAGTGTCCACATTGGGAGACACATCGTAAGGGTACACCCGCACCACATTGCGCAGGGCGCTGTCACACTGCAAAGACAGGTACTCCTTGTAGTTGTCCACATTGAAGACCGCCTTTGCGGTATCGGTCACGCGCCAGATGACCGCAATGCCGATCTCCACCGGGTTGCCGAGGCAGTCGTTGATCTTCTGGCGGGAGTTATTCAGGGTCATCATCTTGAGCGAGATCTTCTTGCTGGTCAGCTCAGGGGTCTGGGTGCTGCCGCTGCCGCTTGCCTTGAACCGGGTGTTTTCCCCGTTGTTCACGTCTCCGCTCTGGCTCAGGCGGGTGCCTGCGGCCGGGTTGACGGCGGTGCAGAAGGGGTTCACCCAGTAGAACCCCTGTCCTTTCAGGGTGCCGATGTAATCGCCGAACAGGGTAAGCACCAGCGCTTCCTGTGGCTTGAGGACCCTCAGGCCGCAGAGCACAAAGATGCCCGCGACCACATACACGATGGACACGATCAGCAGCGGCACACCCAGAATGTAGTTTTCCAGTTCCATCTGGAACGCGGCCAGCACAAAGGCAGCGATCGCCGCCACATAGCCCGCCAGCGTCAGCAGCAGGACGGCCATGCCGTTTTTCTTCGTTTGCAGGATCTTTTCTTCCATAACAGAGTTCCTCCTTGTCGGATCCGAAAGTGTTTCTTTCTGATATCAGAATCATATCACTTTGTTCCGGCATTGTCAAGTTGCCTCTCACTGCTCAATCGACCTCGGAATTGCATCCTGCAAAATTTTCTTGATTTCTCTGGAAATCCCCCGCCATTGCAAATACAAAATCTTATAGTAGTTTCTATCTTTTTTCAAAAAATTAGTTGGAGTTAATGTATTGTCAGCGTCCCGCGCCATCACAAAGCCAGAAGTTCCCGCCTCAATAATCAAATTAAACAGTTGCTCCAAAATTTCTTCGTATCTGTCTTTCTGCTGGAATACTTCTGCCGGAAATAAATACATGAGTCCCTCAATATCCGACACGGCTTCATAAACTTTACTTTCCATCCCACTATCATGGCGTGAAGCATTGAAAATCTCCTCCATTTTCTGCTCCGTAATATTTCCCTGATAATATCTTGATGCAAGAGCAACAAATGCAATGCACACCGTCCGAGAATTGTGAGCGAAAGCAATCGAATCATTTGATATCGCAGAATCTCTATTTTCACGATCGAATTTCTTTAGGAAAGATTTGTGATAGTAAAAATCAATATAAAGCAACTCTTTGGAAATTCTCGCCATTTGCATTTGATTTCCATTGAATATTTTTTCATAATACTCCGGACGATACAAAGTCGATGGTTTATTTCTGCTTGCACACGGCATTTGGAAAATCGCTGCCAGCGCTAATTTTCCAACTTCCAAAAGCGCTGTATTTAGATAATCTTCCTTATATGCCCTTGGAACTTCTTCACCTCGTTTTGTTTGATAGAAGATTCCTTCTTCCCGCATTACTCTTGAAAAACGCATCTGCTCTGGCGCATTTGCCTTCAAGTCTACCGCTTTGATCGGCTTTTGCGTATTCGCTGCTTTTGCAATGGCTAAACTGAAGTTATTTCGTTCATCTTCTGTTTCACCATCGTTGCGAATAATCTTACAAGGAAGATACAGGTCTTCCTCTTGGTTGATATTAGGATTTTTATGAAGCATATAAGTGGTCTGTCCACCATTGATAATCGAAAAATTGCGAAGCCTTACTTCTCTTCCATCTGGCTCAAAATCGTCGCAAATAATAGTAATACCATTATTTTTCATCCAGAATGATTCCGGTGCCGTTCTTATTGTTTCATTAATTCCCTGATCAATTTCTCTTCCAGCAATATGATAACGCAAATTTTTAGAGAGTAGCTGAATATTGTGCTGCGCATAGAGTGTCTTAATCGAAAACGCCGAAGCATTAACGATAACCGCCTTATCCCCATAACAAAGCCAATTTCTTGCCTGATCAATTTTTATTTTTCCCTGTTCTACCGTCGGACGTCTTGACTCTGATTCCTTGATTTCTTCTTCAATATCCTTACCAAAATAAAACTTAACATCGAACGCACTATCATCTTCAAACTGGTTTCGGAACTGGCGCTCAAGCTGAACCCTGTTAATTCCTGCCTGCAATGCACTCGTATAGAAAATGAATTTTACTCTCGCATCTTCAGCTTGTTCTGAATCCAGCGATAAAAATCTTCTTTGTACTTTCGCATTGGCCTGTTCATATCGGCCAGCCTTCATATCTTTGTAGAAAGCTGCCATTTTATTCATGGCACTTGCGACATCATCTTTATTAATTGTTGTATAATATTTGGATTGTGCAATAACCAAATCACTATTTTCAGAATTCGGATCCGTCAAAAGGACATCAACGCCCCCATCATTCGGTCCATCAACAATCATTTCCATAAGATCTGATTCATTCAGGACAAGCGCAGGATTTTTATAGAGGTTTGCTCGAATGCAAAGAGCCGAAAAGGCATACGCATCGCTTTTTTCACGAAGCGAAGGATATATATCTTTCAATGAATGGATTTTATCTTGAATGACAGTATAACTTTGATTTTCCGCTGGCATAAAAATCCTCCTTTGCACATTAACTTGTTTTCATATTACCATATCATTCCAAATTCTACAAGATCCACGCAAGCAAAATAAACATGAGCTGTTGCAAAATAGTGCCTTTAGATACGCAAAAAGACGCCCCCGTCTTTCGACGAGAGCGCCTTCATTTTCAAGAATAAAGATTCAAGAAAGAACGTTCAGGGGAGACAAATTACTTGATCTCGACCTTAGCGCCAGCCTCTTCCAGCTTCTTCTTGATGTCCTCAGCCTCAGCCTTGGAAGCCTTCTCCTTGACAGCCTTGGGAGCGCCGTCAACGATAGCCTTAGCTTCCTTCAGGCCCAGACCGGTGATCTCCTTGACCAGCTTGATGACCTGCATCTTGGTAGCGCCAGCCTCAGCGAGGATGACGTCGAACTCGGTCTTCTCTTCCTCAGCGGCAGCAGCAGCGCCAGCAGCAGCGGGAGCAGCAGCAGCAACAG
>PPYF01370579.1_pt1 | contig 19096 bp, 17 predicted proteins | sample 1559871 | NCBI WGS metagenome assembly PPYF01 (sample SAMN08240021, study PRJNA423297) | Human gut metagenome, whole genome shotgun sequencing project. | reverse complement strand
CCGCTTTGCTGCGTACTTCCAGCAGGGCAACATGGAGTCCAACGGTAAGTACGTTGACCGTAACGGCAACAAAGTGGCGCACCAGACTGGCCCAATCATCTGGGGCGAGCCGGGTACCAACGGCCAGCACGCGTTTTACCAGCTGATTCACCAGGGGACGAAAGTGGTGCCGTGCGATTTCATCGCTCCGGCTATTACCCACAACCCGCTGACCGACCACCATCCGAAACTGCTGTCTAACTTCTTCGCGCAGACCGAAGCGCTGGCGTTCGGCAAATCTCGTGAAGTGGTTGAGCAGGAATATCGTGACCAGGGTAAAGATCCGGCTACGCTGGACTACGTGGTGCCGTTTAAAGTGTTCGAAGGCAACCGTCCGACTAACTCCATTCTGCTGCGTGAAATCACGCCTTACAGCCTGGGTGCACTGATCGCACTGTACGAACACAAAATCTTCACTCAGGGCGCAATCCTGAACATCTTCACCTTCGACCAATGGGGCGTAGAGCTGGGTAAACAGCTGGCTAACCGCATCCTGCCGGAGCTGAATGATGATAAAGCGATCGATAGCCACGACAGCTCGACTAACGGTCTGATTAACCGTTATAAGTCCTGGCGCGCGTAAGGTTATATATTCTCAATGCCGGCTTGATGCCGGCATTTTTTTTGTCAGATAATTCTGCTTATTCCTGAAATTTGCCTAATATTGGCATTGAGCATAATCCTAAATATCCATTCAACTTACCTTCTCTTTCGGAATAACCGTATATTGCTATTTTTTAATTAATAAATAAGCATATGTTTTTAAACATTATATTTATTTCGTGTTATTGCTTTTGCTTATTATCCTAAAGTGCCCATGTCTATTTTTCCTGCGCCAAATCTATTCATTTGGTTGTGTATACTCGATGACGCCTGAATTCTCTTGGGCAAATATCCATTCATTCATTGAAGGGAAATTGTTATGAAGAAAATCCTCTATGGCATTTTTGCCATTTCGGCGTTTGCTGCGGCAAGCGCTAGCGCAGCACCGATTGAAACCGGTGAAGCGGCTGGCGTCGCTGCAACGTCCGTGTCTGCCGGGAGTTCAACCGCCACCAGCGCCAGCACCGCAGGCTCTGCTGTCGGTATGGCGCTGGCAGCGGCTGGCGGTGACGGTTCCAATACCGGGACCACCACCACCACCAGCACGACCACCAGTACCCAGTAATTAAAGGTACGTTAATTCTAACCACACTTCGGTGTGGTTATTTCGCCCCTTGGAGAAGCGTCGTGAAGCGACTTTTTATCCCTCTTTTATGCCTGCTGCTTCAGGCGTGTTCACCCAGCACCAAGGGGCTGGGGCACTCGCTTTGGGAGAGCGTCTGGGGTTCGCCGGGCGTACAGCTGACCGACGACGATATCCAGAATATGCCGTATGCCAGCCAATATATGCAGCTTAACGGTGGACCGCAGATTTTTGTGGTGCTGGCGTTCTCGGAAAACGGTCAGCAGAAATGGCTGACTCAGGACCAGGCAATGTTAGTGACTCAGCATGGGCGGCTGGTGAAAACGCAGCTCAAGGGCGACAACCTGCTCACGGTGAACAACCTCGATAACGATCCCTTGAACCATGCCAATCAGATTACCGACGGCGCCACCTGGACGCGGACGATGGGCTGGACCGAGCATCAACAGGTGCGCTACGCCACGGCAAAATCCACCTTCCGCTGGGACGGTAGCGATACGCTGACCATGGCGGGAACGCAAACGGCGGTTCGCGTGCTGGAGGAAGAGGTCAGCACTTCCGAAACCCATTGGCGTAATCGCTACTGGGTGGATAGCGAAGGGCAGATCCGACAATCACAGCAGTATCTGGGGGCGGGGACTTTCCCGGTTAACACCACGCTTATCAAGGCGGCGAAATCATGAATAAAACGCTTATTGCTGCCGCTATCGTCACTCTTATTTCTTCTGCCAGCGCCCTGGCCGCAGGCACCGTTGAGGTGCATCAGGCGGGCGTGGCGAAACCGCTCACGTTAACGAACGCCGAGCGGCTGGCGGATTTAGTCGGGCAGCCACGGCTGGCGGGAAGCTGGTGGCCTGGCGCCGTGATTACTACGCCGCAGGCGACTGAGCAGGCTATGCGTGAACACCAGGAGCTGTTGGCGCAACTGAGTGCGCTGGCGAAGGACGAAGGCGGTAGCGACGCGGCGGCCATCAATGCACTGCGCAATCAGCTGCAGGCGATGCCGGTGACCGGGCGTCTACAGGTGCCGCTCGACCCGGATATCGTACGTGTCCACAGCCAAAATAATCCACCGTTACAGGGGAAATACACGCTTTGGCTTGGGCGTGAACCCTCGACGATTACGCTGATTGGGCTGGTGGATAAACCGGGGAATATCGCGTTTACGCCGGGAAAAGATGCCGCGGGATATCTTGCAGATATCAACCTGCTTAGCGGTGCGGACCACAGCTACGCCTGGCTGATTTATCCGGATGGGCGTACGCAAAAAGCACCGGTGGCCTACTGGAATAAACGGCATATCGAACCGATGCCCGGCAGCATTCTTTTTGTCGGCTTTGCTGACTCGTTGTGGACGAATAAATACGAGGCGCTCAACGCCGCCATTCTTCGCTCCTTGTCGCAGCGGAGACCTGAATAATGAAAAAAAACTGTCTGTATAGCCTGCTTGCCCTGGCGGTGAGTGCGGCCTGCCATGCGGAAACCTATCCGGCGCCGATTGGCCCGTCACAATCGGACTTCGGTGGCGTCGGCCTGTTGCAAACTCCGACGGCGCGTATGGCGCGTGAGGGTGAGTTCAGCCTCAACTATCGCGATAACGATCAATACCGCTATTACTCCGCTTCGGCCCAACTGTTCCCGTGGCTGGAAACTACCCTGCGCTACACCGACGTACGTACTAAAGAGTACAGCAGCGTGGAGTCATTTTCGGGCTCACAAACCTATAAAGATAAAGCCTTCGACGTGAAGCTACGCCTATGGGAGGAGAGTTACTGGCTACCGCAGGTCGCCGTGGGGGCGCGTGATATCGGCGGTACTGGGCTGTTTGATTCGGAATATGTCGTGGCCAGTAAAGCCTGGGGGCCATTTGATTTCTCGCTCGGTTTAGGCTGGGGCTACCTGGGGACCAGCGGCAACGCCACCAATCCGTTTTGTTCGTACAGCGATAAATACTGCTACCGCGATAACAGCTATCGCAAAGCGGGCTCGGTTGATGGTAGCCAGATGTTCCACGGCCCAGCGGCGTGGTTCGGCGGTATTGAATACCAGACGCCGTGGCAGCCGCTGCGTCTGAAGCTGGAATATGAGGGCAACAATTACCAGCAGGACTTTGCCGGTAAAATTGAGCAAAAGAGCAAGTTTAACGTCGGCGCCATTTATCGCGTCACCGATTGGGCCGACGTGAACCTTAGCTATGAGCGCGGCAACACCGTGATGTTTGGTTTTACTCTGCGCACCAACTTTAACGATCTGCGCCCGTCCTATAATGACAACGCGCGGCCGACTTACCGCCCGCAGCCGCAGGATGCGATCCTTCAGCACTCGGTGGTGGCGAATCAGCTGACCATGCTGAAGTACAACGCCGGATTTGCCGCGCCGAATATGCAGGTAAAAGGCGATACGCTGTACGTGACCGGCGAGCAGGTGAAATATCGAGACTCGCGTGAAGGGATCGAACGGGCCAATCGGATCGTGATGAACGATCTTCCTGATGGGATCCGCACGATCCGCATTACCGAAACTCGCCTCAACCTGCCGGAAGTGACTACCGAAACGGACGTGGCCAGCCTCAAGCGCCATCTGGAAGGTGAGCCGTTAGGCCAGGAAACATCGCTGGTGCAAAAACGCATGGCGCCGGTAGTGCCGGAGAAAACCGAGCAGGGGTGGTATATCGATAAATCCCGCTTCGATTTCCATCTTGATCCGGTGCTGAGCCAGTCGATTGGCGGGCCAGAAAGCTTCTACATGTATCAGATCGGCGTGATGGGTACCGCGGATTGGTGGGTTACCGATCACCTGCTGACCAGCGGCAGCGTGTTCGCCAATATCGCCAACAACTACGACAAGTTTAACTACACCAACCCGCCGAACGACTCGGCGCTGCCGCGCGTACGTACGCACATCCGTGAATACGTTGAGAACGATGTCTATGTGAATAACCTGCAGGCCAACTACTTCCAGTATCTGGGGAATGATTTCTACGGCCAGGTCTACGGCGGCTATTTGGAAACCATGTACGGCGGTGCGGGGGCGGAAGTCCTTTACCGTCCGGTTGACAGTAACTGGGCGTTTGGCTTGAACGCTAACTATGTGAAGCAGCGTGACTGGCGCAGCGCGCAGGACATGATGAAGTTCACCGATTACAGCGTCAAAACCGGGCATCTCACCGCTTACTGGACGCCGTCGTTTGCCCAGGACGTGCTGGTGAAAGCCAGCGTAGGTCAGTATCTGGCCGGCGATAAAGGCGGCACGCTGGATATCTCGAAGCACTTTGACAGCGGTATCGTTGTGGGGGCTTATGCCACAATCACTAACGTTTCGGCGGATGAATACGGCGAAGGGGAATTCACCAAAGGGGTGTATGTGAATATCCCGATGGATCTCTTCACCTCCGGCCCAACCCGCAGCAGGGCTTCCGTCGGCTGGACGCCGCTGACGCGAGACGGTGGACAGATGCTGGGACGTAAGTTCGAACTCTACAACATGACCGGTGATAAGAGCCTTAACTTCCGCTAACGCGCAAGCGACGATAGCTGGCCAGATTGTCTGGTCAGCTATTCGCGACGAAGCCAATCATAAACGGCGTAGCAGGCGGGCCGGGTTCCCGGCATAAACCCCTTTTTCGGTTATCGAGTGGGTCACAACGCTGCCTGCACCGATCACCACGCCGTCGCAAATCGACACGGCTAGAATCGTGGCCCCGCTGCCGATGGAGACATTATCACCAAGCGTAATTCGTCCCCAGTTATCGCGGTCGGCATCGGGTTTTCCCTCGCGGAACATATCGTTTGCGAACATCACGCCGTGGCCAATAAAGCAGTGGCTGCCAATGGTGACGTATTCGCAGATAAAGGTATGCGACTGGATTTTGCTGTTGTCGCCGATCCAACTGTTGCCCTGAATTTCAACGAAGGGCCCGACAAACACGTTGTTGCCTAGCGTGCAGTCGTAGAGATTGCTTGGCTCGTAGATAACGACATTGTCGCCGCGAGTAACGTTACGAATCTCGGTATGACGAAAAGCGCTCATCGTGTCCTCTTAAAGCATTTTGGCCAGTATATTCAAGGTACTGGTTTGCGTCGCGGTAGTGAAGGTGATGTCCTTAATGTGTTTCATACCCAGGCGCTGATAAAATCGGCGGGCGCGAGGGTTATCGGCCAGGACTTCCAGCCACAGATGCGTTTCTTCCGATGCTTTTGCCTGCCCACTCACCTCAGAAAAAATCTGCTCACCGTAGTTTTTCCCCGTCTCACCCGGCATGAGATAGAGCTTGTGCAGTAGGGTGCCGATAATATTGTCCGACTCAATGCGCTGTTGTCGCGTGTACTTAGCAAAACCAACCGGTTCCCCTGCGGAGGCAATGAGCCAGACGCAGTTGGCGGTGGATAGCGAGCGTTGTAGCGCTGCCTCGCCATATTCCTCCGTCAGAAAATGCGCCAGCTCATCGGGATTTTTCCACAAATGCGCGAAATGATGGCGGTAGCTGGTGATAGCCATATGTTGTAACAACGGAATATCGTCGGGGGTTGCACGGCGAATATGAAGCATGTCTCGTACCTTCAAAGCACAAAATCAGCGGTAATTGTGCCAGTACGCGGTGCGATTCGGTAATTTGCCGGGAAATAATGTGCGCGAGCGCAGAGTTGCCGTGCTGTTGAGATTGGTGATGATTCCAGTACGATAAAAAACTAGATCTGGATCACATTTTTGCGCTATACAAAGATCTCGGCCCAGCGAAAGAGGTGTTAGCTATGACGTCGCTATCTCGTCCACGCGTAGAGTTTATCTCCACCATTCTGCAGACCGTGTTGAATTTAGGGCTGCTCAGTCTTGGCCTGATTTTGGTGGTATTCCTCGGTAAAGAGACGGTCCATCTGGCGGACGTGCTGTTCGCGCCGGAAAGCACCAGTAAGTATGCGCTGGTGGAAGGGCTGGTGGTCTATTTTCTCTATTTCGAATTTATCGCACTGATTGTGAAGTACTTCCAGTCAGGTTTTCACTTCCCGCTGCGCTACTTCGTCTATATCGGTATCACCGCGATTGTGCGGCTGATTATCGTCGATCATAAATCACCTTTGGACGTGCTGATTTACTCTGCCGCGATTTTGCTGCTGGTGATTACGCTGTGGTTGTGTAATTCGAAACGCTTAAAGCGAGAGTAGATTATCCCCGATGACAGCGAAAAAAAGGGCGCTCCGGAGAGCGCCAAACAGTCACAAGTTAGGGTTCTTGCAAGTTGAGGATGATAACAGTGGCATTTAACGATGAAACTTAGCCCTTCACGCCGCCGGCCGTGAGGCCGTTTACCAGCCAACGCTGCGCGAGCAGGAAGACCACGGTAATAGGGATGGCGGAAAGCACTGCCGCTGCGGCAAAGTCGCCCCACAGATAGTTTTGCGGGTTGAGGTATTGCTGCATACCTACGGCCAGGGTGTAGCTGTTCACATCACGCAGCAGCAGTGATGCAACCGGTACTTCGGTGATCGCGGCGATAAACGACAGGATAAATACCACCGCCAGAATCGGTACGGAAAGCGGCAGCAGCACCAGGCGGAACGCCTGCCACGGGGTTGCGCCATCCAGCGCAGCCGCTTCTTCCAGAGAGTTATCAATCGTTTCGAAGTAGCCTTTAATCGTCCACACGTGCAGCGCAATGCCACCGAGGTAGGCGAAGATGACCCCGCCGTGGGTGTTCAGGCCGATAAACGGAATGTACTGGCCCAAGCGGTCAAACAAGGCGTACAGGGCAACCAGTGACAGCACCGCCGGGAACATCTGGAAAATCAGCATCCCTTTCAGCAACGTCGCTTTCCCCGGGAAGCGCATACGAGCAAAAGCGTAGGCGCAGGTGGTGGAGAGCGTCACGATACCAATCGCGGTGATACCGGCGATTTTTACCGAGTTCCACAGCCACAGCAGTACCGGGAACGGCGGTGGCGTTACGCGGCCGTCGGCGTGTTCAACGCTAAAGCCCAGCGCCAGCTTCCAGTGCTCCCAGGAGATATTTTCTGGGATCAGGCTGCCCGTGGCGAAGTTACCTTCACGCAGGGAAATCGCGATAACCATCAGCAGCGGGAACATTATCGCCGCAATAAAAATGAGCAGCAGAAGGTGCGTGGTGAGAAGACGCAATTTCTGAGATTTCGGTTGTACCATAGCCATAATTTTCTTTACTCCTTGGCTGCGCCAATGACGCCAGGCCGTTCAGGCTTAATCAAACTTCATCCGCGTGGCTTTCAGGTTCACTATCGCAAGCGCACCGACCAGCAGGAAGATAAGCGTCGCAATTGCTGCCGCCAGACCAAAGTCCTGACCGCCGCCGCCTTCAAAGGCGATACGGTAGGTGTAGCTAACCAGCAGGTCGGTATAGCCAGCCGGCGTGGTGGTGCCGAGACGGTCCGGGCCGCCGTTGGTCAACAGCTGAATCAGGACGAAGTTGTTAAAGTTAAAGGCGAAGCTGGCGATCATCAGCGGCGTCAGCGGCTTAATCAGCAGCGGCAACGTGATCTTGAAGAAGTTCTGGAACGGCCCCGCGCCATCCATCGCCGACGCTTCGTACAGATCGTCCGGAATCGCCTTCAGCAGGCCCATGCACAGGATCATCATGTACGGATAGCCAAGCCAGGTGTTGACGATAACAATCATCGAACGGGCGGTGGTTGGGTCGCTGAACCAGGCCGGTTTGATACCAAACAGGGCGCTCAGCATCATGTTGATTTCACCGAAGCTTTGGTTGAACAGCCCTTTGAAAATCAGAATCGAAATGAACGACGGTACGGCATACGGCAGAATCAGCAGTACGCGGTAGATGGCTTTGCCTTTCAGCGATTCCCACTGGACGAGGCAGGCCAGAATCATGCCAACCGCAACGGTCAGAATGACCGTCAGCACGGAGAAGACCACCGTCCAGACAAAGATGGCGAAGAACGGCTTCTTGATACCTTCATCGGTAAAGACGCGGGTGAAGTTATCCCAGCCGATGCTGACGGTGTAGCCCGGGCTCAGCTTTTCGCTGCCCCAACTACCGTCGGCGTTGATGGTTTGATAAAACCCAATTTCGCTGTTTGGGCGATATTTGACGCCGCTTTGATTGTTGGTCAGCAGTCCGTCATCGGACAACGTATAGAGCGGCTGAGTGCCAGAGAACTGACGCAGCGAGCTCATAGTGACTTTACTTTCATCCGGCAGGACGGCGGTTAGCTGATTTAACGCCTGGCGGTTTTGGGTGATGACGCGCAGCGCCGCACGCTCACTGGTTGGCAGGGCGTCAGCTTCTTTCAACTGCAGTTTTTGTTCGCCGCCAAATTTAAAGGCGTCGGAAAGATAGTTTTTACCGCTTTCGCCGTCGGTGAGGGCCAGTTGCCACTCATCGCCCGCAGGATACAGACCAAAGTTATAGGTTTTACCTGCCTGATAGGAGCGGTCCATCAGGACTTCCTGAGCACGCTCGAAGGTGAGCTGGTTGGTGCTGCTGTAGTTGGTAAAGGCAATGGCAATCGTACAAACCAGTGGGAACAGAACGAACAGCCCCATTCCGGCCATGCCAGGGTAAACGTAGCGCCAGGCGTAGGTTTTACGATTGGCGAAAATATACAGGCCCGCTGAACTCAAAATCAGCGTCATGATGGCGAACAGATATTCCCCTTGTGCATACATTAAAACAACAAGGTAACCCACCAGCAAGCCAAGCAGACCAACCACTGACCATTTCAGCGTGTCGCTTTGCCACCAATGTTTCTTTTTAATGACATCCATGGGGATCTTCCTCTACAACGATTGAACTTTTCTCCCTCTCCAGGGGAGGAGGGCCGGAGTAAGTTGATTGCGAACACAATCCTTACCCTAACCCCCTCCCTAAAGGAGAGGGGATAAAGCATTACTTGGTGATACGACCCTGTGCATCTTTCAGCGCAGCGTCAACGGTCTGACGACCGCTTGCTGCGTTGATCACAGCGGTACGAACGGCATACCAGAATGCGGACATCTGCGGGATGTTCGGCATGATTTCGCCTTTCTGGGCGTTATCCATGGTGGCCGCAATACGTGGGTCTTTCGCTAATTGATCCTGGAAGGATTTCAGTGCTACGGCGCCCAGCGGTTTGTCCTTGTTCACTTCATCCAGACCCTGATCGGTCAGCAGGTAGTTTTCGAGGAACTCTTTCGCCAGCTCTTTGTTCGGGCTCGCGGCGTTGATACCGGCGCTCAGTACACCTACGAACGGTTTAGAGGCTTTACCTTTGAAGGTTGGCAGCAGCGTTACGCCGTAGTTCACCTTGCTCTTATCGATGTTGGACCATGCCCACGGACCGTTGATGGTCATCGCGGTATCGCCTTTGTTAAAGGCCGCTTCAGCGATGGAGTAATCGGTATCCGCGTTCATGTGTTTGTTTTTGATCAGGTCAACCAGGAAGGTCAGACCCGCTTTCGCGCCAGCGTTGTCCACGCCCACGTCTTTCACGTCGTACTTGCCGTTTTCAAACTTGAACGCATAACCACCGTCGGCGGCAATCAGTGGCCAGGTGAAGTACGGTTCTTGCAGGTTGAACATCAGCGCCGATTTGCCTTTCGCTTTCAGCGTTTTGTCCAGCGCAGGAATTTCTTCCCAGGTCTTCGGTGGATTAGGAACGAGATCTTTGTTGTAAATCAGCGACAGCGCTTCAACTGCGATTGGGTAAGCAATCAGTTTGCCGTTGTAGCGAACCGCATCCCAAGTGAACGGGTAGAGTTTGTCCTGGAACGCTTTGTCAGGAGTGACTTCAGCCAGCAGGCCTGACTGTGCGTAGCCGCCAAAGCGGTCGTGCGCCCAGAAGATAATGTCCGGGCCATCGCCAGTGGCGGCAACCTGCGGGAATTTCTCTTCCAGCTTGTCCGGGTGTTCAACGGTGACTTTGATGCCGGTATCTTTTTCGAATTTCTTACCTACCTCGGCGAGACCGTTATAGCCTTTGTCGCCGTTAATCCAGATAACCAGTTTTCCCTCTTCGATTTTTGCCAGGGCAGAGGCGGAAAACATCATCGTGGTCAATGCGGACAGCGCGAGGATGCGAGCGCCAGTTTTGATTTTCATATATCCCGTCCTTTTTGGTGATGTACTCGTGGATACACAGAGGTGGTTTAACGTCGATGAGTTTCCTTTTTTAGCAACCCCTTTCCATCCTCCTGGAGTCTACGCCCTAGGGGGTAATTGTGTGATCCTGGTAACAAAATTCCCGGTTATGAGTTCCAGCGCACAAAAAAAAGCGCCGTTTTTTGCAAGCCCCATCACGATCTTCGTCCCGATGAGATGTCAACGGGGGCAGAGCGTACCTTCTCATCCTCCCGCCTCCTCCCCCATAAAAAACCGGGGGGGTGGAGGATTCACCAAATTGATGGCTGTTGCATAGTCAGCCCATCTTGATTGTGTCTTTTGGTGACAAGTTGTAACGAGGGAGAAGGGCATGGCGAACGTACAGCTGCGCAATGTAACGAAAGCCTGGGGCGATGTGGTGGTGTCGAAAGATATCAACCTCGATATCCAGGAAGGGGAGTTCGTGGTGTTTGTCGGGCCATCAGGCTGCGGGAAATCAACCTTGCTGCGCATGATCGCGGGCCTCGAAACCATCACCAGCGGCGATCTGATGATCGGTGATACCCGCATGAACGACATCCCACCGGCCGAGCGCGGCGTGGGGATGGTCTTCCAGTCCTATGCGCTGTACCCCCACCTTTCCGTTGCTGAAAACATGTCCTTCGGTCTGAAGCTGGCCGGTGCCAAAAAAGAGGTGATCAACCAGCGCGTGACACAGGTCGCCGAAGTGCTGCAGTTAGCCCACCTGCTGGAGCGTAAGCCAAAGGCGCTTTCCGGCGGTCAGCGCCAGCGTGTCGCCATTGGCCGTACGCTGGTGGCCGAACCGCGCGTGTTCTTGCTGGATGAACCACTTTCTAACCTGGATGCCGCGCTGCGCGTTCAGATGCGTATTGAAATTTCCCGCCTGCACAAACGTCTGGGCCGCACGATGATTTACGTCACCCACGATCAGGTCGAAGCGATGACGCTGGCCGACAAAATCGTGGTGCTGGATGCCGGTCGCGTCGCGCAGGTAGGTAAACCGCTGGAGCTGTACCACTATCCGGCCGACCGTTTTGTTGCGGGCTTTATCGGCTCGCCAAAAATGAACTTCCTGCCGGTCAAAGTCACGGCGACCGCCATTGATCAGGTCCAGGTTGAACTGCCTAACCGCCAGCAAATCTGGTTACCGGTGGAGAGCAATAACGTCACCGTGGGAACCAACATGTCGCTAGGCATCCGTCCTGAACACCTGCTGCCTAGCCACATCGCCGATGTGACGCTGGAAGGCGTGGTGCACGTTGTTGAACAGCTTGGTCACGAAACACAAATTCATATCCAGATCCCCGCCATTCGTCAAAACCTGGTGTACCGCCAGAACGACGTGGTGTTGGTAGAAGAGGGTGCCACATTCGCCATCGGCTTGCCGCCAGAGCGTTGTCATCTGTTCCGTGAAGATGGCACCGCATGTCGTCGGCTGCATAAAGAACCCGGCGTTTAAGAGTCCCATAACAAAACAAGCATGAAGCCCTTACACCGCCAGCCATAAGGCGTTACCGGGTGGAATGTTAAAGAAAAGCAATGATCTCAGGAGATAGAATAGATGATTACTCTGCGCAAACTCCCCGTGGCGGTTGCCGTAGCAGCAGGCATTATGTCTGTTCAGGCAATGGCCGTAGATTTTCATGGCTACGCACGTTCCGGTATTGGCTGGACGGGTAGCGGTGGCGAACAACAGTGTTTCCAGGCAACCGGTGCCGGCAGTAAATACCGTCTGGGTAACGAATGTGAAACCTACGCCGAAATTAAATTAGGTCAGGAAGTGTGGAAAGAGGGCGATAAGAGCTTCTACTTCGACACTAACGTGGCTTACTCCGTTGCCCAGCAGAATGACTGGGAAGCGACTGACCCCGCTTTCCGTGAAGCGAACGTACAGGGTAAAAACCTGATTGAATGGCTGCCAGGCTCTACCATCTGGGCCGGTAAGCGCTTCTACCAGCGTCATGACGTTCACATGATCGACTTCTACTACTGGGATATTTCAGGTCCTGGTGCCGGTATCGAAAACGTCGATCTGGGCTTCGGTAAACTGTCTCTGGCAGCGACCCGTTCTCAGGAAGCAGGCGGCTCTTACATCTTCACCAGCAACGATATCTATAGCAAATACAAAGACACGGCGAACGACGTATTCGACGTCCGTTTAGCGGGTCTGGAAACTAACCCAGACGGCGTGTTGGAGCTGGGCGTTGACTACGGCCGTGCGAACAAAACTGACGGCTATAGCTTTGCAGATGGCGCATCTAAAGATGGCTGGATGTTCACCGCTGAACACACCCAGAGCATGCTGAAGGGCTACAACAAGTTTGTAGTTCAGTACGCCACTGATGCAATGACTACTCAGGGTAAAGGCCTGTCTCAGGGTTCCTTCACCGGCAACGACTACGACAAAGACGCTGAAATTGGTGCTGTAGATAACAGAATCAATAACAACGGTGACCTGTGGCGTGTGCTTGATCACGGCGCAATCTCTCTGGGTGAGAAAGTTGACCTGATGTACGTTGGTATGTACCAGAACATCGATCGTGATGACGGTAACGGTACCAAGTGGTGGACCGTTGGTGTTCGTCCTATGTACAAATGGACGCCAATCATGAGCACCCTGATGGAAGTGGGCTATGACAACGTGAAGTCCCAGAAAACCGGCGACACCAACAACCAGTATAAAATCACCCTGGCACAGCAATGGCAGGCGGGCGACAGCATCTGGTCCCGTCCGGCAATCCGTGTATTCGCAACCTATGCGAAGTGGGATGAAAAATGGGGTTATGACAACGGTATCGCATACAAAGATACCAGCGCGAAAACCTACAGCCGTGGCGATAACGACGAATGGTCCTTCGGTGCACAGATGGAAATCTGGTGGTAATTCAGCACTAGCCTGATGTAACAACCGACGAGGGGCGCAAGCCCCTCTGTTCCTTGAGGTTTAGCGCGCTATTGCCTGGCCACCGCTAGATCGACGATTTTTGAGGTCATCATAATGAAAATGAAAAAAAGTCTCGTTGCTCTGTGCTTATCCGCGGGATTGCTGGCGAGCGTCCCGGGCATCAGCCTCGCTGACGTCAACTACGTGCCGCAAAATACCAGCGCCGCGCCAACCATTCCGACAGCTGACCTGCAGCAGCTCACCTGGACGCCGGTCGACCAATCTAAAGTGCAGTCCACACAGATTGCGGTGGGCGGGCAAACGCTTAACGTACCGGGTATTACCGGCAAAGTGGTGGCCTACAGCGTGCCGGCTAATATTGGCGAGCTAACGCTGACGCTGACCAGCGAAGTGAACAAACAAACCAACGTCTTTGCGCCGAATGTGTTGATTCTTGACCAGAATATGACTCCTTCGGCCTACTTCCCTAGCAGCTACTTTACCTATCAGGCGCCGGGCGTGATGAGCGCTGACCGTCTGGAAGGCGAAATGCGCCTGACGCCGGCGCTGGGCCAGCAAAAACTCTACGTGCTGGTCTTCACGACGGAAAAAGATCTCCAGCAGACCACCACGCTGCTGGATCCGGCGAAGGCCTATGCCAAAGGGACAGGTAACGCGGTACCGGATATTCCTGACCCGGTGGCGAAACACACCACCGATGGCCTAGTGAAGCTGAAGGTAAAAACCAACAGCAGCTCCAGCGTATTGGTTGGCCCGCTGTTCGGCTCCTCCGGCCCGGCACCGGTAACCGTGGGTAATACTGCTGCACCAGCCTACGCAGCGCCTGTCGCCGCACCGGTGGCTGCTCCAGCGCCGGCAGCGAAAGCGGAACCGATGCTCAATGATACGGAAAGCTACTTCAACAACGGTATTAAACAGGCCGTGGCGAAAGGGGATATCGACAAGGCCCTGAAGCTGATGAATGAAGCCGAACGCCTGGGCTCTAAATCTGCTCGTTCCACCTTTATCGGCGCTGTAAAAGGCAAGGGGTAAGTTCTCCCCACAGCGCCGATGTTTAGGCGAAGCCTTTCGGTGTGCCCTTAGGGGCGCACCTTTTTTATACACCTCACTCCTCAGGCGGCTTTGGCGTTGGAGATGTTCCTGATGAGGTGTGCCTGACGCGTTACGGCGACTGTTGCAGTGCTGTTGCGCTATTGATCGTATTTGACCATTCCTGCACCCCCTCACGCACCTTTCTGCGATACAATAACCCAACGCTATGTATTGGAGAGACAGGCATGTCGCACTCTGCACTGACGCAGCTGCGTGCTTTGCGCTATTTTGACGTCGTTCCCCCGCTTGAACCGGCTCAACGCGATTGGCTGATGCTGGAAGACTCGATGACCAAGCGGTTTGAGCAGTATGGGAAACCCGTTAGCGTGACGCTATTAAACGAAGAATTTATTCGCCGCGATGCGCTGGCCGATGAACAGCATTTGCTGGCCGATGAACCTCGCTATTGGCTGCGAGAAATATTATTGTGCGTCGGGGGTGAGCCGTGGCTTGCCGGGCGTACGGTGGTGCCAGAGTCGACCCTATGCGGTCCGGAGCTGGCGCTGCAGCAACTGGGGCAGACGCCGTTGGGCCGTTATCTGTTTACGTCCTCCCAGTTAACCCGCGATTTTATTGAGATTGGTCGTCATGATGCGCTGTGGGGGCGCCGTTCCCGCCTCCGCTTGAGTGGAAAACCGCTGCTGCTGACGGAGCTGTTTCTACCGGCATCGCCGTTGTACTAAGAGGAAGAAGAAAAATGGAGAGGAGTCTTAGGCCGAACAAGCTGCTGGCTTACCATCAGCTAATGCGCACGGACAAACCGATCGGTGCCCTGCTATTGCTGTGGCCAACCCTATGGGCGCTTTGGGTCGCCGCACCGGGCGTACCGCCGCTGTGGATCCTGGCGGTGTTCGTCGCCGGCGTCTGGCTGATGCGTGCCGCAGGCTGCGTGGTGAATGACTACGCGGATCGCAAATTTGATGGCCATGTAAAACGCACCGCCAATCGCCCGCTGCCAAGCGGCGCGGTCAGCGAGAAAGAGGCCCGCATCCTGTTTGCCGTGCTGGTCCTGTTGTCGTTCCTGCTGGTGCTGACACTCAATACCATGACTATCCTGCTGTCGGTTGCCGCGCTGGCGCTGGCCTGGGTTTATCCGTTTATGAAACGCTACACCCATCTGCCGCAGGTGGTGCTGGGGGCGGCGTTCGGCTGGTCGATTCCGATGGCGTTTGCGGCAGTCAGCGAATCGCTGCCGCTTAGCTGCTGGTTGATGCTGCTGGCGAATATCCTGTGGGCCGTGGCCTACGATACTCAGTACGCCATGGTTGATCGCGATGACGACGTGAAAATTGGCATCAAATCAACGGCGATATTGTTTGGGGAAAATGACCGCTTAATTATCGGCATTCTGCAGGTCTGTGTGCTGGGGCTGATGGCGCTGATTGGCTGGTTGAATGGACTTGGCTGGGAGTTTTACTGGTCAATTCTGATTGCCGGTGCGCTGTTTGTTTATCAACAAAAGCTGATTCGTCACCGCGAACGCGGGCCGTGCTTCCAGGCGTTTCTCAATAATAACTACGTGGGTCTGGTGCTGTTTATTGGGCTAGCGATGAGTTATTGGCAGTTCTGATGCTGTAAAAAAAGCCGGATAATTATCCGGCTTTTTTGTGTCGTACGCAGAGTGACTCGCCCGACATATTTTTAACCAAACGATACGCTATCAGGCATCCTTCAGCACAGGCTCTTCGTCTTGCGTGACGCTTTCAATCGTCAGGCGCACATCCGAGGTGATAAGGCTTGCCATCATCTGGTAAACCTTCATCGTCTCTTCCGGTTCGGCATCGCCGCTGTCGCTGATATAGCCTTCATCGCGCAGGGTTAACACCAGCGATGAGAACACCGCTTTATCGAAGAATTCCGGTGAGTTGATGCCGTGCAGCACCGACAGACGCTGCGCCAGCGTACGGCTCTCTTTCTCCAGCGTGCTACGGTTCATCGACGGGTTGCCGCTCAGCAGCCAGAAGGTGATGGCGTAGCGCTGCAGCGTCTCGCGCGCACCGGCCGCTAGCAATTGCAGCGTACGGGAATGCGAGGCGTTGATGTGCAGATCGTCGCCGTTGACGGTAATCAGCTCCTGACGCACCATTTCGGCAATCAGCGTGTCGATAACCGTTGGCAGCTCTTCGCGATCCCAGCGCAGGAACAGCTCGGCTTTCAGCATTGGATACAGGGTGTCGATATAGTCGACCACCTGCCCACGCGTGATCTCACGATGTTGGGTCATAATTGACGCCAGCAGCGAAGGCATAATCAGCATATGCGCAATGTTGTTGCGATAGTAGGTCATCAACACCGCCTGTTCGCGTGGCAGAATGATGATATCGCCGATGGTGTCTTTCTCGACTTCGAACTTGTTCATCTGCAGCGCGTGGTCGATGAGCTCACTCGCGGACGCTTTCGGTGCGGTGGCATCCGGCGCATAAGGCGCGTTATGCATCAGGGCCAGATAACACTCCAGCTGCTGCGTTAGCTGCTCACGGGTCAACGAGCGCTGACGAGAGGCCAGCAGCGCGGTACAACACAGGTTCATGGCGTTAGCCGCACCGGCATTGTTGATACGCACCATCAATTCTGCCGCCATCTTATTCACGGTTGGCGTCAGCCACGCCGGGCGCACGGCTTCGATCGGGTCGATAGACTCGCGCCATTCCGGTACGTGGTGATTCAGGTAGGTCATCAGCGGCATTGGCTCGCCGAAGTTAACGTAGCCTTGACCGAGATTGCGCAGCTTGCTCAGGCCTTTCAGCATCTGCGGCAGGCTCTCTTTCTCTTTGGTCGCTCCGCGCAGCTCTTTGGCGTAGGTGCCCACTTCCATCACGTGCTCGTAGCCAATATAAATTGGCACTAAGGTGATTGGGCGGGAGCCGCCGCGCAGCATCGCCTGAATGGTCATCGACAGGGTACCGGTTTTCGGATCCAGCAGACGACCGGTACGGGAACGGCCACCTTCCACAAAGTACTCGACCGAATAGCCGCGGCTGAACAGCTCGCCGAGGTATTCGCGGAATACGGTGGAATAGAGCTTGTTGCCCTTAAAGGTGCGGCGGATGAAGAACGCGCCTAGGCGACGGAAAATCGGACCGGCTGGCCAGAAATTCAGGTTAATACCGGCAGCGATATGCGGTGGTACTAGACCTTGATGGTAGAGCACGTAGGAGAGCAGCAGATAGTCCATGTGGCTGCGGTGGCAAGGCACATAAACAATCTCGTGCCCGTCGTGCGCCAGTTGGCGAACGCGCTCGGCGTTATTGACGTTGATGCCCTGATACAGACGGTTCCAGGTAAAGCTCAGGATACGGTCGGTCAGGCGAATCATTTCGTAGGAGAAGTTGGCAGCAATCTCTTCCATCAGCGCAATGGCGTTCTGCTGCGCTTTTTCGTGGGAGATTTTTTTGCTACGCGCTTCATCTTCTACCGCTTTGGCAATGGCTTTAGAGGCCAGCAGCTTTTTGAACAGATCATGGCGCGCTGGCAGGCGTGGGCCCACCGCAGCCAGGCGCTGACGCGCAAAGTGCATACGCGCAACGCGAGCCAGTTTCTGGGCGATAGTTTTGTCCGTCCCGTGCTCATCGGCCATGCGGCGAAGAGAAACGGACGGTGAGAAACGCACGAAGCTATCGCGACCCAGCCAGGAGACGGCGAAGAATTTCTGGAAGCCGTTCAGCATCCGCAGCGGCGGATTAACTTCGCCTTTCTCACGGCCTGGAGAACGCCCAAACATCACCGACACCGGCACCATTTGCACATCCAAATCTGGATTGCTGCGGTGCAGGTCGAGGTAGTCGTGGAACAGCTTGATCGACTCTTCTTTCGGCGTGTAGTAGGTGAACACGCGCGGGCCGCCGTGAATGAACACGTAGCGCGGCAGCAGGGTGCCGTCGATTTCTAACGGTTCAAGCGGATCGGGCAGATCGTGCGCCAGGCATTGGGCGCGCAGCGTCAGTAAGTCGGCCTTAGAGTTATAAGGCAGGACGTACATAATTGGACGTGAAGTATCAAGCCCCAATTCCTGGGCAGGTTCTGCCGGAATAGACTTGCTCTTTACCAGAACACTTAATGGTAAATTCAGTAATTTGTAGTAAATTCGTGGCCAGCCGGACATAAACGATGTAAAGCCTCTGGTTAATCATGCAAATGCGCGGCAAGAATATCAGAAAGTCGGCAGAATTTCTGTTCTACCGCCTCATAATAATACACTAAGTGATTCGCGCGGCGGCAAGGCGGCAAACCCAGCAGCAACGTGAAGTACGCATTGTCATTGACGTCATAACGTAAAAGGTTCTTGAGATGGCCAATAATACCACTGGGCTCACCCGAATTATCAAAGCTGCTGGATATTCCTGGAAAGGATTTCGCGCGGCGTGGATCAACGAAGCCGCGTTTCGCCAGGAGGGCGTTGCATCCGTACTGGCGATTATTATCGCCTGCTGGCTGGATGTTGATCCGATCACCCGTGTGCTGCTTATTGGCTCCGTCCTGTTGGTGATGATAGTGGAAATTCTCAATAGTGCACTGGAGGCGGTTGTTGACCGCATTGGCTCGGAGTATCACGAGCTGTCTGGGCGCGCGAAAGACATGGGTTCGGCGGCGGTGCTGTTGGCGATTTTCGTCGCGCTGATGACCTGGGGCGTTCTGCTGTGGGCTCATTTCCACTAAAGCTGTGAAAACTGCCTGATTTCGTGCGTTTTATGGTTCCAAAATAGGCACTAGCTGTATATACTCACAGCATAACTGTATATACACCCAGGGGGCGGAATGAAAGCGTTAACGACCAGGCAGCAAGAGG